>Ga0126304_10000777_pt1 | contig 13924 bp, 12 predicted proteins | sample Plot25_FD_92538 | JGI IMG/M metagenome (GOLD analysis project Ga0126304, IMG submission 92538) | Serpentine soil microbial communities from UC McLaughlin Reserve, CA, USA - Plot25 | ecosystem: Environmental > Terrestrial > Soil > Grasslands | place: USA: UC McLaughlin Reserve, Lake County... | reverse complement strand
TCCGAGTCGCCCGGGTCCTTGGGGAAGCGCTCGGCGAACAGGTCGAACAGCGGCTGGAACATCTGCCCGTACGCCTCGAACGTCCGGGTCACGTACGCCTGGTAGGCCTCGCGGGCGGGCCCGCCCTCGATCTCGGGCGGCGTCGTGAGCCGCCACCGGCCGCCGGGCCGGTCGTCGTACCGCATGTAACGAGTCGACTGCTCGAGATACGCCGCGAGGCGCCCCCATTCGATGGCCTTCGCCAGCAGTTGCGAGGCCTGCTCGCACGCGAGGTGCACGCCGCCGAGCTGCGCGACCGAGTCGTCGCCGAACTCGAAGAAGACCCGGTCGAACAGCTGCTCGGCCTTCTCGACCTTGACGCCCTCGAGTCCCGCTGCGGCGCCGGCCACGAGCTCCTCGGCGAATTCGTCGAGGAACAGGCGGCGGAGCGACTTCGGCGTCCTCGAGTAGCGCGCGAACAGCGCGCCCTTGACCACCTCGGGCAGGTTCGTGAGCGCGAAGACCGGGCCGTCGAGGTTGGTGAAGTGGGGTTCGAGCCGGGCGCGCTCCTCGTCGGTGAAGTCCTCGTGGACGAACCAGGCCGCCACGCCTACCCGCCGGTCTCGCCCGTGGCGCCGGTCGGGCCGGTGGGCCCCTCCACGCCCTCGAACAGCATCACGGTCGTCCCCGGGTCGACCTGGGTGCCGGGTGCGGGATCCTGCTCGGCCACCTTGTTGCCGAGCGGGCACGCGGTGTTGACCTCCACGGTCTCGCTCGAGATGACCGGGTTCAGCCCCGCCTGGGAGAGCTCGTTCTGGGCCGAGCCGAAGCTCTGGCACCGAACCTCTGGCACTTCGACCTGCTCGGCTCCGGTCGAGACGAAGATCGTCACCGTCGATCCGGGCTCGACCTCCTGCCCGGAGGCGGGGTCGGTCCGCGACACGGATCCTTCGTCGACCGTATCGCTCGGCTCCTCGACCGGCCCCGCAGGCTCGAGGCCGAGATCGATCAGCGCGGCCTGGGCCTCCTCCACCGACGAACCCTCGAGGTCCGGGATCGCCACCTGATCCGGCGCCTCGACGATCGTCAGGTCGACGTTGGTTCCACGGTCGACCTCGTCGCCGGCCGCGGGATCCTGCTCCAGGACCGTACCGGGCTCCGGGGTGTCGTCGGCGGCCGGGACGGGCGTGATGGTGGCCTTGAGTCCGGCGTCCTCCAACTTGGTGATCGCCTCGGACCGCTTGTCGCCGACCACGTTCGGGACGGTGACCAGCACCCCCGTCTGCTGATCGTCGTTGTTCAGGACGTTGACCGCCAGGAACCACAGGAGGGCCCCCAGGAGCGCGATCAGCACGAGCGTGACGACGATCGGCACCCAGTTGGTACGGCGCTCGGGTTCGGTGGGCGAGAGGACTTCGGTCGGGTGCGCGGGCGGACGGTCCAGGACCTGGGTCGTCCCTGCGGCGAGCAGCGGCGTCGCCTGCACGGGGAGCCCGCGCTTGGCGCGTTCGAGGTCGGCGTGCATCTCCTCGGCCGACTGGTAGCGGTTCGCCGGGTTCTTCGCGAGCGCCCGCAGGATCACGGCGTCGAGGTCGGCCGTGACGTCCGTGTTCAGCCGCGACGGGGGCGTCGGCTGCTCCAATACCTGCTTGGACGCGACCGCGACCGGTGAGTCGCCGAGGAACGGCGGCCGGCCCGTGACCATCTCGTACAGCACGCATCCGAGCGAGTAGATGTCCGAACGCCCGTCGACGGGCTGTCCCTGCGCCTGCTCCGGCGACAGGTAGGACGCCGTGCCGAGGATCGCCGCGGTCTGCGCGACCGTGTCGGCCGTCGCGGTGACCCGCGCGATGCCGAAGTCGGTGACCTTCACCTCGCCGCGCGGGTTGAGCATGATGTTGCCGGGCTTGATGTCGCGGTGGATCACGCCCTGCGCGTGCGCGGCCTCGAGCGCCCGGCACACGTCCATCGCGATGTCGATCGCGCGGTCGGGGAGGATGCGTCCTCCCCCCGCGAGGATCTCGGCGAGCGTTCGCCCCTCCACGTACTCCATCACGATGAAGTGCACGCCGTCGTCCGAGCCGGTGTCGAAGACCGAGACGATGTGCGGGTGCCCGATGCTCGCCGCGGCCTGCGCCTCGCGGCGGAACCGCATGACGAAGCCCTCGTCGTCCGCGAACTGCGGCGCGAGGACCTTCACGGCCACGGTCCGGCCGAGCACCGTATCGGTGCCGAGGAAGACCTTGGCCATGCCTCCGCGGCCGAGCTCCCGCTCGACCCGGTATCGCCCCCCGAGGGTTATCGGCAGATCGATCTCCGAACCTCCCGCTCGATCGTGCTCGGCTCAGGCGCCCAGGGCGGCCTCCAGGACCGCCCTGGCGATCGGCGCGGCGACCTGTCCGCCCGTCGCTTCGCCGCCAAGGCTACCGCCGTCGAGGACGATAACCGCGACGGCGATCCGAGGCGCCTCCGCGGGCGCGAAGCACACGAACCAGGCGTGCGGGTCCTCCTCGTCGCCGTGCTGGGCAGTGCCGGTCTTGCCCGCCACGCTCACGCCGGGGATCTGGGCCGCGGTGCCGGTCCCCGCCTCAACGACGCCGACCATCATCTGCGTGAGGGCCGCGGCGTTCTCCGCCGACAGCGGCCGCGAGAACTCCTGCGGCCCGAACTCCGCGATCACGCGGCCGCTCGGGTCACGGGCCTCGGTGACCAGGCGGGGCTGCATCTCGATGCCCTCGTTCGCGATCGCCGCACCGACGAGGGCCATCTGCAACGGGTTCGCGGCAACGTCCTGCTGTCCGATCGCCGAGATCGCGACGGCCGGATCCCGGCCCTCGAACGTCTCGGGCGCGGGGAACACCCCCGAGGTCCACGGGATGTCGAACGGCACGAGGTCCTCGCCGGCCTCGGCGGTGAACCCGTAGGCGCGCGCCTGCTCGGCGAGCTTCTCGGCGCCGAGCTCGAGCCCCACCGCGCCGAACACGACGTTGCACGATTGACGGAGCGCGTCGGCGAGCGTGATCTGCGAGCCACCCGAACACGTCGTGCCACCGAAGTTCTCGATCGTCGCATCGGTGAGCGGGAGGTCGAGCTCGCTCGGGTTGGGCCACAGGCTCTCCGGGCCGAACCCGTTCTCGAGCGCCGCCGACGCCGTCACGAGCTTGAACGTCGAGCCGGGCGGGAACAGCTCGTCGCTCGCGCGCGAGAGCAGCGGCTTCTCGGGATCGGCGTTCAGCTCGTCCCACGAATCCCGCACGACCTTGGGATCCTGCGAGGCGAGCAGGTTCGGGTCGTAGGCCGGCTCGGAGACCAGGGCGAGCACGTCGCCGGTGGCGGGGTCGATCGCGGCGATCGCGACGTCGCCCGCCTCCGCCAGCGCCGCGGCCTCGGCGGCCTCCTGGATCTCGGGCACGAGGGTGGTCACGATCGTGGCGCCCCGCTTGGGCCGGCCGAGGATCAGATCGGTGAGGGTCTGCGGCAGGAGCTCGGCCGCGTCGCCGGTCAGGAAGTCGTTGTAGCTCTGCTCGAGCTCCGTGCGACCGAACACGAACGAGTAGAAGCCGGTCTCGTGTGCGTACAGCTCCCCGAGCGGGTATCGGCGTTGGAACCGGAGCGCGCCCGGGCTGCTGCGGCTGGACGCGAGAACCGTCGTCCCGTCCGCCGCCAGGATGCTGCCGCGGTCGATCTTGTACTCGGCGATCAGCTGCCGCTGCGCGTTCGCGGGGTCCTCGGCGATCCGGTCGGCGGCGAACACCTGGATGTAGTTCACCTGCGCGAACGCGATCAGGAACAGCGCGAGCAGGGCGATACCGAGCTTCCGGATCTGCCGGTCCATCTAGATCCCACCCACCCGCTCTATCCCACCCACCCGCTCTACCCCACCCACCCGCTACGCCTCCGCCCGCTCCGGCGGCCTGAGGCGCGGCCAGCGCTCCCTCGGGGCCATCGGACCGCTCGAGACGCGGACGAGCAGCCCGAGCAGCACGAAGTTCGACACGAGGCTCGAGCCCCCGTAGCTCACGAACGGGAGCGTGACCCCGGTCAGCGGGATGGTCCGCGTCACCCCTCCGATGATCACGAAAGCCTGGAGCGCGACGAGCGTCGACAGGCCGACCGCGAGCAGCGTCGAGAAGCCGTCCGGCGCGCGGAGGGCCACGCGCAACCCCTTGCCCACGAGCACGAGGATCAGTAGCAGGACCGCCGTGGTGCCGAGCAGCCCGAGCTCCTCGCCGATCGCCGCGAAGATGAAGTCGGTGGGCGCGAACGGGATCAGACCCGGAGAGCCCTGGCCGAGCCCGGTCCCGACGATGCCGCCGCTCGCCATCCCGAATTCCGCCTGCGCGAGCTGCCCGTAGCCCTGCGCGAAGACCTTCCCCGGGTCCAGCGCGTGGAGCCAGATGTCGACGCGCAGCTGAACGTGGTCGAACAGCAGCCACCCCGCGTACGCCCCGACCACGAACAGGATCAGACCGATCACCAGGTAGGCGGCACGGCCCGTCGCCACCCACAGCATCACGACGAAGATCCCGAAGTACAGCATGGAGGCGCCGAGGTCCTTCTGCAGGAACAGGATCGCGAGCGAGGCTCCCCACGCGAGCAGGACGGGGCCGAGGTGCTTGGCGGGAGGGAGGCGGAGCGGTCCGATCCGCGCGGTCGCGACCTGGAGCAGTTCTCGCTTCTGCGTGAGATAGGACGCGAGGAAGATGACGACGAGCACCTTGCCGATCTCGGCCGGTTGGAATCCGATCGGTCCAATCTGCACCCACAACCGCGCCCCGTTGATCGTCCGGCCGATGCCGGGCGCGACCGGCAGGAGCAACAGCAGGAGACCGAGCAGCCCGATCGTGTACGTGTACGCGTCGAGCATCCGGGCGTCGCGCACGACGATCAACGTGAGCGCGTACGCGATCAACCCCACGACGATCCACGTCGCCTGCTCGGCCGCCAGGCCGCCCGAGAGGCGGAAGATCATCGCGAAGCCGAGCCCGACCAGCACGGCAGCGGTCGGGAACAGCGCAGGGTCGGCACGCGGAGCGAACGCGCGGGTGACGACCAACGCGCCGGCGTACCCCGCCGCGAAGATCGTGACGTACAGCGCGAAGGTCGCCGGTAGCTGACCGCGCTTGCCGAACCCGGCGATCACGTACGCCCCGACGGACAGGGTCAGCGCCAGGATGGTGAACGCGACCAAGGGCGCGAGCGACGTGCGGCCCCTCGGCGCCGCGGCGCGACTCACGGGCTGGGCTGCTCGAACCTGGCGACGTCCTCGCGGATGCTCTCCACGATGGCCTCCGCGCCGGCCCGGTCGTCCGCCGTGATGCCGTCGGAGAGATCTCGGTAGAACCCGATGGCCTCGGCCTGTTCCGCCGGGATCGAGGTCTCAACCACGACCGAGTGCAGCTCGAGCCCGGCGACCTCCGCGGGGACACCGCGGAAGATCGCCACCCGGTCGTTCGAGACGCCGACGAACCACTGGGTGTCGAGGTACACGCGGAACCCGACGACGCCGAGCGCGACGATCGCGAGCATCACGCCGGCCCAGATCCACGCCTTTCGCCCGACCCTGCGTGAGCCGGGTCGCGATGGCTCGGGCCGCCGCTCCGGCGCTGGCCGATCCGTGGGTGACGCGTGCCGGGAGCTCCGGGCCATCGAGGACTCGAGCGACGGCTCGGGGGTCGGAGCGCCGACCATCGTGACGTCGGATCGGTTCGGGGGAGCCGCCGGCCGGATCGGCCGCTCCATCGTGGGCTGCCGCGGGATCGAGGACTCCCGGGCCGCGCCCGGTCCGCCGCCGTCGTTCGCGAAGTCGAGGACCATGGCGGTGATGTTGTCGATGCCGCCGGCGCGGTTGGCGCCCCCGACGAGCTCGTCGGCCGCCTCCTGCGGGTCGACGGTCTCGACCAGGATCTCCCGGATCTGCCCCTCGGGGACCATGCCGGTGAGGCCGTCGGTGCACAACAGGAGCCGGTCGCCCGGGGCGACCTCGAGGTCGCCCTCGTCGACCTGGATGTTCCGGTCCACGCCGAGGGCCCGCGTGAGGATGCTCCGCTGCGGGTGCATCTCGGCCTCCTCCTCGCTGATCTCGCCCTCCATCACCATCCGATGGACGAGCGTGTGGTCCTCGGTGATCCGCGTGAGCTCGCCGCCGCGGAGCAGGTACGCGCGGGAATCGCCCACGTGCACGAGGTGCACCCGGTTCCCATCGACCTGAGCCGCCGTCAGCGTGGTTCCCATCCCCGAGACCTTTCGGTCCTTCTGAGAGCGGTCGAACACGGCGCGGTTGGCCTCCGCGACCTGATCGGCGAGCGAGCCCTCCCGCCGTTCGAACAACCCCTGCACGGTTTCGAGCGCCAGGCTCGACGCCACCTCGCCGCCCCGGTGGCCGCCCATCCCGTCGGCGACGGCGTACAGGGGCTCGACGATCAGATAGGAGTCCTCGTTGCCCTCGCGGACCTGGCCGATGTCCGTCGCGGCGCCGACGCTGACCTTCATCGCCTGAGCTCCAGGACGGTCTTGCCGATCTTCAGGACGTCGCCCGCGTGCACCTCCACCGGAGCGTCGACCCGACGATCGTTGAGGAGCGTGCCGTTCGTCGACCCCAGATCCTCGACGCACCAGGTGCCGTTCTTGGCGTACAGGCGTGCGTGCACCTGGGAAACGTACGTGTCTTGGAGGCGAATCGCACATCGGTCGCCGCGGCCGATCTCGACCGGCTCGCGGAGCTTGACCGTGAGGGGCTTGCCGCCGCCGGCATCGTGCACGACGACCTGCGTGGGCGGCCTGCCGCCCTTCGCCGACTTGGCCGTGCTCGCGGGAGCCGGGGTCCGCACCCGCGTCGACGTTCCCCGCTTGCGTCCACCGACGTCGACGACCACCGAGCGGATCGCGCGGAACACGAAGAAATACAGCAGGACCAGCAACGAGTACTTCAGCACCGACAACACGAAGGGCGACACGGTCAGCCGCTCCGGAACTCGAGCTCGGTTTCGCCGATCGTGATGTGGTCGCCGTTCTCGAGCACGTGCTCCTGGATCGGCTCGCCGTTGACCATCGTGCCGTTCGTCGAGCCGAGATCGGTCAGGACGAAGCCTGACTCGGTGCGCAGGATCCGGGCGTGCTGACGGGAAGCACCGGCGTCGTCCACGACGACGTCGCATTCGGGGAGTCGACCGATCGTGACGGACTGCTTGGCGAGCGCCAAGCTGACCCCGTCGAGGAGGCGGACCAGCGAGCCCCGCTCGCCCACGGACGGTTGCGGCGCGAGCTCCTCCTCGCCCTCGACGAAGGAGGCCACGCACCCGAACCGACCCTTGCCGAGCCCCGTATCGACCTCGAACGCCACCTCGGGGGGACCTACGAGCCCCCACCCGCGTTCGGCCGCGGCCTCGCGCACGACCTGCTTGAGTTCGTTCACCAGGGCCTGCTCGGCCTGCTCGAACCGCTGTGCGTCGGACTCGGACAAGGTGAACACGTAGCGGTTCGGCGCCCAGACCTCCTTGACCCCGACGGTCTTGGTCGCGTCCATCTCGCGCATCATCCGCTTGGCGAGCTCCACCGGCTGCAGGCCCGAGCGGAACGTCGTCGCGAAGAAGCCCTCGACGATGCCGCCGAGACGACGCTCGAAGTCACGAAGGATGGGCACAGGCGCTGTTTCCGCTGGTCGGAAGGCGGGTCGCGCGGATTCTACCCCGCGCACCGGGCTCGGAACCGCCGCCCGAAGCCGGCATGGCGACTGCTACGATTCGTTCCCGCTCGGGCGAGTGGCGGAATTGGCAGACGCGCAGGATTCAGGTTCCTGTGTCCGCAAGGACGTGGGGGTTCAACTCCCCCCTCGCCCACCGGCGGCGGACGGTGGGGTCGGCGCCACCCGCCGACCCCACCCACGTCCCTACGAGGTCAGGTAGTCGAGCGCCAGGTCCATTCATCTCGTTCCGCTCGTCCGTCCCGACCACGTTCTCGAAGCCGAACCCGAAGTAGAGCGTTCGGAAGTCGGCATCCGGCGGATCCATCGAGGTCATGGCACCCTCGGTGAATCCGACGTCTGTCGTCAGGATCCAGTCGAGGGGGTTGATGTCGCTGCCGAGCTCGGTCGGGTCGCCCACCGTCCATCCGGCCATGCCGGATGCCTCGAAGTCCGTGTTGGCGGCCGTCCCCGGGGCGTCGATGTCGTCGATCCACACGCCGAGTCCCTGCGTCGCCCAGTCCTGCGCGTACGAGATCGAGACCTCGACGTCCGCGTTGCCGAAGCTCGAGAGATCGACTTCCCACTCTTCCCAGCCGGGGGAGCGTCCGGACGTCGCGTTCCAACCCGCGCCGGAGCAGTCGGCGCCCTGGTAGCGCTCGAGCCAGGGGTGGAGCTCGAACCACCCTTCGGGACAGGACTCGCCGGTGTCGCTGCTCGTGATCCCGGTGACTGGCAACGTGACCCAGTCGTCCTGTCCGACCGTGTGGGCCTCGACGAACACGAAGTCCCAATTGGGCTCCGTGTCGTAGGAGATGAAGAACGACAGCTGATCCTCGCCGGGTGCCACGGTGAAGGTGTTCATCAGACGCTGGTACCGGACGTCGGCGCGCTGCGAATACACGTAGTGCGTCGGGCTGTGCGGCTCGTACGGGCCGACGATCCCCGTGACCCATTCCGCGGGCGCCGTGCTCGTGAACTGTGGGTAGGTGTCGGTCTTCAGGATGCTGCTCGTGGTGATGAAGGATTGCGTCGTTGCGTCGCGGCCGGCCGCGAACGCCTGGTCGATCGTCCACGGACTCGATGTGGCTCCGGCGAAGGGAACGTCGGTGCCGGCCACCGGGAAGGCCGTGTCGTCGTCGGTGGTCTCGGGATCGCCCCGGTCGGTCCCGCCGTCCTCGACGAACAGGTACGCCCCCAGCCAGTACTGCAGGAAGTCATCGGACAGGAAGAGGCACCCGTCGTTCGCCTCCAGGTCGACGGCGTCGCACAGTGGCGGGGTGCTCACCGGGTTGTAGTCGAACGCGTTCGCGAACTGCCACCCGGCGTGGCGGCCCGTGTACAGGAGCCGGCCACCCTCGTTCAGATACGCGCGCACCTGGAGCATCATCGTGTTGGCCTGGGTCTCGGCGCCCGTCCCCCCGGGCTGGCCGGCCACCCTCGAGAGTAGGTCGTTGGCCGTGTACCAGATCACGGCGTCGTAGTGACCGAGCACGCCGAGGTGGTCGGGGGCCGCGCCCATCGCGTCCACGTCGTAGACGTCGTAGCTCCGTCCGGAGGCCTCGACGGCGTCCGTGTAGGCGGACAGGAACGGCGGGGTCCCATCGTGCGCGGTGTACGGCGGGAAGTTCGACGGCCCGATGTAGTCGGTATCGGCGAGGATCAAGACCTCATCGGCGTTGGCCTCGTCGACGTGGAAGGTGAACGAGTCGCTCGTCTTGCCCGCCCCCGTGAACCAGACCTTCACGTCGCTGTTCATCGGGGCACCCGTGACGGTCCCCGCGCATGATCCGGTAGTAGGCATCGCCTGGCCCACCGTATCGATCGCCGCCGTCCCATTCGTTGGTCGACGCCGTCTGCGTGGCGCCCCCGTTGATCGAGTAGTTCAGCGTGACCTGGTCCTGATCGCCATCGTTGTCGAGGTCTCGGCGCGCGAGGACCTGCACCGGCTGGCTGGCGCCGTTGTACGAGTGCGCGAACGTGAAGTCACTCATGGGGTTGAACGACTTCTGCGGGTCCACCGTCGCGGTGTTCAGGTAGAAGGGCTGCGTCTTGATATTGACCGGCGACACGGGGTTGTCGGGTTCGGTCGCCGAACGCGCGGCCGCGACAGCGAAGTCCCTGTTGATCAGGAACTCGTGCTGGATCTCGCCCTCGCTATCGGGGAACTCGAACCCGTTCTCCTGGTTGCCCTCTCCCAGCTCGGGGGTGATGGACAGGACGTCCTCCACCGCGGCCGCGTAGTCGGTCTGTTCACCGTTGGTGGTGTAAAGATCGGCGCCGACGCCCGGGTCATAGCCCTGGACGGCCGGCTTCTTGTCGGTTCCGGCCCACGATATGTAGATCGGATCGTCGGCCGAGGGCGTGTTGACCTGGAACCCGAACGGGTAGAGGAGCAGCTCCCCGAACGAGTGATAGGTGATGTGGAACTCCGGGTGGATCGCGTCCAACAGGTCCCGGATCGCCTGGGTGCGCGGGCCCTGCGGCCGTCTCTGCTGCGAACGCCTCGGAGCGCTACCCGGCCTCCCCGGGATCGTCCGGCTCGGGCGGCTCCGGGACGAGGCGGAGGTCGGGGACGCCAGGCACGCTCGGCAACGAGCTCGCCGGCTCCTCGATCCCGACGAGCACGCGCGTGACGTTCGGGAAGTCCAGCCGCGCGGACCCCGCGCCGTAGCCGACGTCCTCGATCCGCAGCGCCGGTATCTCGCCGTACCCCTCCACGGTCGCGGCCAGGATCGCCGCCCCCGTCGCCGTCGTGAGCTCCGCGGAGACCCCGCGCGAGAACACCGGCGCGCCGCGCAGCAGCTCCACCACCGTGGCGGACGGGATCGGCATCGCCCCGTGCTCGGAACGCGCCATCCCGAGGCCCGTCGGGACCGCCGAGGAGAAGACCCGTTCGACCCCGAGCATGGTGAGCCCGAGCGCCGTCCCGGCAACGTCGACGATCGCGTCCAGACCTGCGAGCTCGTGGAACGTCACCGTCTCGATGTCCCGTCGTTGGACGCGGGCCGCCGCCTCGGCGTAGCGACGGAAGATCCGGTGGGCGAGGTGCAGGGCGTCTCGCGGCAGGTCGGATGCGTCGAGCAGAGCGCGAACGCTCGCGTACGTCCGGATCACCCCGGCGGTGCCCGAGGTCCGCACCTCGGCGCGCACCGCTCGCAGCCCGTGCTCATCGACCTCGTCGAACCCGAGCTCGAACGGCTCGAGCGGCAGTGTCGCCAGGTGCGCGCGCAGCTCGTCCCGGTCGGCCCCGGCGTCCACGAGCGCACCCAACGCCGAATCGCCCGAGATCCCGGCGATGCAATCGAAGTAGGCGAGTCGCATCAGGTCGGCTTCCGGCGGGCGATCCGCGTTCGTTCGCGAGGGCGTTGATTGTATACTGCGGCACTCGCAGAAAGCCGCAGGTCAGTGGCCTCTTTCGGCGGTTCCCGACGATGACGTTCTCTCCAGAAACCCTCAGCCGGCTGGTGCTCGTCGCGATCGGCCTTGCGGCGCTCGCATTGGCGCTGTCGGCGCTCGCGTCGGGTCGCCGCCGCCGCAATCAGGAGCCGGTCGTGGTCGACGAGATCCTGCACGGGATCCTCGACGACCAGTCGAACCGCATCGCGCGGCTCGAGTCGGCCGTCCGAGCGCTGGCGGGGACCGATCGGCGACAACAGATCGACATCGAGGGCGCGGTGCGCAACGTGGGGCTGGTGCGGTACGACGCGTTCGAGGACGTCGGCGGCCGGCTGTCTTTCTCCTGTGCGCTGCTCGACGATCGTGGCACGGGGGTGGTGATGACCTCGATCAACGGCAGGCACGACACGAGGGTGTACGCGAAACCGGTCTCCCAGGGCCACAGCCCCTACAGTCTGTCGATCGAGGAGGAGGAAGCGATCCGGCAGGCGCGGGAACCGGGCGCGGAGCGGGCGGTGTCGGCGACGTGATCTGGCGACGGGACGACCCGGCATCGGCCGCGGGCGATCTCCCGGCGGCGCAGGGCGACGCTGGTTCGGCGGAGCGAGACGAGACGACCCAGACCGATCCGGGACGGACGGAGGTGCGAGGGATGGCAGATCAGCAGGGCGGAGAGGTCACCATCGTGGGGCAGGGAGCCAAGCTCGAGGGCACGGTCGTGTCCGCGGGGTCGCTGCGGATCGACGGGCAGGTGAGGGGGCAGATCAACGCGGAGGGCGACGTCCTGCTCTCGCCGCAGAGCCAGGTCGAGGCGGACATCCGGGCGCAGAACGTCGTGGTGGCCGGCAGGTTCAAGGGCACGATCGTCGTCACGGGGCGGGCCGAGCTCGCGCGGGGCGGGCGCGTGGACGGCGACATCACCTCGAAGACCCTCGTCGTGGAGGAGGGCGGCATCTTCCAGGGGCAGTCGATCATGGATCAGCAACCGGCCCCACCGCAGAAGGCGGTCGCGGCACCGGCGAAGGGCGCGACGCCCGAGGCGGAGGGGGCCAAGGTCTAGCGTGCTCGACGTCCGGGCGATCCGAGAGGACCCCGACCGGTTCCGCAGGGGCCTCGCCCGGCGCCACCTGGCCGACGCCGTCGACGCGATCCTCGAGCTCGACGAGCGGCGGCGGGCGCTCACGATCCGCGTGGAGGAGCTGCGCGCGGAGCAGAATCGGACGAGCAAGGCCATCGGCGCTGCCCAGGGCGAGGAGAAGCGGCGCCTGATCGCGGAGGTGGCCGCGGTCTCGGCCGAGCTCAAGGAGCTCGAGCCCCGGCTCGAGCAGGTCGGGGCGGAGCTCGCGGACCTGCTGGCCCGGACTCCCAACGTCCCCCACGAGTCGGCGCCCGACGGGTTCACGGACGAGGACGCGGTCGAGGTGCGTCGCCGCGGCGAACCCCCGACCTTCGACTTCGAGCCCAAGGATCACACGTTGCTGGGTGAGCAGCTGGGCATGCTCGACGGCGAACGGGCCGCTCGGGCCAGCGGCTCGCGATTCGTGTATCTGCTGGGGGACATCGTGCAGGTTCAGTTCGCGCTCGTCCGCCACGCGCTCGACCTGTTGACGGCGCGCGGGTTCGTCCCGATGATCCCGCCGGTGCTGGTCCGCGAGGAGGCGATGTTCGGCAGCGGGTTCCTCCCGACGGACGAGGTCAACATCTACGTCACGACCCCCGACGAGCTGTACCTGATCGGGACGTCGGAGGTCTCGCTGGCCGCGTTCCACGCGACCGAGATCCTGGACGAGCAGGACCTCCCGATCCGCTACGCCGGCTACTCGACATGTTTCCGCCGCGAGGCCGGCACCTACGGCAAGGACATGGGCGGGATGTTCCGCGTCCACCAGTTCGACAAGGTGGAGATGTTCTCGTTCGTGCGACCGGAGGACTCGTGGGACGAACACGAGTTCATGGTCGGGATCGAGGAGGAGATCGTCGGTACCCTCGACCTGCCCTACCGCATCGTGAACGTGGCGGCGGGCGACCTCGGGGGCGCCGCGGCGAAGAAGTACGACCTCGAGGTGTGGCTGCCGGGCCAGGGCCGGTACCGGGAGCTCACGTCCTGCTCGAACTACACCGACTACGGCGCCCGCCGTGGGCAGACGCGTGTCCGCCGCACCTCGGGCGAGGTCGAGGTCCTGCACACGCTCAACGGGACCGCCACCGCGATCGGCCGGACCCTGATCGCGATCCTCGAGAACTACCAGCGTGCGGACGGGACCGTGGGGCTTCCCACGGCCCTGTACGCGTACCTGCCCGGGCACCTGCGCGAACTTCGGCCGGGCGGCCGGCCGGTCACGGGATCGAGCTAGTCGGCGTCGACGCCGAGTTCGCCGAAGACCATCCCGGCCAGGTCCCGGTAGCGGCTCTCGAGCTCGCGGTGGCCGGTGACGTCGATCGCGACCCCCTGCCAGAACCTGGGCCGGCCCTCGTCGTCGCGCACCAGCACCGCACGGCTGTCCAGCCAGATGATCCGACCGTCGGAGCGGACGATCCGGAACTCCTCGTTGAAGGGCTCGCCGGTCTCCTCCGAACGCGTGTTGGCCGCGTACACCCGTTCTCGGTCCTCGGGGTGCACAAACTCCCCGAAGTGCGCGGGGTCGGCGAGGAGTTCCTCGCTGGTCACGCCGAAGATCTGCTCGGCCTGGGGGCTCAGGTACGTGAACCAGGTCTCGTCCGGGGGCGCCCCCGGGGTCTCGATGAACGTGACCGCCGGGATCTGTTCGACCAAGGTGCGGTAGCGCGCCTCGACCAGACGGAGGTTGCGCTCGGCCTCCTTTCGGTCGGTGATGTCGATCGCCACCCCGTGCCAGAACCGGGGCG
>Ga0126304_10000775_pt1 | contig 13930 bp, 13 predicted proteins | sample Plot25_FD_92538 | JGI IMG/M metagenome (GOLD analysis project Ga0126304, IMG submission 92538) | Serpentine soil microbial communities from UC McLaughlin Reserve, CA, USA - Plot25 | ecosystem: Environmental > Terrestrial > Soil > Grasslands | place: USA: UC McLaughlin Reserve, Lake County... | reverse complement strand
GGCAAATGTGGTCGTGACGCCGGGCGGCAAGCCGATCATGTTCTTTCTCATCCTGGCGCTGCTGGAGGAAGGTGACGACGCCATCTTCCCGGATCCAGGATTTCCGATCTACCGCAGCATGATCGACTTCGTCGGCGCGCGAGCCATCCCCTTGCCGATCCGAGAGGAGCATGACTTTCGGCTCGACGTCGACGAGCTGGCGACACTTATTACGCCGCAAACAAAGTTCCTGATCATCAACAGTCCGGCGAATCCGACCGGCGGCGTCCTCACCCACGCAGATCTGGAAGCGATTGCCGCGCTCGCCGTGCAGCACGATCTCTTCGTCCTCGCCGACGAGATCTACTCGGAGATCATCTACGACGGCGACCATCACTCGATCGCGACGTTCCCCGAACTACCAGAGCGCACCGCGATTCTCGATGGCTTCTCCAAGACGTATGCTATGACGGGCTGGCGGTTGGGCTACGGGGTCATGCCCGAGGATCTTGCCGAGCAGGTCAGCCGCCTCATGGTCAACAGCGTCTCCTGCACGGCTTCTCTCGTGCAGCGCGCCGGCGTCGAGGCGCTCACCGGACCGCAGGAAACAGTCCGCGACATGGTAAGCGCGTTTCGGCGCCGCCGCGACTTGATGGTCGAAGGTCTGAACAATATCCCCGGTATTTCGTGCCGAGAGCCCGCCGGAGCGTTCTACGTCTTCCCCAACATAACGGGCACCGGTATGCGGAGCAAGGAGTTTGCCGACCGGCTCCTCGACGAATTCGGCGTCGCCGCGCTCTCGGGAACCTCGTTCGGCCAGCATGGCGAGGGCTATCTCCGCCTCTCCTATGCCAACTCGGAAGAGAACCTGGCAAAAGCGCTGGATCGCATCGACGCCGCAGCGAGGCAGACGGTCGCCGTTCGATGAATCGGCGTACTACGAAAGTCTCGTTCGACTGCTCCGCGATGGTCGTAAACCGGGTTGGTGGCGCGACGATCGATGGCGAGGCGCTACCGCAATCAGATCGCGGCCAGCGCATCCTGGGTGCGATAGGTCGCCGAGACGCTGGCTCCGGTATGAATCCGCTGCACGGTCTCGCCAAGTAGGGGCGCCACGGATAGGATCGTGAGTTTGGGGATGCGCTTTTCTTCAGGGACCGCGATGCTGTTGGTGACGACCACCTCCGTGATTGCGCATTCTTGAAGTCGCTGCACGGCTGGTCCGGAGAGCACCGGGTGGATTGCCGACGCGTAGACCTCGGTCGCGCCCGCCTCCAGACAGACCTCCGCCGCCTGGGTGATCGAGCCGGCAGTGTCGATCTCGTCGTCGACGATGATCGCCTGCTTGCCTTCGACCGAGCCGATCAGATTCAGCACCTCGGTGCGATCCCGGTTCCCGGCGCGTCGTTTCTCGATGATCGCCAGTGGTGCATCGACGATCTCGGCGAAGTTGCGAGCGCGCTTCGTGTTCCCCAAGTCGGGTGAGACGACGACCGCACCGGTCAGGCGCTTCTGAGCAAAGTAGGACGCCGTCAGCGACATGGCGCTCATCTCGTCGACCGGCACGTCGAAAAAGCCCTGGATTTGTCCGGCATGGAGATCGAGCAGAAGGGCTCGATCCGCTCCCGATACGCCGACCAGCTTGGCGACCAGACGGGCGGTGATGGGGACTCGCGGCTGATCCTTCTTGTCGGTCCGTCCATAGCCGAAATACGGGATCACCGCCGTCACCCGCCCCGCCGATGCCCGCTTGATCGTATCGATCATGATCAGCATCTCCATGATCGAGTCGTTGATCGGGGCGGAGAAGGACTGCACGATAAAGACGTCGTTCTCGCGGACGCTTTCGTTGATGCGCACGAATGTGTTGTCGTTCGAAAACTTGAAAACTTCCGCGCGACCGAGCGGGATGCCGATATAGGCACAGATCTCCTGGGCCAGCTCAGGATTGGAATTGCCGGCAAAGACAATTAGCTGATCATAGTGGCCTGCCACGTTCCTCTCCCCTAGCCGGCACCGGCCTCTCCTGCAACTTCAGTCGACGATGACGGCGGATGACGAAAGCAGACCGTCAGGGTCGGCGGTCAGCGCGGCCAGCGCAGCCGCCGCAGCGGCTTGCTCTGCTTCTCGTTTCGATGGACCAACCCCTCGGCCGAGAACGTGTTCGTCAAACGTCACCTCCACAACAAACGTCCGCGCGTGATCGGGTCCCTGCGTCGACACTGTCTGATACTCCGGTGCCCGCCGGTAGCGCTCTTGCAGCAACTCCTGAAGGCGCCCCTTCGGGTTCGCGACGCCCTCGGCACTGGCCAGGATCTCTGGAGCATCGCGCTCGAGCAGGCGCATGACGAATCTTCTGGCCGCACCGAAGCCTCGGTCTAATGCCACGGCACCGATGACGGCTTCGAACGCCCCGGCGAGCATGCGGTCCCGGCTCCCTGGCCCCGGCCGCTCGCCCAGGCCCAGATAGAGATATGATCCGAGGTCGATCTCCCGCGCCCAACGCACCAATGTCTCGGCTCGCACCAAGGCAACCCGCCTTCGAGTCAGTTGTCCTTCATCGGCCTCAGGGTCGAGGTTGTACAGATATTCGGCGGCGACCGCACCCAGGACGGCGTCGCCCAAAAACTCGAGACGCTCGTTAGTCAAGGCCGCTGGACGCGCAGTCGAGACGCCCGCACTGGCAAGCTCGTGTAAGATCGAGCGATGGGTGAGGGCAGTCCGTAATAGACCCAGGTCCCGAAATCGAAAATGCAGCGCCCGCGCCAGCCGCGCCGCGTTGTCTGGGCCTACCGGGCGGGGCAGTTTCTTGCCGGACTTCGAACTCTCGGCCTGGGCGGGATCGGTATTCCGGCGTTCGGGCGCGATCATCAGCCACCCGGAATCGACGCGGACCGGGCTAGCGCCGCAGGAAGGTCAATTCCCACACTCTGGGCAAGCTGGTACAGCGAATCCCAGTTGACCGCAATGAAATAGTCGTAGTGCCCCGGTTCGGTTTCTTCACTGCGCGATTCGGCGAAGTCGAAGCGCACGAGATAGGCAATCAGTGCATCGGCGATGGCGTTTTGCTCTGCGTCGCGATCGTCGAGCCGAATCTCGCGGCTACCGATGCCCTGCGCTTCAAACGCGATCAAGAGACCGTTGCGGAAAGCGGGGTACAGCTGCCGCGCTCGCTCTGTCGCCTCGGTCACGATCTGCTGCTTGTCAGCCTCGATCACCGCCGCGGGCTCGTCGACCGACGCATTCAGATCGACATCCTTCTGCGCGTCGGTGATCGCATAGTCGCGGACAATGATCTCGAGCAAGTCGGCAAATGCATCGGCCACGCAAACCCTCCCGCTCCGTGCGCCGTTGGGTGCCACGGACGGCAAGGACGGCGTGTCGCGATTATACGGTCGCCGCAGTCTTGATCCGGGATTGTTCGTTGAAGTGACGCGTAGAAAGCAAGCGGCCTAGCACCAGTTGGCGATCTGCGGAACAGTGACGAAACTGTAGCCTTGAGCGCTGAGGTCCTCGATGATCCAGGGAAGCGCGACGGCCGTTCCGTCGACACTGCGCTGAGCATCGAGATGCAGCTCGAAAATCGCGCCATCGAATGCGCCATTGACCACGCTGCTATAGATTGAATCGGCAGTGGCCGCCGGGTCCCAATCGCCGGAACTGACGCTCCACCCGACCGTAGTGAGACCCAGAGAATTAGCGATCGACCGCACACGATCGTCGCTCGCGCTTGCATATGGTGTGAACCAGGGTCCAGGATTGTAGCCAAGCGCCCAGGTGAGCGTGTCGGAAGCCGTTTGTAGATCCCAGGCGACATCTTCATCGGAGCGAGTCGTCAATTCTGGTGGCAGGTAACCGTGGCTTCCTACTGGATAACCCCAGGCCGCGATCTGCTGCACGAGCCAAGGATTCTGCTCCGCAAGCCACCCCATGACGAACATCGTCGCCTGCGCGCCATACGTCCTCAGTGTGTCCAAGACGCCGACCGCAGGGTCGAAGCCTGCACCAGTGTTGAACATCAGCGCGACCTGAGAGCAACCAGGCGTCCCGGCCGATAGATCGAAAGCGCTTTGGGCGGACGCGCCCGGTGGGTGGCTTCGGGACCAACCGGTCAATTCCGGTGCGACGAGTCCGGCGACTCCGGCCACCGCGGTGGAAACGAATCGGCGGCGGTCGATGTTTACCATTCGCTCTTCCCCCAAGAGGCCCGCGTAGCCACCTCACTATGAACCAAAGCCTCGCGGGTTGCACGGGGAGAGTAAGCACTTCTCTCTGTTACGCACCCCACGCTTCGCTGGATTCGCCTTGTTGTAGTCAACGGTCCTAATCGAGAAGCGGCGTGGCATCCGATGCGAGTCGCTTGCCGACCGCCGGGTATTACCCTATAAGTCGCTCAGATCCTATTCGGCATTAGCGAGTTGCAGCGAGTGCCGTGACGGCGATGCCTCGCGGCGCGATAGATGGTCAGGAGGAATTCATGGCGGTGAGCGCGGCCGGAGCGGTGGAACTGGATCGGGACACCCTCCTCAGTATGTACGAGAAGATGACGCAGATCCGCACGTTCGAGGATCTGGCCGGCAAGAACTTCGCGGCTGGCCTCGTCCCCGGTTTCGTTCATCTTTATGCTGGCGAGGAGGCCGTCGCAGTCGGCATCTGCACCCACCTTACCGACAACGACTACATCACCTCTACCCACCGTGGCCACGGTCACTGTATCGCCAAGGGGGTCGACATCGCGGGCATGGTTGCGGAGCTAATGGGTAAATCCTCCGGCATTTGCAAGGGCAAAGGTGGATCCATGCACATCGCGGACGTCGAGAAAGGGATGCTGGGAGCAAATGGCATCGTCGGTGGGGGCATCCCACTTGCCTGCGGCGCGGCTCTCACGGCAAAGACCCTCGGCACGGGCGGGGTTGCAGTCTGCTTCTTCGGCGACGGCGCCGCCAACCAGGGCACGTTCCACGAAGGCCTGAATTTGGCTGCAATCTGGAACCTGCCGGTGGTCTTCGTCTGCGAGAACAACGGCTACGCGGAGTCAACGCCGGTCCGCTATCACTGTGCCGCAAGTGACATTGCAAACCGGGCAGGTGCCTATGAGATTCCCGGCGTGGTCGTGGATGGACTCGACGTCTTCGCCGTCTATGAAGCTGCCGGCGAGGCAATCGCGCGTGCCCGTCGTGGCGAAGGTCCGAGCTTGCTGGAGGCCAAGACCTACCGGTTCTATGGGCACTTTCAGGGCGACCAAGTCACCTATCGCACGACCGACGAGCTCGATTTGTACAAGCAACGGGATCCGATCGCCGCGCTGCGCAAGGCTATTGTCGATCGTGGCATTGCCAGCGAAAACGAGCTCAACGCGATCGACTCGCGAGTGACGCAACAACTCGATGATGCCTGGGCCGCCGCGAAGGCTGCGCCATTCCCTGAGCCGGAAGAGGCTCTGACCGACGTCTACGTCACCTATTGAGCGACTCCTCGTACGGACACGGCATGCCGCGCCCGTACCGATTTCCGACTCGCAAAGGAGGCACTGATGGTCGCCGAAACCGCGACGCGCACAATGACCTACCAGCAAGCGATCCATGAGGCATTGCAAATCGCCATGCGCGAGGATCCCACCGTCGTTCTCCTGGGCGAGGACATCGCGGGCGGTGCTATGGTCGATCACCTCGTGAACGATGATGCCTGGGGCGGGCCAATGGGCGTCACCAAGGGTCTCGTCCAGGAGTTCGGTCGCAACCGGGTCCTGGATACCCCGATCACCGAGGCGGGTTTCATCGGCGCCGCCGTCGGGGCGGCCGCTACTGGTCTGAGACCGGTTGCCGAACTAATGTTCGTCGACTTCTTCGGCTGCTGCATGGATCAGATCTTCGATCAGGGCGCCAAACTCCGCTATATGTTCGGCGGGAAGGCAAAGTGCCCCGTCACTATTCGCACCCAAATCGGCGCCGGCGTCAGCGCCGCTGGTCAGCATTCTGGGTGTCATTACTCAGTCTTTACCCATATGCCCGGCATTAAGTGTGTCGTGCCGTCGACGCCGGCAGACGCCAAGGGGTTGCTTTTGAGCGCGATCCGCGACGATGATCTGGTGATGTTTTTCGAGAACAAGGTCCTCTACGGAACCAAGGGGGAAGTGCTCGAGGGAGACGAGGGCATCCCGCTCGGGGTGGCCGACGTCAAACGCGAAGGCGACGACGTGACCATCGTCGCCATCTCGCGCATGGTGCACCAGGCGCTCGCCGCCGCGGACGCGCTGTCGGCCGAGGGCATCGAAGCTGAGGTCATCGACCCGCGGACGCTGTCGCCGCTCGATGATGAGACGATCCTGAGCTCCGTGGCCAAGACTCACCGCCTGTTGATCGTCGACGAAGACAACCCGCGCTGCAGCGCGGCGACAGACATCGCAGCGATAGTCGCGGACAAGGGATTCGACACGCTGGACGCGCCGATCAAGCGCATCACGGCGCCTCACACACCGGTCCCCTTCAGCCCGCCATTGGAGCAGTTCTACGTGCCAAGCCCGGATCGCATCGCGGAGGCGGTGCGGGAGATTGTCTGATCATCTCGCAACATAGATTTCACGATTGACCGACTGAAAGTCTGACCGACTCGGAGATCACGCATGCCAACGATCGTGACCATGCCCAAGTGGGGACTGACCATGACCTCCGGAACCATCACCAACTGGTCCCGGGAGGAGGGAGATCCCGTCACTGAGGGCGTTCCCCTGCTTACCGTGGAGACCGAGAAGGCGGTCGACGATGTCGAGGCGCCCGCCAGCGGTGTGCTCCGTAAGATCGTCGCCGCGGTGGGGAGTGAGGTTCCGGTGATGGGCGCTGTCGCCGTGATTACCGCACTAGGTGAAGATCTCAGCGACGAAGAGGTGCAGGCTCTGGTCACGACGAGGAGTGGGGCGACCGCGGCAGCCGGGGGGGCGGCACCCCGAGTTGCCCGGGAGGGCCGGCAGGCAGCTCGGGATACCAGTGGTCGCGTTAATGCCTCCCCCGCAGCGCGCAAGCGAGCGGGAGAGCTTGGCATCGACCTGGAGACCGTGGAGGCGACCGGTCCCGGCGGGCGGATCACCAGCGAGGATGTCGAGCGTGCCGCCGAAACCGTGGCCGCCTCCGCTGCCGCGCCTCGCAGTGAAGTCGTGGAGCTAGCGGATGGCACAAACATCGCCACGCTCGTGGCCGGTCCACCGGAGGCGACGGGGACGATCGTCTTTTTGCACGGACTCGGCGGCTCCCAGTCAACCTGGGGCAGCGTGCTAGGCGCTTTCGCGGAGACTCACCGCATCGTCGCCGTCGACCTACCCGGCCACGGCGCCAGCGACAAACCGTCGCCAGAGTCGACCGACTACTCGGTCCCGGGATTGGCCGCCAAGATCGGCGAGCTTCTCGAGAAGCTGGAGCTTTCACCGGCTGTCCTGATCGGCCACTCTCTTGGTGGTGCAACGGCACTGCAACTCGCGCTCGACCGGCCTAAACTCGTCCGCGCGCTGGCGCTGGTCGATAGTGCGGCTCTCGGGTCGGAGATCAACTCCGAATTGCTGGACCGGGTCGAATCCGCGCCTTCGCGCGATGAGGCGCGGCTGTTGTTGGAGCTTTTTTTCGAGAACCGGCGATTTGTCCTTGAACGCGGCATCGACGACATGCACGCGGCCCGCAACGCGCCAGGCGCCGACGACGCGGTGAAGGCGATCGCAGCGAGCGCGTTCACCCGGTACGGCCAGAACCTCGTCCTCACTGATCGCCTTGGCGAGCTCGAAGCTCCCGTGCTCATCGTCTGGGGAGAGCTCGATCGGGTAATCCCGTCGACGCACGCGGTCGCGACGCTAACCGCCCTGCCCACTGCCTGGATCGAAATCTTGGAGGGTGTGGGGCACGTGCCGCAGGTGGAAGCAGCGCCGGCATTCTCCACGATCGTCAATCGCTGGCTGACGTCGATCACGCGGCCGTGACGGAGCGGACGCTGGTCGGAATTATTGCGAACCCAGCGTCGGGCAAGGATATTCGACGTCTCGTCGCCCACGGCTCCACATTCGACAACAACGAGAAGATCAATATCGTGCGGCGCGTGTTGCTTGGTCTCGCCGCCGCCGGGGTCGGCGAGGTCGTGTATCTCCCGGACACCTACGGCATCGTCGAGCGGGCAGCGGCCGCGGCCGCACCTCGCTTGACTTTAACGCCACTCTCAATGGCAGTCGTGGGCCATGCTAGCGACTCGACCGAAGCCGCGCAGCGTCTGCGCGATCTCGGCGCGACCGAGATCGTTACGCTCGGCGGCGATGGCACGAACCGGGTCGTGGCCAAGGGTTGCGGCGACGTACCATTGCTCCCACTCTCGACTGGGACCAACAACGTCTTCCCGCGCATGGTGGAGGGTACGCTGGCCGGGCTCGCCGCGGGATTGGTCGCGACCGGCATAGCCCGGAACAGATTTGGCTTCCCCCGGGTCATCCGGCGTGCGCCGCGACTGGAGGTGCAGATCGACGGCATAGCAGTGGACAGCGCGCTCATCGACGTCGTCTCGTCGAGCCAGTCCTGGATCGGCGCTCGCGCGCTGTGGGAACCTTCTCATCTGCGGGAGATCGTGCTCTCGCGCATTAGCGCCTCGGTGATCGGCATTGCCAGTCTCGGCGGTGCCCTCTTTCCGCTTTCGTGTGACAGCTGCGCAGGCACCTGGATTGCGATCGGTAAGTCCGCGACGTCCGCGAGAACCGTGACGATTCCAATTGCGCCCGGTCTTCTCCGCGACGTTCCCATCGCCGATGCTTGGCTTCTCGAACACGGCGCCGCGGTCAGTCTTCGCGGCGGGCCATGTACGCTCGCGTTGGACGGCGAGCGAGAGATCGAGATCCGAAACCCGGACGCTCAAATTTCAGTCCGCCTCGATCCACGCGGCCCACGGGTTATCGACGTCGACGCTGCGCTCGCTGCAGGCGCCGCCGCCAGAGCTTTCGTCACCGCACAAAATCATCAGGCGGATCAAGCGGGGGTCTGAGATCCCTCCAGGGCATCGCCGACTCAAACGCTGTCGCGGCGCGAAGGACCGTGCCATCGTCGCGCCAGCGCCCGACGATCTGCAAGCCGACGGGCAGCCCGTTCCGATCGACGCCGCAGGGCACAGTCGCCGCCGGTTGGCCGGTCAAATTGAAAGGAAACGTGAACGGGGTCCAGTCGAGCGGCGCCAAGGTCGAGCGCTGCCAGCCGTCCGGTTCGTCCAGCCCCGCCGTAAACGCCGTGACGGGCAACGTTGGCGTTAACAGCAGGTCGCAACGCTGCAAGTCCATGAACTGGCGCATTTCCGTGTAGTAGGTGTTGCGCAGTTGCAACGCGTGCGCCATGTCCGCTGCTGATAGCGACGCCGCACGCTCGATCACCGCCAGCAATCCTGGATCGAGTAGAGCACGGACATCGTCGAGCCTGCCCGCGAAATACCCCGCCATGGAGCCCGACCACATGACGTCGACGATGTTCGCTGGGTCGGGAACGGTGGGATTGACGTGCTCCACCTCACACCCGAGCTCGCGAAACGCCATTGCTGCTCGCTCGGTAATCTCCAGGACGTCACCCGCGACCTTCGCATAGCCGAGCGTTGGCGACCAAGCAACGCGAAGCCCGCGTATGCCGGCATCGAGATCTCGTGTGTAGTCGATGCCACTCGACCATGAGAGCCGGTCGCGCGCGTCGGCTCCAGCCATCGCATTGAGCATCATCGCCGCGTCACGGACGGTTCTGCTCATCGGACCAAGGTGCGATAGGTCGCCCACCGCACTCGGCGGATACTGTGGCACAAGGCCAAACGACTGCTTGAAGCCAAAGATGCCGCAAAACGCGGCCGGAATGCGGATCGAGCCGGCGCCATCGCTCCCCTGCGCCAGCGGACCGAGACCGGCGGCGACCGCCGCCGCCGCCCCGCCACTCGATCCACCGGGTGTCTTTGCCAGGTTCCAAGGATTGAACGAGAGACCAAACACGCGGTTCCCCGAGTCGCCCTTCCAGCCAAGTTCCGGGGTGTTGGTCTTCCCCAGCATGACGACTCCGGCCGAGTACAGACGCTCGACGACCGGGGCATCTTCTTCCGGTACCCAGGCGGGGTCGATCAACGAGCCACGCGCGGTGCGGATGCCGCGCGTAGGTGTCAAATCCTTGATCGAGGTCGGTATGCCCGCCAGCGGCGGCGCGTTCCGTCAGCGTAGGCCCGCTCCGCCGCGCGCGCCTGCTTCAGCGCCAGCTCGGCGGTGATGACCGTGAACGCATTGAGCGCTGGATTGAGGTGCTCGATGCGGTCCAGAATGGCGTCCGTGACCTCGACTGGTGACAGCGTTTTTGCGCTATAGAGGTCTTTCAGTTCACTTGCGGAAAGATAGGCGATCGACTCGTTCACGCACGCTCCTCTGCTCTTCCGGCCGCTTCTCGATTATCGTTGCGGCGCAGTTCCTGGGTACACATTTTGAACATACCGCCAAAGCCGTGTCAGCGACAGGGCAGGAAAAGAGCGTTATCGTTGCGCTGCTCGTTCAGGCGGGCGCGAGTAGACATGGCTTCCGGCGAGGAGCGCGATTTTGTGATTCAGCGACTCCTTGCGGTTGTGGCACTCCTGTTCGGCCTGAGCACCCTGGTTGCGTTTCAACCATCGCGCTCGCCGGCCGCCGCGCGTACCCCACCGAATTTCGTCGTTATCGTGACCGACGATCTCGATTCCGCATCGGTCTCGTTAATGCCGGCGGTGAACCGTCTCTTGGCACAGCAGGGTGCGACGTTCTCGCGGTTCTTCGTGACCACGCCGCTCTGCTGTCCATCGCGCGCGTCGATATTGCGCGGGCAGTACGCGCATAACCACCTCGTCCTGCGCAACACCGGGGAGGACGCAGGGTTCACCGCCTTTCACGATTCGGGGCATGAATCCACCACGATCGCGACCGAGCTCGACGCGGCGGGGTATGAGACCGCGCTCGTCGGCAAGTATCTCAACGGTTACGCTTCTCCGCGCCAGGAGAGTAGCTATGTGCCTCATGGCTGGGACTTCTGGGTTGCGGGTATCGACCACGCCGCATACAACAGCTTCAATTACGACCTCAACGTCAACGGCGAGATCATCCATCATGGCGACAATGCGCGAGACTACATCACCGATGTCCTGGCCGCGCACGCCCTCGACTTTCTTGATCGATCGACAGCATCGAACCAACCATTCTTTCTCTATTTGGCGCCATACGCACCCCATTCGCCATCGATTCCTGCCCCTCGTCATGATGGCATGTTCGCCGGTGAGTCGGCGCCGCGTACCCCCGCTTTCAATGAGCGCAACATTCAGGACAAGCCCGACTGGGTCCATTCGGGCCGTCTCGGCGCTGAAAGCATCGCCCGCATTGACAGCAGTTATCGACAGCGACTCGAATCGCTCATGGCCGTCGATGAGATGGTCGACGTGGTCGTGCAACGACTCGACGAGCGTGGGGAGCTGAAAAACACGTACATCCTGTTTCTCTCAGACAACGGCTTTTTCCTGGGAGAACACCGGATGCCCCACGGGAAGGATGCGCCGTATGACGCGGCAAGTCGGGTGCCGCTGATCGTGCGCGGGCCCGGCATCGCGGCAGGATCGTCGGTCGGCGAGATCGCGCTCAATATTGACCTATTTCCGACGATTGCCGAGCTTGCCGGAGTTTCTGCACCACCGTTCGTAGACGGTCTCTCCATGACCCCGCTGCTCAAGGGCGCTAACCACGCGTGGCGCGATGTTGCTTTGATCGAAGGCTTTGGGAAGGAGACTGAATCCATCGAGGGCGGGGAGCCTTCGACGCCCGCATTTCGTGCCCTTCGTTCGGACGCGATCCTCTACGCGGAGTACGAGACCGGCGAACGCGAGTTCTACAATCTCCGCAAGGACCCTTACGAACTCTCAAACCTCGCACGACTGGCGCCGAAATCGCTCCTACGAGAGTACTCGCGTCGTTTGGACGCACTGGCCGCGTGCGCGGGATCGGAGTGCTCGCGGTTAGAAGACGATCCAATGCCGAGACGCTCCACCTGGGCCACCGAGAAGCAACGCGGCAAGGAGAAGAACACGTCCAAGACTAACCGCAGGGCGAAGAAGAAGGATGAAGAGACCGTGCGGCACTGACACAGGCGCGTGCAGCATGAAAACCGGAGACTATCCAGCCACCAAGAGTGTCCAGTGGTGCTGGCAGCTAGAGATCATCGAGCGGTGACCGGTTCTGGGCCGCCTACTCTCGCGGCTCCTCCTTCGCCGGGTCGATCACGGTTCGAATCCAGGACGCTGCCGACCTCGCGACATCCTCCAGAGCGCGGGCGACGTTCTTCAGCTCCGGTTCCACCTGCTTGAGCGTGCTATTGGCGGCCGAGGCGATGTCGGCTGTGACGCTACCCGCCAGCGCCGCCAGTTCTTCCAGCGAAGACTTCATCTGCTCGGTGGTCCGTTGCGCTCGCTCTCGGTCGAACGACGTGTCGATCTCGGAACGCCGCTCTCGCAATCCAGCCGAGATCTTTGAAATCAACTCGGAAGCGGATTGTTCTAGCCGGGAGACGTCACCCTTGAGGCGCGCCGCCGCGGCATCGTCGTCCGCGCTCGCAGATCCCGCTCGCCCTAAGGCGGAGCGAACCTGAACCGACGCCGCCCGCAACGCGTCAACCATCTCGTCCCAGGATCGATTGCCAGGTCTGCTCATGATGTTCAGCCTTTCATTCGTGGCGAGCTTATCGACGCCTTCCCGATTGTATGATCTGGCGGAGGAACCCGTCACCGCCGAGCCGTGACGGCTGCCGTTACCACCGGCATGGTTCGGTCGCGGACGTCTCGAGCCGTCAGAAGGGCAAGGCAATGAGTCAAGTACCATTCTCCGGTTGGGCCATCTCTTAGAAAACTACGAGGCAAGTTGAAATTCGTTGCATATGACGTATCCATGAGGACGAATCTGATGTCTAGTCTGGGTGGTTTCGGCACGCGGTGCATTCACGCCGGTGAGGCGCCCGACCCAACGACCGGGGCACACGGAGTCCCGCTCTATCAGAATGTGACCTTTGCATTTGAGACCAATGGCCAAGTTGAGGCCATGCGTAGCGGTGAGCGACCGCACTTTACGTACTCGCCGCGGGGTAATCCGACGGTTCGCTGTCTGGAGCTAAAGATTGCCGATCTGGAGGGCACGGAAGCATCGGTTGCGATGAGTTCCGGCATGGCCGCGGTAAGCAGTGTGCTGCTGACGCTGCTGGCCAATGGCGGCCACCTTGTGGCGTCCGATCAGCTCTACGACCTGACGAGCGACTTTCTTCGAGACGATCTCCCCGCACTAGGCGGCTCGACGAGCTTCGTCGATCTTTCCGATACGGATGCGATCCGGGAAGCCATTACGCCGCAGACGCGCGCTATCTATGTTGAGGCATTCTCGAACCCGCTCCTTCGGGTTAGTGATATTCGTGTGCTGGCCCGGATCGCCGCTGAGAACGATCTGGTCCTCGTGGTCGACAATACATTTCTCTCGCCGGCGCTCCTTCGCCCGGTGGCGCTCGGTGCGGACGTCGTGCTGCACAGCGCCACGAAATACCTTTCTGGGAACGGTCAAGTACAGGGCGGCGTCGTTTCTGGCCCGCGGCGCCTCATCGACTCGATTCGGTCCCGCGCCCTCCGCCTCGGCGCGGCGATGCCGCCGTTCGCGGCGTGGCTGCTCCTGGCCGGCATTCATACACTCCCGCTGCGCATGGAGCGCCACAGCGAGAATGCGTCGCGGCTGGCAAACGTGTTGGCAGCTCACCCCGCGGTTGCAGAGGTCCACTATCCTGGTCTCAACTCGGATCCGGGACATGCCCTGGCCGCGTCTCTGCTCGGCGCCGATCAGCATCACTTCGGCGGCATGATCGCCTTTACGCTAGCGGCGGGTCGAGATGCCATGGGTCCATTTCTCGACGCGCTCGAGCTGTGCACAATT
>Ga0126304_10000774_pt1 | contig 13931 bp, 13 predicted proteins | sample Plot25_FD_92538 | JGI IMG/M metagenome (GOLD analysis project Ga0126304, IMG submission 92538) | Serpentine soil microbial communities from UC McLaughlin Reserve, CA, USA - Plot25 | ecosystem: Environmental > Terrestrial > Soil > Grasslands | place: USA: UC McLaughlin Reserve, Lake County... | reverse complement strand
TAAAAAGGAATGATGTCGTGGTATTCAACTTTCCCGCTGGCGATACACTAACACAGGAACTTGATTCAAAGGATCCTTATTATGACATTTTACGACGTGAAGAGCAACAAATATATAACCAGCTGAAAGCACAGATCAAAGACGACAACCAGTTGCGTGAGATCAGTTATTCCAGGGCCCGTGATAATGTTTGGAATTCGTACACGATTAAAACACGGCCTGTTGATAAGCGTGAGAATTATATCAAAAGGTGCGTTGGAATTGCCGGCGATGTTATAGAGATCAAAGATGATGTGGTTTATATAAATGGAAAGCAAGAACCTCCTCCACCACATTCACAGCTTCATTACATTGTGACGGTCAACAATGCGGCGCTCGATCCAGATGTGATGAAGGAAGAGTATAATCTGGATTATGATAAAGGTGATTATGCAGAAACAGGCAAACCTAATGAATATGAAATAGCCCTTACAGCGGTCGCGAAAGACAAGATGCTGAAGAACGGATTTGCAAAAAGCATTGTCCTTCATTACGGCTATAATGCAGGTGGCGGTGAGGTATATCCTTACGACACTATTCATAAGTGGACAAGAGACAAATTTGGCCCTGTGCAAATACCAGCCAAAGGAGTTCCGATCACTCTAACTGCAGAAAACATTTCAATCTATGAAAGAGCCATCCGTGTCTACGAGAACAATAAGGTGGATGTTAGAAATGGAAAGATTTATATAAATGACAAGGAAGCGAACCAGTATAGTTTCAAAATGAATTATTACTGGATGATGGGAGACAACAGGCAGGATTCACAGGACAGCAGGTATTGGGGATTTGTTCCGGAAGACCATATCGTGGGAGAGGCCTGGCTTATATGGATGAGCTGGGATACGGGTATACGCTGGAAACGGATGTTCAATACGATCCATTAAAAAAAGATATGTACTTTTAAAAAATCCTTCTGGCAATCAGGAGGATTTTTTTTCTCTTAAGAGTAAAAAATGAAAAAAAGTTATTCATTCTCTGTTGACGTGTACGACTCCGTTGAGGCCCTCCCGAAGGAAGATGCTTTACTCCTTGAAAAGGCGCAACAGGTTACCGCGCAGGCCTATGCGCCGTATTCTGATTTCCACGTGGGAGCAGTCGCAAAAATGGCGAATGGAGAACTTCTAAGCGGCACTAACCAGGAAAATGCATCCTATCCCATTGGCATATGCGCCGAAAGAGTGCTGCTTTCAGCTGCTTCTGTGGTGTACCCGGATATGCCTATCGATTGTATTGCAATCAGCTATAACAATCTGCATGGCGAAAGCGATCACCCGATCGCTCCTTGCGGCGTTTGCCGTCAGTCCCTTCATGAGTATGAAGAAAGAATGAATCATCCTATCAGGCTTATCCTCGGAGGAATGAAAGGGAAAATTTATGTTGTGGAGCAAGCGGGCCAATTGCTTCCACTCGCCTTTACAAAAAACGAACTTTTATAGATTAGATTTTTATCAGGATGCGTCCCATCATTTTTCCCTGGAGGATACCATCAATGTAAGTATTGTTCAGATCATCAAGCGTTACTTCTTTTGCAATTACAGGAAGTTTATCTTTTATATTCCAGTCCTCCGATAACAACCCCCAAATTGCTTGTCTTTTTTCCATCGGTGTTTCTGCTGACCCGATGCCGACAAGATTCACGCCGTTTAGAATAAACGGGTAGACAGTTGTATTGATATCCGGTGAATCTACTAATCCGGTACTTGCTATACAACCTTCCAGCTTACACGCTTTCAATAACGTAGTCAGCGTATTTCCGCCTACAGTATCGATCGCGCCAGACCATTTTGGCTTTAGTAAAGCCTTACCTGATTGATCGTTGACAAATTCACGCGATTGAATTTTTGTAGCTCCAAGATGATGAAGATACTCGCTTGCCTGAGTTTTCCCCGTGATCGCGATCACGTCATATCCCGCCTTGGCGAGAATAGCGACAGCCACGCTTCCAACGCCACCGGTTGAGCCTGTAACAACGATTGGACCATCGGAAGGCAATTGACCCAACAATTGCATCTTATATAACGCCAATGCAGCCGTAAAACCGGCCGTACCAATTATCATGCATTCTTTCAAAGAATATTCTGCGGGCTTCGGCACAATCCAATTTCCTGGCACGCGAATGTACTCAGCCATTCCGCCGTCCGTGTTCATTCCAAGGTCGTATCCTGTGACAATTACCTCTTCGCCCGTTGCAAAATTTGAATTGCGGCTTATCTCAACGACACCCGCCGCATCGATACCAGGCGTATGTGGAAATTTTTTTGTGATTCCTTTGTTGCCGGTGGCGGACAAAGCATCTTTATAATTGAGTGAGCTGTATTTTACTTTTATCAATACTTCACCGGCTGGTAAATCGTCGATCTCCCTTTCAGCTATACTCCTTTCAAACTTCCCTGCTGATGTTTCAATGACCCTAAGCGCTCTAAACGACATGTTGCAATTTGTGATTTCAGGTTATCAGAAAAAGCTCCTACTCTATACTTTCGTTGGATGCGAGAAGTCTTTCATAGATGGAATAATTCTCGTCATCAAAACAAACAAATAATATTGATTCAATGGTATGATCGCGAGAAATAAATTTTCTTACTTCTTGCAGGGCAATTTCTGCAGCTTCCTTTTTTGGAAAATGATATACGCCTGTACTGATATTAGGAAAAGCGATTGACTTCACGTTGTTTTGTACAGCAAGTAGAAGTGAGTTGCCGTAACAATTTGCAAGAAGTTGCCTTTCCTGTGTCCGGCCGCCGTTCCAGATCGGGCCGACTGTATGAATAACATATTTCGCCTGGAGATCACCAGCGGTAGTGACAACCGCTTCGCCGACTTGACAGCCCCCCTGCGTGTCCCGTATCTGTATACATTCCTGCAAGATCGCTGGCCCGCCAGCCCGGTGAATGGCGCCATCGACACCACCGCCGCCCAGTAGCGAAGTGTTTGCAGCATTTACAATGGCGTCAGCCTTTATACGGGTGATGTCTCCCTGGATTACGGCAAGTTTCGTTTTCATTAAAATAAGGTTTGAACCCCATTTGCTATTTTGTTTTCCAATTCAAGTAAGCGTCTTTTTCTCCAAAGCCCACCACCATAGCCCACAAGTTCCCTGTTTGATCCGATAACCCGGTGACAGGGAACGATGATACAAATATTATTCTTCCCGTTGGCCGACGCTGCTGCTCTGATAACTTTCGAATCCCCCAGGCGCCTCGATAGTTCAAGGTAGCTGATCGTTTTTCCATACGGAATGTGGACGAGCTCGTGCCACACTTTCTGTTGGAACTCCGTTCCAGACTGATTAATAGGTAAATCAAAAACCCGTCGTTCACCATGAAAGTACTGTATCAGTTGTTCAATCGCCTCGATAATCAGTTCAGGTATTTCTCCGGCATTTGTATTCTCGCCTGCATGTTGACGAGGCTCATCTTCAAATAGCATCTCCCTGATATAACTCTCCGTTCCTGAAACCCTGATCGCTCCAAGAGGTGAATGATAATATGTAGTGAAAACAGACATTTTTGTGAGTAGTGAGTTGTGAGTTTTAAGTTGTTAGTTCAGTTCAGGCATAATTCCTGACTTTACGTTAAGCACTATATCGAGCGTACTTCGTATTCTAACCTCATACTTCATACTTAACACATCGTACATCACACACCTGACATCCCACATCCGACATTCACCCGATCTTGCCTCCATTCTCCACTTCTCTTTCCGGTTGTAATAAAACTACTTCTTTTTGATCGGTATAAACTCCTAATACCAGACACTCGCTGAAGAAATTGGCAATTTGTCTCAGAGGAAAATTGACTACGGCGACTACCTGTTTGCCGATCAATTCGTCTTTTGTGTAAAGACTTGTTATCTGTGCAGACGATTGCTTGATTCCCAGCTCTCCGAAATCGATTTTAATTTGGTAAGAGGGCTTTCTGGCTTTTGGAAAATCTGTAACTTCCGCAATTGTTCCGACCCTGATATCAAGTTTTTCAAAATCGTCCCAGGTAATTGTCATTGAAAATTTTTTTCAAAAATAAATCTACAAATTCATGAAACGTACAGCTACTGCCGTTTGGAACGGCTCTGGAAAAGATGGAAACGGAAAATTAACGACACAAAGCTCAACATTACAGGGAACGCAGTATTCTTATAAGTCGCGATTTGAGGAAGGTACGGGAACGAATCCAGAAGAATTAGTGGCTGCAGCCCACGCAGGGTGCTTTAGTATGAAATTAAGTTTTATTCTGGGAGCCGCGGGCTTTGAACCGGAAAGTATTGAAACAAGTGCAGCAATCAATTTTGAAAATAGCATACTCACGAATTCTCATCTTACGGTAAAGGCAAAGGTTCCCAAAATCGATGCTGAAAAATTCAAAGTATGCGCTGAAGAGGCGAAGGCAACCTGTCCTATAAGCAAGGCATTAAATATGTCGATTACGATGGACGCCTCGCTCGCGTAAATTCAATACACGTTTATGAAATCAAAAGCGAAAAGAGGGTTGAACCAATCCCGACGTGATTTTTTAAGGAACACTTCTATAGCAGCAACCGGTTTTTTCATTGTGCCAAGGCATGTATTGGGAAGAGGTTTTGTAGCACCAAGTGACAAATTAAATATGGCAGGGATCGGTGTGGGCGGTAAAGCAGAGGTCAATCTTCCATACGCATTTAACAACGGCTCGGATAATATCGTTGCACTTTGTGATGTGGATGATCGAATGGCCGTTAACGCCAGGAAGAAATGGCCGAAGGCTCCGTATTACCGCGATTATCGCGAACTGCTGGACAAAGAACATAAGAACATCGACGCTGTCATTATCACCTCGCCAGATCACATGCATGCAGTCCAGGCGTTGCCCGCTATGCAATTGCAAAAACATGTGTACTGTGAAAAGCCGCTAACTCATGATATTCATGAGGCAAGAATTCTTACGCAGGCTGCCAAAAAATTCAAGGTTGTTACGCAGATGGGAAACCAGGGCAGTAGCGGGGATGATACACGTCTTATTGAAACGTGGATACAAGGCGGATTGATCGGCGACGTACATACTGTACATGTATGGACGAACAGACCGGTTTGGCCGCAGGGTATCGCCACGCCGACTGGCAAATTCGATATTCCCAAAGAAGTCGACTGGAATCTGTGGCTTGGAACTGCACCTCTCCGCGATTTCAATCCTACATACCTCCCAGCAACATGGCGTGGATGGACAGACTTTGGTACTGGCTCGCTGGGCGACATGGGATGTCATTTTATAGATGTTCCTTACCGGGCATTGCAGCTTCAATACCCTGTTTCAGTTGAATGCAGCGTTGGCTCGGTGTATACAGGATTTTTTAAGGAAGCAGTCTTTACAGACAGTTATCCACCTTCGTCAAAAACACATATTCTGTTTCCGGGGCGTAACGGCAAGCCCCCGGTTGAAATGATATGGTACGATGGTGGGATCAAACCAAAACGTCCAGACGAATTGTTACCTGATGAACCAATGGCTGAGTTGGATGGTGGAATCATTTTCGAGGGAACCAAAGGAAAATTAATTGCGGGATTATTCGGAAGAAATCCGACATTATTACCTTCTAAGAAAATGAAGGACATCAAACTTCCCGAATCGAAATTTCCATTTGTTGAGAAAGGTTCTGAAGGCCATCAGCAGCAATGGGTACAAGCCTGCAAAAAAGGCTACGGCGCTTATACGAGTTCGGCATTTGAGATGTCGGGACCGCTAACTGAAACTGTTTTAATGGGTAATCTCGCCATTAGAAGTTATAATTATTCCGAAACCAATTCGAAAGGGAGTAAAGTTTATCCCGGAAGAAAGAAATTATTATGGGACGGACCAAACATGAAGATTACCAATTTTGACCCCGCAAACCAATTCGTAAAAAGGAACTACCGCGAAGGCTGGAAACTGGAGTCATGATCCCGGCAATAATTACACGCGGGTATTAGCCTAAGTTGAATGAATATTTACTAATTTGGAAACCTGTTTGCTAAAACGAATCAGCAAGCATAGTTTAAATCACAATTTGCCAAAATGAAAAAAGAGAACAATTCTGACAAGTCAAGAAGAGATTTCTTAAAAAACACTTCACTCGCAGCGACAGGATTTTTTATTGTACCCCGCCATGTTTTGGGAAGAGGCTTTATAGCGCCCAGTGACAAACTTCGTATCGCAGGCATCGGAGCCGGAGGAAAGGGACAAAGCGATCTATCGGAATTCGCCAAAAGCCCGAAGGCTTCCATCGTTGCATTATGTGATGTAGATGACCGGAGTGCTGCGAAATCAAGAGCGAATTTTCCCAGTGCGAAGTATTATAAGGATTTCAGGGAAATGCTCGACAAAGAAAAAAATAACATTGACGCCTGCTCTATCTCCACGCCGGACAATACACATGCGGTAGCAACACTCGCTGCAATGCAACTAGGTAAGCATGTGTATACACAAAAGCCACTCACTCATGATATCTACGAAGCGAGAGTACTGACGGAAGCTGCTAAAAAATATAAGGTTGTGACACAAATGGGCAACCAGGGCGGCTCCGGTGATGGTGTGAGAAAGATGAAGGAGATGGTAGATGCCGGCTTAGCAGGAGATGTGCACACTGTTCACTGTTGGACGAATCGCCCGGTGTGGCCACAAGGGATCCCAACCCCGACAGGGCAATTTGAGATTCCGAAAGAACTTGATTGGGATTTATGGTTAGGACCTGCTAAAAAAATTGATTACAACCCTAACTACCTGCCCTTTAACTGGCGGGGATGGTGGGCGTTTGGTACAGGGGCGCTCGGAGATATGGCTTGCCACATCATGGATCCTGTGTTCCGTATTTTACCGATCGATTATCCAAGTGAAGTTCAGGCAAGTGTAAGCGGAAACTGGAAGGGATTTTTCGCTGAAGGTAATTATGTTGACAGCTGTCCTCCATCTTCGATCATCCATTTAAGTTACCCCCGGAAAGATGGAAAAGGAAAGATCAAGGTTTCATGGATGGATGGGGGCTTGTTACCGGAAAGACCTGACGAGCTTGGCCCTGATGAAGAAATGGGTAATTGGGATGGCGGGGTGATATTCGAAGGGACGAAAGGAAAGATCATGGCTGATTGTTATGGTGCCAATCCGAGGTTATTGCCAACTAAACTGATGAAAGAGACGACGATGCCGGCCGAGAAGTTGAAGAGGGTTCCGGAAGGGCATTATGTACAATGGGTAAATGCGTGTATAGAAGGCTATGGAAAAGGTGTGACAAGTTCTCCCTTCGAATATGCAGGACCGTTTACAGAAAGCATTCTCATTGGAAACCTTGCCATCCGCAGCTGGATGATGCAGAATCCAAACATGAAGGGCTGGGGCGATAAATACCTCGGGCGTAAGAAGTTATTGTGGGATGCAAAAAATATGAAGATCACCAATTTCGACGAAGCCAACCAATTCGTGAAACGCGAATATCGCGATGGTTGGAAATTGGCCTTCTAACGCCAATAGACGCGAATACAGAGACTCGCTTTTAGCCACGAATTATCACGAAACCCATTCGTGGCAATTCGTGTAATTCGGGTCTAAATTTTTAACACGGGGCGGGCGCTCTACCTGTAACTTTAATCAGTGATCAAATCCGCGAGAGCCATCAATTCTTTTTGCTTATACCTGTTCTTTTCATCATCGAAACACTTACTGAATTCTTCGAGCAGGGTTTGAATGATACGTTTATTGTTGAGCGGCTTGAAATAAGAAGGTACCGGCGGTACATTGATCCGCTTGAAATAAGTTTCTACGTCTTTATGTGTGAATACCTGTCCGCTGATCGGGTCAATGAAAAATTCTGTTTTATATAAAGGATCTTCCGCATGTCGTGTGAAATCGTAGTCTGATTTGAAATATCCCAATACAAATTGCTTTGGAATATTGATCGCCCTGATTGGAACATCGAGCAACTCGCTCAACACAAGATATACAATACCGTTAGCAATCGCGTTTCCACGCTTGGTTTCAAGTTGCTTGTTGATTAAAAATTCTTCCGGTTGCTGGTATCCAACCTCAGTGCCTTTTAAGCTGAAGTAATTATAGAGAATGCTTGTAAGTACATTTATTTGTTCAAGAGGAGTAAGATAACTGTTAAGCTCAAGCCAGATATTGCGACGAAGCTTTTCAATGTCCTGGTAAACTTGAGTGGTTGTTAATTCAGGGTATTGAAACCGTGCAACCATCAGGGCGCCTGTTAGCAGATCCTGGTGTGCATTTTTATTCCATTGTTGGAATTCTTCTGTAAGGTCACGGTAATGCAGTCGGTGGATAAGAAGTTCAATGCGTTCCTGTATCTCTTCACTGATCGTATTCTCCCATAGATTTTCAAGGTTCGGAATTATCCCCTTTCCATAATCCACAATTCGGTTCGACACAGCTCCAAAAACTTCTTCGTCAGGATCATCAATTAAAACGAAGAGTGCCGAAATTTCTCTGTTTTGTTCCATAGTCTACAATTAGGGTTATGGTATATGACCATAAAATTTTCAAATCAAGATCGGCGAACTTTATAAAACTCTGCTAAAAATCTTTTCCACAAACTCAAATCCAATGTTCATTTCTCTGAATAATGCAAATTAAAAGCCATCGGTTCGATTAGAAAATTCAGAGCTTAACGAGAGGAACCCGTTAAAATAACGCTGCAGTTCATCCTGCTCGTCTTTATCTCTGACGACCCGCTTTGGTATAACGATGGCATGATAGGAGTTCGTATATAGATAATAACTATTCGGCGTTTCAGTTTTCTTGACGATGGCATCCCAATCATATTTACTGTGCGAAACTTTATCCTGATCGATTATTCCTGCTTCAGAAATGATGATCTCAGATTCATCGAGCACATGCTGGTTCTCGGGCTCTGCAATGATTTGTGTTGTTCTCCGCCTGATAGACTTTTTAATCAAAAAAGGAACCAGGAAAAAATACAAGATCCCGATAGTCGCAAAAACGGTTAGGTCTATCTCAATCCGGTGACTATGATTCGTAAAAATATAGAGTACCGCAATAATGCTATACAAGGCTAAGACCCTTGCATAATACCTGATCCTGTAAGATTTTTTATGCGGCGCAGCCCAGGCAGTATAATAATTATACTCAAAGTATTCTTCCTCTGTAAGGCTGAATTTAAAAGATAGCATATTGAAAAAGCTGTCTGACAGTCTCGCGCCGACATGCGATGGTGATTTGTTCATCTGCCGAAATCAGATCAGATAGTCAGACCTTGAGTTAAACTCCTGTCTGACCGTATCGGTCTGACATGCGATGGTGATCGTTCATATCCCGAATCAGGTCAGACGGAGACCTTCAATCTTGGTGTAACTTTCTTTCTGACCGTCCCGGGTCTCACAGGACTTCAAGCAGTTCAAACGTGAACCGGTAGTTTTGGTGATTATGATTTTTTCTTTCTAAAAGATTTCTTTGGGGGATTGGCCTTTAGCTCTTCGATGATCGCTTTGACTTCCTCGATAGACAGGTCGGCTACCTTCTCCTGTTGTTTTTTGTTGAGTTTGTAATTACGCAATCCCTGTTTGATGTAAGGACCATAAGGGCCACGCAGTAATTGAATTTTTTCCTTTTCAAATACCTTAATAGTTCTTTCCTCCTTGGCTGTGCGCTTTTCGATAATAATCGGGATCGCCTGCTCTAACGAGATGGTATAAGGATCGAAATCCTTGCCTAGAGAATAAAACTTTTTATTATGTGCAATATAAGGACCAAATCTTCCAATATTTACCTGTACATCGGTGTCTTCAAATTGACCAAGTGTACGTGGCAACTTAAAAAGTTCCATTGCTTCATCAAGCGTGATGGTCTCGATGCTTTGTGTATTTTTCAACGCGGCAAACTTTGGCTTTTCTTCATCGTCCTGTTTTCCAATCTGTGCCATCGGGCCGTATCTTCCCATGCGAACAATTACCGGTTTGCCACTTTGCGGATCTACACCTAACTCGCGCTCACCACTGATCCGTTCTGCAGTTTCAATAGTGCTTTGTACATCCTTCTTAAATGGATTATAGAAATCATCGATCATTTTGTTCCACTGCATTTTGCCTTCTGCAACTTCATCAAACTCTTCTTCGATTCGTGCCGTGAAACTGTAATCCATGATATCGTCGAAGTACATCTTCAAAAAATCAGTTACCACCAACCCAAGATCGGTAGGAAACAATTTTGATTTTTCAGCCCCCGTATTTTCCTGCTGAACTTCTTTGCTGATGTTATCATTCTTCAAAGAAAAAATGTTGAAAGTTCTTTTCACACCTTCCTTATCACGTTTTTCAACATAGCCTCTTTTCAAAATAGTGGAGATAGTAGGAGCATAGGTAGAGGGCCTTCCGATGCCCATCTCTTCCAATTTCTTTACCAATGATGCTTCTGTATACCTCGGTAATGGCCGACTAAATCGCTCGATCGCCTGCATTTCTTTCAGTGGTAATGACAGGTTCACACTCAGTGGAGGAAGCATGCCTTCCTGGTGTTCATCTTCGCTCATATCTTCTTCGTCACGATCCTCCATATACACTTTCAAAAACCCGTCGAATTTTAGTACTTCACCCTGAGCAGTCAGTTCCTCCTGGTTGGTAGAGATTTTTATTTTCGCGATTGTCTTTTCCAATTCTGCATCGGCCATTTGGCTGGCGATGGTTCGTTTCCAGATCAAGTCATATAATCGTCTGCAATCTGCATCTTCAACGGTTGTATTCTCCATGTATGTGGGCCTAATCGCCTCATGGGCTTCCTGTGCAGATTCATTCTTGTTCTTGAATTTCCGGACCTGCATATATTTATTACCATACTGGCTCGTAACCTGCTTGGTAATATCCTCCATCGCCGTTTCGCTTAAACTCACACTGTCGGTACGCATATAAGTGATCTTCCCACTTTCATACAACTTTTGCGCGAGCACCATCGTTCTGCTGACCGAGTATCCGAGTTTACGGCTAGCTTCCTGTTGGAGTGTTGATGTAGTAAAAGGGGCGGGGGGCGTTTTCTTCGCTGGCTTTACCTGTATATCTATAACCGTATACCTGGCGCCAATACAGCTCCTTAAGAATTTCTCGGCACTTTCTGAGCTCGACTGCTTCTTACCCTCGGCAGAAAAAGTTACGTTTTTGCCGGACACATCTTTTGCCGTGAAGAGCGCCTCAATTTTATAGCTGCTGATGGCAGTAAAAGCATTTATCTCCCTTTCCCTTTCTGCAATGATGCGCACCGCAACACTTTGGACCCGGCCGGCGCTCAGGTTATTCTTCATGCTCATCTTCCGCCATAACACAGGGGACAACTCGAAACCGACGATTCTGTCAAGAATGCGACGTGCCTGCTGGGCATTTACAAGGTTCATGTCAACGGTTCTTGGATTTTGAACCGACTTTTGAATCGCAGGTTTGGTTATTTCGTGGAAAACGATCCGCTTGGTCGTTTTGGGGTCAAGTCCAAGCACTTCACAAAGGTGCCAGCTGATGGCTTCGCCTTCACGGTCCTCATCCGTAGCAAGCCACACTTCGCCGGATTTCTTAGCAAGGCTCTTTAACTCCTTGACCACTTTTTGCTTCTCTTGCGGAACGATATATCGAGGTTTATAATTATTATTTACATCGATCCCCATTTCCTCCTTTTCGAGGTCACGGATATGACCATAACAGCTTTTCACCTCAAAATCCTCACCCAGGATTTTCTCGATCGTTTTAGCTTTCGCAGGGGACTCAACAATCAATAAATTCTTCGCCATACTTCAATTACGGTTTTATAACAAGGCCTGTTGGCGTGCAAGTTTAGTGTATAAGAGTGAAATTAAAAAATCCACCGGTCGGCCACTTTCTGTTAAATAAGCGGTTGTAGTGATGAATTGACGAACCTCCTTCTGCAATTATCTGCTCCTAAACTGGACGTTTTTTATACAAAGACAGCGCTTTTAATCGTTAACTTTAAAATAACAGCACAACAATTCATCGTTGCATTAACCCCTTTTGAACAACCACTACACCATATTTCCGCTGGGCGATTGCGCCGCAACGATCGAGTTGGGAACAGAGATGAGTGAAGAATTGAATGAGAAGATACTGTCGATGCAGAGATGGTTCGACAAAAATCCTTCAACGGGTATCAGGGATACGATTATCGCGTACAGCTCTCTAACTCTCGTGTACGATCCAGTTGAAATAAAAAAATCGCATCCTTCGTTCGGGACTGCTTATGAATGGGTTTTCAAACAAGCATTGCAGGCATATCGCGAATCTGATGCCCAAAGGGTAGCCGGATCATCGTTTCGCGTTGGAGTATGTTATGATCGCGAGTTTGGAACCGACCTGGAAGATATCCACCGCGCAACAAGGCTTTCGTTGGAAGGGATTATTGAACGTCATCTATCAAGAACATACCGTGTGTACATGTTAGGATTTCTGCCGGGATTTGCATACATGGGAGAAATAGACCAAAGTTTATACATGCCACGCAAACAAACTCCAGTTCATGTTGTCGCTGGAAGTGTGGGTATTGTTTCCAATCAAACGTGTATATATCCACTGAATTCACCCGGTGGCTGGCAGATTATCGGGCGCACATCAATGAAGCTCTTTAACCCATCCGATGAAATACCTGTAAAATTGAAGCCGGGTGATCAGATTCAGTTTTACCGGATAACAAGGGAGGAGTTTGAAAGGGAGAGCGAGTAGGTGATTGCTTGTTGGTGGTTTATTGTTTGTGGCTTGTGGTTTTTTTAGAACGAAACCACACAAACAACAAACCATAAGCAAGAAACCGAGGTTATTGAAGACAATTTAACCACAGGGTATCACAGAGATCAGCACGGAGGAAACCAGGAGAAAGACATGACTTATAATGACTAACCAGGGAACCAAGCGATAAAATACCTTTTTTGGCTAAATGATGCCCGATTACCAAAGAGACAGTATATTGAAGACCAATAAGACAGAGTATTACAGAGGTATGCATATGGTAAAAACACATGACCCATAACAACCAACCACAAACCACTAACCACGAGCCCTCCATGAGCCTAACGATCATTAAAGCCGGTTTACTCGACACTGTTCAGGACCTTGGAAGGATCGGGTTTGGCAACTGGGGCGTAAACCCAGGCGGTACGATGGATCCTTATGCTGGCAAACTTTCAAACATACTCGTCGGGAATGAAACTTGCGAAGCAGTTATCGAGATGCATTTCCCCGGACCTCAAATTCTCTTCGATCAAAATGCCCTTATCTCAATTACAGGGGCAGACTTCACGCCTTTAATAAATGATCAGCCAGTTTCTTTATGGCAGCCGATACTCGTGCGTAAAAATACAATCCTTCAATTTTCTCAATGGAAGCGGGGCGCACGCTGTTACCTCGCGGTTCACGGCGGAATTGCAATTCCGAAATGGCTCGATAGTTACAGTACGAACATTAAAGTGGGAGCAGGAGGCTGGAAAGGCAGAAAACTTGAAAAGGGAGACCAGCTGAACTTTGGTGAGAGCAGGATCTATTATGCGGGGTTGTTGAAGCAGGAACGCGACCTGCAACCCCTGGGCTGGAAAGCATGTATAAAAACGCAATATCAGAATCCCAATGAAATCTCTTTTCTCCCTGGACGTGAATGGAGGTTCCTTCACTCAATTTCACAAAATGACTTTTGTAATGAGTCGTTTTCCGTTCATCAGTTATCAGACCGGATGGGATACCACTTGAAAGGAATGCCCCTCACACTGACCGAAACTAAGGACCTGTTATCGTCGGGCGTGTCTTTTGGAACCCTTCAACTTTTGCCGAATGGACAGCTGATTGCCTTGATGGCAGATCATCAAACCACGGGCGGGTATCCACGAATAGGTCATATCGTTACAGCACATCTTCCGAAATTAGCGCAACTTCGACC
>Ga0126304_10000773_pt1 | contig 13948 bp, 14 predicted proteins | sample Plot25_FD_92538 | JGI IMG/M metagenome (GOLD analysis project Ga0126304, IMG submission 92538) | Serpentine soil microbial communities from UC McLaughlin Reserve, CA, USA - Plot25 | ecosystem: Environmental > Terrestrial > Soil > Grasslands | place: USA: UC McLaughlin Reserve, Lake County... | reverse complement strand
TCCCGCCGCAACAACTCAGCGATTCTGTGCAGGATCCTGGCCCGTTCGGACGGGATAGTGCGGCGCCAAGTATCCTCGTGTGTTCTCCGCGCCGCCTCCACCGCCTGGTCGATCTCGTCCTTACCACACCGCGCCACTTGCGCGCAGGGTTGCCCGGTGGATGGGTCCTGATCCTCGAACGTCTGGGCCGCCTCTACCTTCTCCCCGCCGATGATGGCGGGGTAGCTCTCTGCTGTTATGGTGCTCATCTGTTCTCCTCTCTAAGTCGGCACGACCGCCGGACGCGCCACTTTCTTCGCCTCCGCTCGCTCGATGGCCCTACCAACATCTTTCAGGGTGTATTCCTCATCGGTGAGTTCGTCGAAGGGATGGTCGCCGTGCTTGCGCTCCAGGAACCCCAATGCCCTGTGCAGATACCATGGTTGGTAGCGCACGAAACCCTGGACGCGTATCATCTTCCGGGTTATGAGGCCCGGGGCCAGGGATACCTCGTGTTCCTTACCGACGCTCACGTTGCCGATCTCGATAACCCTCCCTCCGGGCCGCACGAGCTGCAAGGCCTCCGCGAATGCCGCCGGAACACCCGAAACCTCCAGGACAACGTCCGCGCCGTAGCCGTCGGTCAGCGACTGCACCTGACGCACCCTATCCCCAGCCTCCGGGTACTCATTCATGTCTACGATCTCTTCGGCCCCGAACCGCCGGGCGAGATCGATGCGTTGCCGAATCACCTCGACCACTATGACCCGCGCCCCCATGTCCCTACCGACCGCCGCCGCGTAGAGACTGAGGCCGCCGGCGCCCTGGATCAAGAGGCTGTCACCGGTCGAGAGCCCCGTCTGGTGCAGCCCGAAGAGAACCTGCGAGAGGCCGCAGTTCGCCCCGGCCACCGTGTTGTCCGGAACGCTATCTGACACCTTGTAGAAGTATTGCTCCGGGTGTACGTAGTAGTGCGTGGCGAAAGCCCCGTGGAAGTGCGGGTCGTTTTCCGGGGGCTTGGACCAGAATGTGTATGCCTTCTGGCAGAGATTGAAGTCGCCCCGCAGACACGCCTGACATCTCCGACACGTCAGGAAGTACGGCGCGATCACCCGGTCGCCTACCTCCACCGGGTCCCCCGCATAGTCCGTGCTTACGCCTTCGCCAAGGGCCAGTATCTCCCCGACGAACTCGTGCCCCAGGACGCACTCGCGGATGAGCGGGTGGCGGAAGTGATAGATGTGCACCTCTGACCCGCAAACGTTCGCCCGACGGACCTTGGCGAGCACCGCCCCAGGCTCCGGTTCCGGGACCTCGAACTCCTTGACCGCGACCTCCCCCGACCCCACCAACGCCGCAACCTTCCCTTTCACCTGCCCGCCTCCTTCCCGTAATATCCTCCGTGCGGAGGATGCATAAAATAGTATATCTTTTGTGTTTGTATCCCGAGCCTTGGCAACAGTAGATCTCCGAACGCACCCAGAGGCAGGTGTGGTCCGCCCCTCGACCAGACGCCCGACGTAGGGGGTTGACCAGATTGTAACCGTTGTGTATTTTCCCTCGTATATCCGTAGCCGCTCGGGGCAGGGCCGTCGATGCGCCCTTCCGCTAGCAATTAGGAGGATCCATGCCGAACGTCCACGTCGCTACCTTCGACGGCCCCGGTGAACCGCCCGTTATACGTGAGGTGCCGAAGCCCGAGGTGCCGCCCAAGGCTGCGCTCATCCGCATCGCGGCCTGCGGGGTCTGCGGCACCGATCTCCACATCCTCAAGGGCCATTGGCCCCGGCCGCTCCCCTGGCCGTTCACGCTCGGCCACGAGCTGGTGGGGGTCGTGGAAGAGATCGGGGAGGAGCTGACCGAGGACTTCATGAGCCAGCCGCTCGAGGTGGGATCCAAGGTAATGCTGCCGCCGTTGATGCCCTGCGGGAGCTGCTACTACTGCGTGCACTACCCCGAGACGGCCAACAAGTGCTTGACCCCCGTGTACTACGGCCGTTACCTCGGCTTCGAGAAGCCGCCGCACCTCTGGGGCGGGTGGGCGGAGATGGTCTACGTCGACCTCGCCGAGCTGCCGGGGACGAAGGTCTACAAGCTGCCTGACGACATGCCGCTCGTTCTGGGTGCCCTCTCCGAGCCACTCACCTCATGCGTCCGCGCTTTCGACCGCGCCCAGCGCGCCGGCTTTTTCCGCGTGGGCGACACCGTCGTCATCCAGGGCTCGGGGCCGATCGGCGTTCTGGCCGTGGCTGCTGCCCAGGAGATGGGGGCGGGACGCGTCATCGTCGTCGGGGCACCCGAGGATCCTCGGCTCGCGCTGTGCAGGCGCTTCGGTGCCGAGACCACGGTCTCACTCGAGGACCACGAAACGCCGGAGGCACGTATTGAGGCCGTGCGCGGGCTGACCGAGCCCTTCGGGGCCGATCTCGTGATGGACTGCTCAGGCCACCCCTCAGCTGGTCCCGAGGGCATCGAGATGCTGCGCGACGGCGGAACCTACGTCGAGATGGGCCAGTTCACGGACGCCGGCGCGATAGAGACGAACTGGCACCGGATTTGCACGAAGGACCTGAACGTGCTCGGGAGCTGGGCATTCACCGCGAACGACATCCCCAAGGGGATAGCGATGCTCGACCGGGCTCGGGACCGCTATCCGTGGTCTGAGATGCAAACCCGCTTCGCGTTTACCGAGCAGGGCATCGGCGAGGCGATCGAGAGCGCCCTCGAGATGCGCAGCGTCAAGTCGACCATCGTCCCCACTCCGGACCTGATCGACGACTAGAGTACCCGCAGCGGGCAGCGCCACGAGGAGGCGTCCAGATCCACTACTTCCACCAGGGACAGCCCGATGACCCCGCGCGCGAAGCGCAACGAGCTGGGAACTGGGCAGAGTAGATACACTCAAGGAACGAAGAGCTCCCTTTCCAGTGTGCTGATGACTTCGTGGCCGCTTGGCGTCACAACAATATCGTCTTCGACCATCACGGCTCCTTGCCCTGGGACCATGAACTTTGGTTCTATGGTGATTACGGCTCCGACCGGCAGCGGTTCGCGATACCCAGCTCCCAAAACAGGCCACTCGTCCACTTCCAGGCCTATCGAGTGACCTATGTAACTTCCCCTTTCGCTCCCTACGCCCATGAAATTGTAGATAAGCCCCGTGTCTTCTGCTAGTCCTCTAGCGACCAGGTAAAGCTCTTCTCCCGTGACACCCGGCCGAACCCGGTCGACTACCTGCAGGTGAAGCTGGAGCAGCCGCTCCCACAAATCCCGTTGCTCCTGGCTGGGGTCACCGACGCAGTAGGTTCTCGTCATGTCGCAATGATAGCCCTCGTAGGAGAGGGCGAAGTCCACCACCACGAGATCGCCTGCTTCCAGTCGTCGAGATGATGGTCCCCAGGGCAAGGCTTGGCTCAGGCCCACGCCGGTTACCGTCATGGCTTCTCCTGAGACTTCCCACGTATTGGGTCCTGAGGCAACGATACCCCCAGCGGGCAGGTAGGAGTCCCAACGGCGGGGCCAGACCATGCCATCCCCCCCTCCCCGGCGCGCCGCGTTCTCCATAGCGGCGGCTATTTCGTACTCGGCCACTCCCGCAGCCAGGGTTTCCATGATCGCTTCGTGACCTTTTTCCCACAGTTCTACCGCTTTGCGTATACGCGCCAACTCCTCGTCGTCTTTTACGAGCCGCTGTTTCAACACAAGTGGAGAGAGATTTTCCAGCGTGACTCCCTCCAAGTTCTTCTTCAGCCCCTCTACCAGACGATAAGGCAATACATCCTGCTCGACACCGAGAATAGCATCAGAGGGTAGCGAGAGATCCAGATCGGCGAGTGCCCGGCTCATCTCTCCGAAACCGCTGGCGCTTACCGTAAGATCGATCCACGTCGCCTCTTGGGCGAGCTTATGGACGCGACGCGTAAAGAGGACGGGATCACCTTCGTCTGGCACCCACAAATTAGCGGGTTGCGCCGTGCCAGCATAATAGTAGAGATCCCTGGGCTGCATAACGAGCGCCGCCTGCCAGCCCTTGTGGCGCAAGTTGGCTTGCAGTTGTTCCAGCCTCTTACGGTACACCTGACTGTGGGTGCTTCCATGCGTCACTGCTCATCCCCTCTTGACGCGACCTCGCAAAGCGAGCTCCGATCGTTAGCTCTCCCTGTCATCGGACATTAGGGTACTAACATGCGAGACGGCTATCTAGTCCCTAGAAATTTAGCTAGGTATTCGTTTGCTGCGCTCGCTTCAAAGTTAGTAGAATACGGCTTCGAGTTAGAGGCTCCGTCAATAGGCGAGTAGCGTATGTATCAAGACACAGCGGGAAGGCTGTTGAATTACTCTGTGAGCTGTCAAGTATAAAAAGTTGCCAGCCTATTGACGGAAGCTCTTAATAGTCTTGGGGTTCTGCGGATCAACGGGGGTGACGAATGACAGAGACTGACCGACCTATTCGCGTTCTGGTTGCCAAGGTAGGCCTCGATGGGCATGATCGCGGTGCCAAAGTCATCGCGCGAGCTCTGCGCGATGCCGGGATGGAAGTAATCTACACGGGCCTGCACCGTAGGCCGGAAGACGTGGTGACCTCTGCCATACAAGAGGACGTTGATGTGATAGGGGTCAGCATCCTCTCCGGAGCTCATATGACGGTCTTTCCGCGCATTATCGAGCTGCTGGAGGAGGGAGGGGCTGACGAAAACACCCTGGTACTCGGGGGTGGGGTGATGCCAGATGAAGACGTCGAAGAGCTGAAGAAGATGGGTATCGCCGAAATCCTGGGCCAGGACACGCCGCCCGACACAGTCGTCGAGACCGTGCGCCACCTCGTGGAAGAACGAGGTGCACGAGTCTGATGCAGGGCGAATGCATAGGAGGGTTGGCTGCGCCTATCGCGACGGCCGTGACCTATTACGCCGCGTGCAGAGTGAGCTAGGGGCGTACGGACGTGGCTAGGGGTGTAGATTCGGCGCAAAGTCTGATCGAACGGGTGCGTGCGGGCCACGTGCCGTCGATAGCCCGGATGATCTCGCGCATCGAGTGGGGAGCCGACAACGTGGTCGAGCAGGTGGCTGAACTTTACAGACTCGGTGGGCATGCTCGCATCGTGGGCATCACCGGTCCACCCGGCGCCGGGAAGAGCACCTTGCTGACCTGGCTCGTGCGCGAGCTGCGTGCCCGTGAAAACACTGTGGGCATCGCCGCGATCGACCCATCGAGCCCCTTTTCCGGAGGTTCCATACTCGGTGATCGCATCCGAATGGGCGAGCTGTACCACGACCCAGAGGTGTATATTCGCTCCATGGCCACCCGCGGCGCGCTCGGCGGGCTCACCCGGGCCACGACCGATGCCGTGGCCGTATTGGATGCCGCTGGCAAGGACGTGGTGCTGGTGGAGACGGTTGGCGTAGGCCAGGACGAGGTCGACATCGTTCGCGCCTGCCACACCACCGTGGTGGTCAGCGCGCCCGGTATGGGAGACGACGTCCAGGCGGTCAAGGCCGGGATTCTGGAGATCGCGGATATTCACGTGGTCAACAAAGCCGATCGACCGGACGCCAACAGAACTACTCGCGAGCTGAAAACGATGTTGAAGGATGCCGGACAGCTTTCCGCTGGCGGCTGGAACATACCCGTTTTGGCAACCGTTGCCGAGGATGGGAAGGGCGTCGACGAGCTTGTCGATGCCTTGGAGCGTCACTACGACCATCTGGTGGCTTCGGGCGAGATCGAAGAGCGAGAACGGACCATGGCCGCTCATCGCCTCAAGACCATCATTCAGAATGTCGCGCTGGACCGCATAGAGGATCCCTCGATCGGCCCTGACTTCGACGACGCTGTTGAGGACGTTCGCCTTCGCAAGCGGGCGCCCTTCACCGTTGCACTCGACCTACTCGAAAGCAGTGTGTAGCGACACGAACCGAAAGGAGCGGCGTGGAAACCCCACACTCCAAGCTTAACAGCGAGCAGCTTACCCGCCTGATCGAGGAGAGCGTCGTCCGGCAGATAGAGGACGAGGTGGCCGATTGGGAAAGCAACGAACTGGCCAGCTTTGTGAAACGCATGCCAGAGCGGAGGTCGGAGTATTCTAGCGGCTCAGGGTTGCCGGTACAGCGCGTCTACACGCCGGCGGACGTCGCCGACACGCCCTGGGAAGAGACCGGGTTGCCCGGACGCTACCCGTTCACCCGGGGGCCGTACCCGACCATGTACCGGGCTCGTCCTTGGACCATGCGCCAGATCGCCGGTTTCGGCTCCGGCGCCGAAACCAACGAACGTCTTAAGTATTTGACCCGCCAGGGGCAGACAGGCTTGTCGATAGACTTCGACATGCCGACCCTGATGGGCTATGACTCCGATGACAGTATGAGCTGGGGGGAGGTCGGTCGCGAAGGCGTGGCAGTCGATGTACTCGACGACATGGAGGCGCTGTTCGACGGCATAAACCTGGAAGAGACCAGCGTCTCCATGACCATCAATCCGAGCGCCTGGATCTTGCTCGCGATGTACGTGGCGCTGGCAGAAGAGCGAGGCTACGACCTTAACAAGCTCTCTGGCACCATTCAGAACGACATCCTAAAGGAGTACGCAGCTCAGAAAGAATGGGTCTACCCGATACGGCCGAGCATGCGTATCGTGCGCGACACCATCGTGTATTGCGCGCGCAACATGCGTCGCTATAACCCTATCAACATCAGCGGCTATCACATCTCGGAAGCCGGGGGTAGCCCTCTGCACGAAGTCGCTTTTACCCTGGCGAATACCAAAGCCTACGTGCAGGAGGTGACAGGGGCTGGCCTCGACGTGGACGAGTTCGCACCGCGGCTTTCGTTCTTCTTTGTGTCTCAAACGGACTTCTTCGAGGAGGTGGCCAAGTTCAGGGCGATCCGCCGGGCCTACGCCAAGATGATGAAGGAGGAGTTCGGCGCCAAGAAGCCCGAGTCGATGCGCATGCGTTTTCACACCCAGACCGCCGCCGCCTCACTCACCAAGCCGCAACCCATCAACAATATCGTTCGCACCACACTGCAGGCACTCTCTGCGGTGCTCGGTGGCACCCAGTCCCTGCATACAAACGGCCTGGACGAGGCCTACGCGATACCCTCGGAGTACGCCATGAAGGTCGCCTTGCGTACCCAGCAAATCATCGCCGAGGAGACCAACATACCGAACGTGTCCGATCCTCTCGGCGGCTCCTACTACATCGAGTCGTTGACCAACGACATGGAGCACGCCATCTGGGAAGTCATGGAAAAGACAGATGAGATAGGCGGGGCCGTAGGTGCCATCGAGCAGGGTTACTTCCAGCGCGAGATAGCCGACTTCGCGTATGAACTGGCCCAGAGCAAGGCCAATAACGAGCGTACCGTGGTGGGCGTGAACAAGTACATCGATGAGGAAGAGGATCAGGGGGTTGAAACACACCAGCTCGATCCCGAGTCGGAGCGTCGTCAGATCGACTTCTTGAAGCGGGTCAAAGCCGAGCGCGACAACGACGAAGTCGAGCGTGTACTCAAAAAGCTTCAGGACACCGCCCGCGACAACGACGCCAACCTGATGCCGGTGACGATCGAGGCGGTCAAAGCCCGTGCCTCTATGGGAGAGATTGTTAACGCCCTCAAGGAAGTCTTCGGCACATATACGGAAACCCCCGTGTTCTAGGAAACCATTGCGGCAAGGGTGGTGCCGGTAGCATCGACATTGGCCAATAATGACGATCTACCGGCGAGTGATAAATGATCCTAGCGCCAGACATCGTCTCCAGAACGGAGAGCGCGGGTTGGCACCTGGGACAGCGGAAGCTCGAACATCGGCTCAAGGCCAGCGGTCAGATCACAAGGTGACAATGGGTAACCCGAAAACAGGTATTGGCAGGTGCCTTGGGACGTTCGGCGAACTGCTCCAGGGTGCGCTTCCGATTGAGCGACGGGAGTTTCTGGTCACTCTCCCGATCACCGAAGGTTCGACCGCAGAGTTCAGGACGGTGCACGAGCTCAAGGGCGTGCGCGTTAGTCCTCCGTACAAAGTGAAGTCGCGGCGATTGGCGGAGGAGTTGATGCGACTCTACAACCTGGAGGCGAATGGTGAGCTACACATCGAGAGCGAGTTGGATGAAGGCAAAGGGTGTGCTAGCTCATCGGCCGACATGGCCGCCACGGCCCGCGCCATCCAGTCTGCATTCGGTATCCGAATTCCCCGGCATACCTTGGCCCGAACCATGAGCGCGATAGAACCTTCGGACGGCGTGATGTACGAAGGCATCGTTTCCTTCCACCAGCGAGAGGGGATTGTGCACAGTCGCCTGGGGACTTTGCCCTCACTCACCATCGTCGCGCTCGACGAGGGAGGCCGGGCCGAGACGACAGAGTTGTGCAGGGACCGCGGGTTCCACAGCGCAAGCAGGCTGGCCGAGTACGAGAGGTTGCTGCTAGAGCTCGGACGCGCGGTAAAACGGCGCGACCTGCCGTCCGTAGGCGATGTCGCAACTCGCAGCGCGGTCCTCAACCAGGACATATTACCCAAGGAGCATCTCGAGCTCTTTCTGGACCTACGTGCACGTTATGATGCACTAGGGGTGGTGGCCACACATAGTGGCACCTGCCTGGGCTTGCTCGTCGACCCCCGCTCGCTGCGTCATCCGGATGTGTTGCCGAAGCTGGTCGACGAGTTGCTAGCGCACGACTGCGGCGGCGTCCGGGTTTATCGTACTTATGGCGCTTTGGGCACCAAGACTACCACTGAAAGGAGGATTGAGGGCGCAGTGTGGTAGACGCCGGTTCGCATGATGGGAGAAGCTTGGCACGTATCATGACGGAGAAGTTGGCGTTAGTCGCCTTCCGGGTTGTAGGGTCCACCGACCGTCGGAGTCACGCCACGGTGAGAATTTCGCGAGGCGGCCGCGATCATGCCGAAGCCGAGGCCGAGGGCAAGGGCCCGCTGGACGCGCTCTTCCGCGCCACGGACGCGGCGGTTGGCGTCCAGGGTGAGGTCACGGGCCTACGCATCCACGCTTTTGACAGCTACGGTATGGTTGGGAAGGCACGAATCACAGTCAACTTCGAGGACCGAAAGTACGCAGGACGAGGCTCGAGTCCGGATGCGGTCGAGGCGGCGGCACACGCCTACGTGCGCGCGGTCGCCGCCTACCTGTCCAATGTGGGTACGAGAACCAGCGCGGAGTGAACGCGTGCCCGAGCGTCTCGCGACAAACGAAGATGGACCTCGCTTCGGCGCCACCGGTCAGGCGAGCGAGCAAAGTGCCAGGCGGTGATCAAACCGCCACGAAAGGAGTAGATGCGAGTCGCCGGAAGCAATTCCCTGAGCACTTGGCGTGAACGGAGACTCATCGTTTGACTGACCGCCGACTCCGGGTTTCAGAGGACAAAGACCGCGGGAAAACCATTTTCGGCGCGACCGTTTCCGGCGGTGTGGACTGGCGGTGGACGATGGTGGTTCGCTTCGGCGATGATCACCTGTACGATGGTATCGAACCCGAGATCGCTTCTCGGGAGATGGTACCGGATCGCAGAAAGGTGCAGAGTGCCTGAGAGAGTAGGCTTCGTCGGGCTAGGCAGCATGGGAGGTCCCATGGCTTCGAACCTCATGGAAGCCGGTTACGATCTGGTGCTTTACAACCGCACCAGGGAGAAGGCTGAGAAGTTGGCCGCCAGGGGTGGAGGTGAGGTAGCGGGAACCCCGAGGGACGTCGCCGAAAGGTGCGACATCGTGATCACCATGCTACCGGGGCCATCGGAGGTAGAGGCGGTTGTGTCCGGAGGTGCTGGGCTCCTCGAGGGAACCAGGGTGAGTCTCCTCGTGGTAGACATGAGCACCAGCTCGCCGACGCTGGCGAGGAAGTTGGCCCGAACGGCTCGGGAGCGTGGGGCTTCGATGCTTGACGCCCCGGTGAGCGGTGGGGACGTCGGTGCCATCGAGGGCACGCTCTCCATCATGGTCGGAGGAGATGAGGGAGACTTCGAGCACGCGAGGCCCCTCTTCGAGGTGATGGGCAACACCGTCATCCATGTTGGTCCTGATGGCGCTGGTCAGGTGGTCAAGGCAGCCAACCAGATCGTGGTGGCGCTCGTCATGGAGGCCGTCTCGGAGGCTCTAGTGCTCGGGGCAAAGGCGCAGGTGGACTCAGAGAAGCAGCTCGACGTCCTTTCGGGCGGGCTGGCCGGCAACAGGGTCATGGAGGTCAAGCGGGAAAAGTACCTCTCGCGACATTTCGAGCCGGGCGGCAAGGTTGAGTACCATCACAAGGACCTGGGGATAGCGCTCGCGGCCGGCAGGGAGTATGGGGTGGCGCTGCCGGCGACGGCCCTAGTGGAGCAGATGTTCGGTATCCTCGTCGCACAAGGTCGCGGCGGCTGGGACCACTCGGCCCTGGTGACGTTGGTGGAGGACTGGTCCCGCCGAGGTGCTCATGGGCAGATTTGGGAGTAAGAACGCCTCGCAGAGGCATGGACACAAGCTGACGTCACGGTCACATGAGTGGCCAGGCACGTTGTAGGGACGGAGGAGAGCATGAACCTGTACGCCCTTCTGCGCAACCGGGTGGTCGACGGCAAACCGATCCGGATCGGTGTGATCGGGGCCGGAAAGTTCGGGACTATGTTCCTTGCCCAGGCCCGGACCACCCCCGGTATGCACGTGGTCGCGGTCGCCGACCTGGCCGAGTCCCGGGCTCGGCGAGCGCTAAGCGAGGCGGGTTTTGAGGAGAAGAGTTCCTCCGCTCTTTCGGTCACCGACGCGTTCGCCTCGGGTGCCACCCACGTCACGGAGGATGCGGAAGTCCTGATCTCCGCCGAGGGTATCGACGTGGTGGTGGAAGCCACCGGCTCCCCGTCGGCGGGCGTCCGGCACGCGCTGCTGTCCTTCAGCCAAGGTTGCCACGTGATCATGGTGAACGTCGAGGCCGACGCCCTCGCGGGACCTCTCCTCGCGCGCCGCGCCCAGGAGGCCGGAGTGGTGTACTCGCTGGCCTACGGTGACCAGCCAGCCATCATATGCGAGATGGTGGACTGGGCAAGAGCGACGGGCTTCGAGGTCGTCTGCGCTGGCAAGGGTACAAAGTACCTCCCCGAGTACCACGCGTCGACGCCAGAGACCGTATGGGAGCACTACGGGTTCACCAACGAGCAGGTGGAGAGCGGGGAGCTCAACGCGCGGATGTTCAACTCCTTCATCGACGGAACCAAGTCGGCCATCGAGATGGCCGCCGTCGCCAACGCCACCGGACTCACCCCGTCCCCCGAGGGCCTGGCGTTTCCGCCCGCAGGGACGGACGAGTTGGCGGCGGTCTGCCGGCCCCGGCACGACGGCGGGAGCCTCCACCACGCGGGGACGGTCGAGGTCGTCTCCAGCCTCGAGCGCGACGGTCGTCCCGTGGAGCGTGACCTGCGCTGGGGGGTGTATGTGACGTTCAAGGCCGCCACAGACTACGTCGCGCGCTGCTTCTCCGAGTACGGGCTCCTGACCGACGAGTCGGGATACTACGCTGCGCTCTACCGTCCGTTCCACCTGATTGGCCTCGAACTTGGCATCAGCGTGGCCCATGCGGCCCTACGAGGCGAAGCAACCGGAGCTCCCACCGGGTTCCGGGCCGACGTGGTGGCGACGGCCAAGAGGGACCTCGCCTCCGGGGAGAGTCTCGACGGGGAGGGCGGCTACTGCGTGTACGGCCGCCTCATGCCGGCCGAGGACTCCATGGCCCTAGGGGCATTACCCGTCGGTCTTGCCCAAGGGATCACGCTCCGCAACGCGGTGGCGAAGGGGGAGGTGGTGAGGTGGTCCGACGTCGCCATCGACGAGAGCCAGGTGCCAGTAAGGTTGCGCCGCGAAATGGAGCGCTGGCTCCAGCGTGGGAGCGATGAGTTTGCGGGTTCATCCACACGTCAGGGTATCTGAGCACGAGTAATCCCCCATGAGCAACCCGGCACTCGCTCAACTTGTGCAGCAAGATTTTCCGGACTATTGTGTCAGGGTAGCTTTCGGTTCTGGTGCAGGGAGATATCTATGAGCGAGGGCAACCCTCCGGTTTCGACCCGCCGGGGTGACGATGGGACGACGACGCTGCTCGGGGCAGGTCGGCTGCCGAAGAACGACGTACTACACATAGCTCTCCTCGGCGACGTAGACGAGGCGAGCGCTTCCCTTGGACTGGCCCGCGCCGAGGCTGATGACGAGGAGATCAAGGAATTGCTGCTCGAACTTCAGCGACTACTGTACCGGGTTATGGGCGACGTGGCGATGCCCAAGGAGGACAACGTCGTCAGCCCCGAGGACGTGCGGAGGGTCGATGAAACGCTAGAAGGCTGGAGGGCGTGTATACAGATCCCGAACGAATTTGTGGTGCCGGGCGATAGCACGCTGGGGGGCTCCTGGACTTCACGCGCTCGGTGGTGCGCCGCGCGGAGCGCAGCAAGGTAACCGCTGGCCTCGACCACGATCACCCCCACTCTCTCGAAGCGGTCAACCGCCTCTCCGATGTACTCTTCGTCGTGGCACGCAACGCTGACGGCAGAGAGACCCCCTCGAGGGGGTAAGACCGGCGCCGGACGAGCCCGCTCCGTGTTCGGGAGCCTTTATTCGTACGCTGCACAAAGTCACCTCGAGAGAGAATAGAATCGTATCGCCCATCGTGGCCAATCCTCGACCTCGCCGACGGAACTGGAGCGCAGAGCTAACCGTGCATGCGCCTTCCGATTTGCCCCAAGGAACAATCACGAACCTCGCCGTGCAGAGCTAACTCAACTCTCCGCGAGACGCCGTTCCAACTCCTCGACCTTCGCTTCGAGCTCGGCTATCCTCTCGTTCTTCTGCCGGTTCTTCTCCCGCCATCGGTCGCGGATTCGCTTCTCGAAGGCTACAGAGGACCTCAGAACCTGCTGGTACTCAGCCCGTATCTGCTCCTTCTCAGCCTCGCACCTCCGGAGTTCCTGCTCCTCACTGTTCTCCATAGCCCTACCAGAGTATCCGAACACTTCGGCTTGACCAAAATTATCGGATGGTGCGATACCGCTGCCCCTCATAAGGAAAACTCCACCCGGAAAGTCTAGCTCCCGGCTCAGGTGAAGCCACCTCGTTCTCGAGCGTGAGCTCACCGACCACGATCCTGACCCTGTCTCCAGGTCGCAGGGAAGCTTCCTCGGGCGGCACGATGCCGGTACCCGTCATCAAGAGGGTTCCGTCTGGGAAGTCCAGTTCTCGACCCAGGTAGGTCACCAGCTCCTCAAACCGCCGTTCCATCTGCGAAGTGCGGGTCGAATCGTTAAAGATTTCAACCCCGTCTCGCTCGATAGAGAGCTCGACGGGCAAGTCGCGCAGACTGTCGGGCTCGCTTATCAGGATCCCTGGCCCTATCGCGCAGGAGTCGTCGTATATCTTGGCCTGCGGTAGGAAGAGTGGGTTCTCGCCCTCGATGTCGCGGCAGGACACATCGTTGCCGGCGGTATAGCCCACAATCTCCAGGTGTTGGTTAACTACCAGCACCAGCTCCGGTTCCGGAACGTTCCAGTTACTGTCGCTACGGGTGCGTACCGGCTGACCGTGCCCCACCACCCGCCGGCCAACGGCCTTGAGGAACAGCTCGGGCCGCTCGGCGCTGTAGGCATCGTATGCGTCATCCGGGGCACCGCGGTACGAGGGGCCTCGACCCCGAGGTTCAACGCGTAACCGATGCTAAAGTTTGCGTGTATCTCCGGTTCTCCGGTGCAGCATGCGGGTGATGTCCTCAGCGAAGTGCACCTCGGAATCGTCTTGGGGTTCGTAACCGATCACCCTCCGGGCGTTGGTTATGCTCCAGAAAGTGCGGGCGTTGTTGGAGACGCCGTAGAAGATGTGGAATGGAACCCCATATTCGTCTTCTACCTCAGACGTCTCAATCGACCTGCAGAAGAGTTGCTGCATGTCGCGCTCGCTGATGTAGCCGGCCAGCTCACGAACGTAGCGCTCGGGCGGTCTTTCCACAAAC
>Ga0126304_10000772_pt1 | contig 13957 bp, 12 predicted proteins | sample Plot25_FD_92538 | JGI IMG/M metagenome (GOLD analysis project Ga0126304, IMG submission 92538) | Serpentine soil microbial communities from UC McLaughlin Reserve, CA, USA - Plot25 | ecosystem: Environmental > Terrestrial > Soil > Grasslands | place: USA: UC McLaughlin Reserve, Lake County... | reverse complement strand
ATCAGCAGGCAAGCAGGTAGGAAATACGCCGTTGTATACTGTTAGAGATATCTTTAAGAAACCCGGTGTGACAATTCACGCAAAGATGGAGTGGCATCAATTATCGGAAAGTGTGAAGGCGAGAGCCGCATTTAACATATTCCGTGCTGCCATAGAAGAGGGTAAACTCGGCGGGAAGAAAGCTCTGCTGGATGCCACAAGCGGCAATACCGGAATCGCTTATGCTACCATTGGTAAGCTTCTCAACATTCCGGTTACACTTTGCCTTCCTGAAAACGCTTCCAGGGAAAGAAAGGAAATCTTACATTCCCTGGGCACCAATATCATTTACACATCGAAATTTGAAGGCACAGACGGAGCGCAGCACGAAGCAGGGAGGTTGGCATTCGAAAATCCTGGTAAATATTTCTACGCTGATCAATACAAAAATGATAATAATTGGAAAGCTCATTATCATTCAACAGGATTGGAAATAGCTGACGCGTTGCCGAGCCTTACTCATTTCGTTGCGGGCCTTGGCACCACAGGAACATTTGTTGGAACCGGAAGGCGACTGAGGGAAATTTATCCTTCAATTCAACTCATTTCCCTTCAACCAGATTCAGCTTTGCATGGCCTGGAAGGTTGGAAACACCTTGAAACAGCCGTGGTCCCAACGATTTACGACAGTAGCATTGCTGACGAAAATCGTGAAGTAAGCACCGAAGAAGCATATTCGATCATGAAAGAGGCTTACGAAAAGGAGGGCTTGTTGTTGAGTCCTTCCAGTGCGGCGAATTTGGCGGGGGCCATTAGGGTGGCGGAAGGAATAGAAGAAGGGGTCATCGTAACGGTATTTCCTGACAATGCAGATAAGTATAGTGAAGTAGTAAAAAAAATAATACGATGATATCGATTGATTCCAGCGCAAGGGAGCTCATGAACAAGGATGGGTTAAACAGTTTTCCCGATGAGTGTTGCGGTTTTTTTTTCGGGGAAGAAGACGGTTTAGGAAATAGAAAGATTACCGACGTACTTGTCGTGAATAACGCGAAAGAAGGAGATAAACGTAGACGGTTCGAAATATCCGCTAAAGATTATCTGAAGGGTGAGCAATATGCCCTGGAGAAAGAATTGCAATTTCTTGGAGTGTATCACTCCCATCCTAATCATCCAGCAATTCCATCGGAGCATGATAGAGTAGCAGCCCAGCCATATTTTTCCTATATCATCATTTCCGTGTTGAGTAACCAAACGACTCATATGCGGTCCTGGAGACTAAACGATAGCTTCCAATTTGAAGAAGAAGAAATAGACACCGGCATATTCCAAAATCAATAAAAAAAAGTACATGGCAACAGTTATTATTCCTACTCCTTTAAGAAAGTTTACTAATAATACCGCTAAGATTGATATTCATGCAGGCACAATTGAAGAAACAGTGAATGAACTCACTGTCAATTTCCCTGACCTTAGAAAGCACTTGCTGGATGAGAAAGGGCAGATTCGCTCCTTCATCAACATCTTTGTAGGCGAAAGCGACATCAGGGATCTACAGCAAGAGAAAACGTCTGTCAAAACTGACACGCTAATTAGTATTGTACCGGCTATAGCAGGGGGTAATTTGAAGATTTGAAAATTTGAAAATGCTTAAAACAAGAATATGAGTTACTCAGAAATACAATTTTCCAGGGAAGAACTGGCACGTTACAACAGGCATATCATCATACCTGAATTTGGATTGGAATCACAACGGAAACTGAAGGCTGCAAAGGTACTGGTGGTAGGTTCCGGTGGTTTGGGAAGTCCGGTGTTGTTATATCTCGCAGCTGCAGGTGTGGGAACCCTTGGTATTATTGATTTTGATGTTGTTGATGATAGCAATCTCCAACGGCAGATATTATTTGGAGTAGAATCTATTGGTGCTCCAAAAGTGGAGGCCGCGAGGGAAAGATTGCTCGCGTTGAATCCCCATATAAAGATTCAACTGTACAATGAGCAACTGACCTCAAAGAATGCGTTGGATGTTATTAAAGAATACCATGTGGTAGCAGATGGTACTGACAACTTTCCCACACGTTACCTCGTAAATGATGCCTGTATTTTGACTGGAAAACCCAATGTATATGCATCCATCTTTCAATTTGAAGGACAGGTATCCGTATTTAATTACCGAAATGCAAAAGGGGAAGCGGGTCCCAATTACCGCGACCTGTACCCGACCCCACCTCCTCCCGGGCTGGTGCCCAGTTGCGCAGAAGGTGGCGTGTTGGGAGTGTTACCTGGAATCATAGGAAGCATGCAGGCATCTGAAGTGATAAAGGTGATCACCGGTGTAGGGGAAACTTTGTCGGGCCGTTTTTTTATTTTTGACGCACTTAACTTCGAAACCAGGACTTTTAAAATATCGAGACGCGACGATAATCCAATTAGTGGCAAAAATCCAACGATAAAAGAGCTAATCGATTACGAACAATTCTGCGGAATGAAAACGGTTGAGAAACCGATCAAGGAAATCTCTGTAAAGGATTTGTACGATTGGCAGGTGAGAGGCGAAAAATTTCAGTTGATTGATGTACGCGAACCTCACGAGTATGACATCGTCAACCTGGGAGGTGAGCTGATACCATTAGCAACCGTGTCAACGAACGCCGATAGGATTGACAAGGATAGGAAAGTTGTATTGCATTGTAAAATGGGTGGCCGAAGTGCAAAGGCTGTTCGTGAACTGGAAGAGAAATATGGATTTGATAATCTATACAATCTCAAAGGAGGCATCCTGGCATATATCGACGAAGTTAAGCCTGAGCTTACCAAGTATTAATTGTGCGGCGTGCCATAGCTCTGAGCCGTGACACGCCTTTAGATTTTATTGTTCCATATCTACCTTTCTCCTGGAATTATTTAAGAACTTTTGCCTGATAATGTCTTGCACGGGCACTTTGTTGATTTTGCTTTCCAGCCATGAAATAATATCTAAATACGCAAAGGCGCGAGTCTCGAGGCGGTTGTTTTGCAAGGCTTTTAGTTTGCTAAGCAACGTTTCAAACTCCTGTTTCAATTGCCTTGGGCTTATCCTGAAAGATCTGCGGAGAAATTTGAAAATCTCCTCTTCAACCACACTAAGATTTTCCATCTTTCCCATAAAACGGTAAACTGACTTGAACAAATATTCGAGAAGTTCATAGTTGCCAAGTTCATAGTGCGCAATCAGGTGAAGCAACCTTGCATAACACTGCAGGTCTGTCCGAAGATCCATCTTCCAATTGATAATCTTATTAAGATAATCTATAGCTGTCTCATAGTCACCGCTACCGAAATATAATGAAGCAATCTTATAATAAAATACCAAAACACGATGTCTGTCGAGGTACAGGCCATATTCATCTAGCTTTTCACGGATATGAGGAACCAGTTTCAATCCTTCGCTGAAAGTACCCTCCATAAAATGTTTGTTCAGCTTCGATATATGGAGATACACGAAGGTTTGAATGCGATTGTTGTCATTTTGTTCAACCAGGCTTGATTTTGAAAATCTCTCGAATTCATCCAGAACCAGATTGAATTTTTTATAGTTCTGCAAATCGAAATGAGCGCTAATAAGATTGTGCATTCCTTTGATATAATGCGCCGTTTCAACACTGATCATGAATCTTTCCTTCTCAAACAACTCTACCCATTTTTGAGTGTACCGGTAATACATTAAAAAATCCTGGCGGATAAAGGCGTACCAGCAATAGCTTTGATACAGGTATAATTTTTCATAAAAACCTTTACCCGAGTCGGAATCGGAGGGGAGGTGATCTTCAAAAAAAGAGGTAATTGCTTTTTCATCTTTTTCGTTTCTTGCGTGCCCGTTCTTGATATACCAGCTATATAACTGCAAAGCCAGGTTGGAAAGCTTGCTGATGAGCACAAGACGCTTGTTCACCTCATCCACTTCACTTGTTAAGCGGTCAGCCCTGTCCTGCATACTTCGTGTGATATGCAGCGCTTCTATCTTTTTCTCGAAAAATAAAACCTGAAGTAAATAAGTCACCTGGTTATGAGCCCTGGCGGTTTCCTTCATTTTATCAAGCACTTTCAGACTTTGCAGGTATAGGCCCTTGTTGTATAAAATCCGGGCATAGTCCATTTGTTCGTGTAACTGGATGTCAATATTATTTTCTTCCTTAATTAACCTGAGACTGGAGAGTATTTGCCGGTATAAATGTGCCTTTATGTTTGAGAGTTGCTGTTTTTTTAGGGTTTTAGTTTTCTTTAACAATAACGCTTCATCGTATTCATTCATTTTATCCAGCGCATCAAAAAGTTGGACGATTTTGAGGTCTTCGTCACCCGAATTTCTTTTAACATACAGCTTGAAATTCCTTTTTTCCGACTTTTCAAGTGATTTAATCAATAAGAACAGTGTATCTGCAGACCGGTTGGGCATCGTAAATAAAATTCTTTAAAAACCAATACAGGCGCGGGTTTTAAGGTTGCCCACAACCCGTAAATAGTGTAAAATAATTACAATTTTGATTTCCATCAGTAAATAAACAAAGATAATTTCGGGAATGCAGATGTTTTTGTTGTGCTTGATAATGTTTTAAAGATAAAGAGTCTGCATCGATCTTAACAGATACCTATGGCGGAGAATAAAATTTTCATTTTTGATACAACACTTCGGGATGGCGAACAGGTGCCCGGATGTAAGTTGAATTCAAATGAAAAGGTGGAGCTGGCTTTAGAGCTTGAGGAACTGGGTGTTGATATCATAGAGGCAGGTTTTCCAGTCTCAAGCCCGGGTGATTTTAATTCCGTTCAGGAGATTGCAAAGATCATGACGAAGGCTGTTGTTTGTGGATTAAGTCGCGCCGTCCAGAAAGATATCGAGGTAGCGGCAGCGGCTTTGAAACCTGCCAAACGATTTAGGATCCATACCGGGATTGGCACTTCCGATTATCACATTAAATCCAAATTCAATTCAAATAGGGAAGATATACTTGCCAGAGCGATTCAATGTGTTACATGGGCGAGGAACTTCACAGATGATGTTGAGTTTTACGCTGAAGACGCGGGAAGAACAGGTAACGAATATTTAGCCAGGGTGATCGAAGCCGTTATTAAGGCGGGAGCAACTACTGTAAATATCCCTGATACAACGGGCTATTGCTTGCCACATCAATACGGAGAAAAAATAGCTTTTTTGATAAACAATGTACCGAACATCGAAAAAGCTATTATCTCCTGCCATTGCCACAACGACCTCGGCCTTGCTACGGCAAATAGCATTGCCGGAGTGATGAGTGGAGCACGGCAAATAGAATGTACCATTAACGGTTTAGGTGAAAGGGCAGGTAACACTTCTTTGGAAGAAGTAGTGATGGTGCTTAAGCAGCATAAGGAATTGAATTGTTATACTGGTATTAAAGCGCAAAATTTAAACCCGGTGAGCTGGCATGTTTCTGAAATCATGCGCATGCCGGTACAACCAAATAAGGCCATTGTAGGTAGTAATGCTTTTTCACATTCATCGGGGATCCACCAGGATGGGTTTTTAAAAGATTCACAAACCTATGAGATAATAAATCCGGAGGAAGTAGGCGCAGAGGGGTCAAAGATTGTGTTGACAGCAAGAAGTGGTCGTTCGGCGTTGGCTCATCGTTTATCTAAGTTAGGTTATCAATTTACCCGCAATGATATTGATGTTCTTTACGGAACATTCTTAAAAGTGGCCGATGTCAAGAAAGAAGTTGAGGATAACGATCTGAAGGAGATGGCCATCCATTACCAACAGGAAGCAATAGTTGCTTTATAGGTGAATTTTCTCATGAGCTAGTTTTAGTTTAGCGTGGTGCGTCTGCACCACGCTTTTTAACAAAAAAAGAATGGGCAAAACATTATTTGATAAAATTTGGGAGAAGCATATCATCAAGTCGATACCTGATGGGCCGAGTGTGATATATATCGACAAGCATTTTATTCATGAAGTTACCTCCCCACAAGCCTTCAGCGGTCTGGAAAAAAGGGGTATGAAGGTTTTTCGCCCACAGCAGGTAGTGGCGACTGCCGACCACAACGTGCCTACTATGCAGCAACATCTTCCTATAAAGGACGAATTATCCAGGAAGCAGGTACAGCAATTGATAGAAAATTGTAAAAACCACGGTATAGAATTATACGGGCTGGGTCACCCTTTTCAGGGAATCGTTCATGTAATCGGTCCTGAGTTAGGAATTACTCAACCAGGTATGACAATCGTTTGCGGAGACAGTCATACCAGCACCCATGGCGCTTTCGGTGCCGTGGCATTTGGCATTGGTACCAGTGAGGTTGAAATGGTGATGGCTACACAATGTTTGCTTCAAAGTAAGCCGAAGGTGATGCGGATCAACATAGATGGAGAATTGAACAATGGGGTAGTGTCAAAGGATATCATCTTATATATCATCTCAAAAATATCGGCTAGCGGAGCCACAGGATATTTCGTGGAATATGCCGGTTCGGCTATCAGGAAGTTGTCTATGGAAGCCCGCATGACGATCTGCAATATGAGTATTGAAATGGGTGCACGCGGAGGAATGATAGCACCGGATGAAATCACTTTTGAATACATGCAGGGCCGTTTGTTTGCTCCAGGTCCTGATCAATGGGAACCGAAACTTACGCAGTGGAAGGAACTTCATTCAGATGCGGATGCAAAATTTGACAAGGAAATCAATATCAATGCTGCCGAAATCGAACCTATGATCACCTATGGCACCAACCCGGGTATGGGCATTAGTGTGAATGGAAAAATTCCTTCCGAGGAAGAGATTGGGGAAAAAGAAAAGCCACATTTTGTGAAGTCGCTACAATATATGGGACTTCAACCCGGAACGAAGATTAAAGGAAAGAAGGTTGATTACGTTTTTATCGGAAGCTGTACAAATTCAAGAATCGAAGATTTGCGTATGGTGGCGTCTTTCGTAAAAGGTAAAAAGAAGGCCGACAATGTGGAGGTTTGGGTTGTTCCTGGCAGTAAGCAGGTAGAGACGCAGGCGCAACAAGAGGGAATCGATAAAGTTTTTCAACAGGCAGGCTTCATACTCCGGCAACCCGGTTGCTCAGCATGTTTAGGTATGAATGAAGACAAAATTCCAGCTGGTAAATATTGCATCTCTACTTCCAACAGAAATTTCGAAGGTAGGCAGGGACCCAACGCGAGAACACTTTTAGCCAGTCCGCTAACTGCTGCAGTAGCAGCAATAACGGGTGAGGTTGGAGACGTGAGGGATTATTTATCTGCCGACGAACATATCGAGCACTCAGCATTAACCACTCACGATTGACCACAATGAGTAAAGCGATAAACATAATACAAAGCAGTTTTGTCCCGCTAAATATCGAAAACGTCGATACGGATCAAATCATTCCCGCACGCTTTCTAAAAGCAACCAGCCGGGATGGATTTGGAAAAAACTTGTTTCGTGATTGGCGGTATCTTAATAACAACGAAAGTCAGCCGAAGCATGATTTTGTTTTAAACAATCCGAAGTACAAAGGAAAGATCCTCGTTGCAGGAAAAAATTTTGGTTGCGGCTCAAGTAGGGAACATGCTGCCTGGGCAATCAAAGATTACGGATTTGATGTGGTAGTGAGCAGTTTTTACGCTGATATTTTCAAGAGCAATGCGCTCAACAATTTTTTGCTTCCTGTGCAGGTTTCTGATAGTTTCCTGCAAACAATCTTCAATGCTGCAGAAAAAGATCCGACTGCTGAATTGAATGTTAACCTGGAGGAACAGACGATTACTCTTTTAGCTACTGGCGAACAGGAACATTTTGATATTAACGTTTATAAAAAAACTTGTTTGCTGAATGGATATGATGATATTGATTATTTACTTAGTATCCGAAGTGAAATAGAAGAGTTTGAAGCGCAGAGACCCTTGTAGGGATAATGAAAACGAAAAAAATGAATAAGAATATTGCAGTCATATTAGGGGACGGGATCGGGCCAGAAGTAACGCATCAGTCAATAAAAGTGTTGGATGCAGTTGCGCAGCAATTTGGTCATGAGTTTAATTACACATTTTGCCTGATGGGTGCCGATGCGATTGATAAAACCGGAAATCCTCTTCCTGATGAAACTGTTGAAATTTGCCTGGAAAGCGATGCCATATTATTCGGTGCTATCGGTCATCCGAAATATGATAACGATCCCTCGGCGAAGGTAAGACCTGAGCAAGGGTTACTGAAACTTCGGAAATCACTACAATTGTTTGCCAATATACGACCGGTATCCACCTATCCTTCTTTACATCATTTGTCGCCACTGAAAAACAAACAACTTGAGGGAGTTGATTTTGTTATTTTCCGCGAGTTGACTGGCGGTATTTATTTCGGAAAAAAAGAGATCAACCCCGAGGGAACACGCGCCTCTGACGATTGCGTTTACACACAGGACGAAATTGAGCGTATTGCACATCTTGCTTTTCAATCTGCACAGAAGCGAAGAAAAAAATTGACACTGGTCGATAAAGCGAATGTTCTTGAAACGTCGCGTCTGTGGAGAAAAGTAGTGCAGGGGATTGCAAAACAATATGCAGACGTTGCGGTTGATTTTCTGTTTGTTGACAATGCTGCCATGCAGATCATTCTTAATCCGAAGCAGTTTGATGTTATCCTGACTGAGAATATGTTTGGCGATATCATCAGCGATGAAGCGAGCGTGATCAGCGGCTCGTTGGGTCTGTTGCCATCCGCATCCATTGGCAATGGGTCTGCGTTGTTTGAACCAATCCATGGCTCATATCCGCAAGCGGCGGGAAAGGATATTGCCAATCCACTAGGTTCGATTCTTTCGATGGCGCTGATGCTCGATCATTTCAATATGACCGAGGAAGCGGCCCTGGTGAGAAAAGCGGTGGAATGGACACTGGCTCATGGTTTTGTAACAAAGGACATCGATGCGGTAAACAGCTATTCGACGACAACAGTAGGAGACCTGATCCGCGATTTTATCGAGAACAGGATCCCGTCAACGATCAATAAGAGCAACATCGCGTTGAGTAAATCAACGATTATTTAAAGCGAAAGGATTTATTAAAGGACAAATTATGCGGTTGACGATTGCTGACATAAAGCCTTACATTCTCAGTTTTTTCTTTCAGGAGAGTCAAACCGTAAAAAGTTCTTTGTTTATAAAAAAGGCGGCAGTATATTCGCAATACAATTTCCTTTATGTTACAACGCAGCGTAAATAGTATCACTTCGATAACCGCAATCATTCTTGTGGTCGTGGTGATTATTCCTGCACTGCATGGAGGAGGGTAAATTGTATAAACGAATTTAGATAATACGACCCGCCTCCAAAAGGCGGGTTTTTTTGTTTAGTAATGTAATGATAAAAACATCTTTGGATAGGTGCAGAGGATGATAGGATATTTGGGATAGCAATCAGTCCGGAAACGAGTAAAAGCAATACTTTATGACTTATTATAACGAGAATACCATTCTGTTTCATGACGGAGAATATTTGAAAGCGTCGGAGGTTAAAACAGATCTCTACGGGCAATCATTGCACTATGGGTATGGTGTGTTTGAAGGAATTCGTTCTTATAAAACTGAGAACGGTAGAACGAAGATTTTTAAAGCAGCGCAACACTATGACAGGCTGAAGAGCTCGGCAAGTGCGATGAATATTCCATTCAGGTACTCAACCGCAGAATTGATTGAGGCTACCTACGAGGTGCTTGCTAAAAATAACTTGCAGGATGCGTACATACGGCCTTTGGTGTACTCTCCGGCCAATATGAGTTTTGTAAGGAATACAGAATCACATATCGTCATCGCCGTTTGGGAAATGGCGCCGTTCCTGGGCGATAAATTATTAAGAGTCTGCACGTCATCTTTTCAGCGTCCGAATCCGAAGGGTTTTAAGATTGAGGCAAAGGCAACAGGTCATTATGTAAACTCAATCCTTGCCAGCCAGGAAGCAAAGGCGAACGGATATGATGAAGCGCTTTTAAACGACATGAATGGATATGTAGCAGAAGGTCCTGGCGCGAATGTATTTTTCGAAAAAAACGGAAAGTTGGTCACACCTCCCGCTGGAAATATTCTTCCAGGAATTACCCGTGCGACGGTAATTGAAATTTGTAACGAACTAAATATTACCTGTGAAGAAAGGTTGTTTACTACTGAAGAATTGCAAGAGGCAGATGCAGTATTTTTTTGCGGAACTGCTGCGGAGGTGATTGGGTGGGAATCTTTAGACGGAGTAAAATATAAGAAGAGCTGGAATGAATCTGTAGGAAGAATCATTCAGCAACATTATAAAAACAAAGTGGTTGAGAAAAGTTTTGGGGAACCAATAGGAAAGCCAAGAGCAAATGAGGTTGAAACTCCGTTTCTGGCAGTTGGTTAGTTGCATCCTGGCTGAGAAGCGAACAGGACGCCCCTCCACGGCCGGGACGAAGTTCAATAGTAGTAATATAGCTAAGTACACAATAATATAATGAACAACGAGCTGAATAAATATTCGAAGACGATTACACAGGATGTTACTCAGCCTGCAGCACAGGCAATGTTGTACGGGATAGGACTAACAGATGAGGACCTTAAAAAAGCGCAGGTAGGTATTGTTAGCATGGGTTATGATGGCAACACCTGCAACATGCATCTGAACGATCTGGCCAAACTTATCAAGACAAGTGTGTGGGATAATGAGCTGGTGGGTTTGATTTTTAATACGATCGGCGTAAGTGATGGTATTAGCAATGGAACAGATGGTATGCGATATTCACTTGTTAGCCGCGATGTGATTGCGGACTCGATAGAAATCGTATGCGGCGCTCAATACTATGATGGTTTGATTGCAGTTCCGGGCTGCGATAAGAATATGCCAGGGTCGGTGATGGCAATGGGAAGATTGAATCGGCCGTCCATTATGGTATATGGGGGAACAATCGCTGCCGGTCGCTATAAGGGAGAAGACCTGAATATTATTTCTGCTTTCGAGGCATTAGGTCAAAAAATCGCGGGGCAATTGAACGATGAAGATTTTAAGGGAATTGTAATGAACAGTTGCCCTGGTGCAGGCGCCTGCGGCGGAATGTACACGGCCAACACGATGGCTGCTGCAATCGAAGCAATGGGGATGAGTTTGCCTTATTCATCGTCGAATCCGGCTTTAAGTGAAGACAAGCGGAGAGAATGCGCAGAAGCCGGCAGAGCAATCCGATTGTTGATGGAGAAAAATATTTGTCCAAGAGATATCATGACTCGCAAGGCATTTGAAAATGCAATTACTGTTATCATGGTTTTAGGTGGAAGTACAAATGCGGTATTGCATCTGATAGCAATTGCGAAGAGCGTGGACATAAAGTTAACGCAGGATGATTTTCAAGTGATCAGTGATAAAATCCCAATGCTGGCGGATTTTAAGCCAAGTGGAAAATATCTTATGCAAGATCTGCATCAATATGGCGGAGTACCCGCCGTGATGAAATATTTATTACAAAAAGGTTTATTGCACGGGGATTGTTTAACAGTGACTGGCAAAACACTGGCAGAAAACCTGGCTTCAGCTCCGGACCTCGACTTTGAAGAGCAAAGAATAATTCTTCCGATAGAGAATCCGATAAAAGCAACGGGCCATTTGCAAATCCTGTATGGTAACCTTGCCGAAGGGGGAAGTGTGGCAAAGATAACCGGAAAAGAAGGTGAACGATTTCTAGGACCGGCCCGGGTATTCGATGGGGAATTTGAATTAATTACGGGAATTAATTCCGGAAAAATAAAGTCAGGTGATGTTGTAGTCATACGGTATGTCGGCCCCAAAGGCGCACCCGGTATGCCAGAAATGTTGAAACCAACATCGGCAATCATTGGTGCCGGACTCGGAAAAAGCGTCGCATTGATTACAGACGGAAGATTTAGTGGAGGTACTCACGGCTTTGTTGTCGGTCACATTACGCCTGAAGCATATGAAGGAGGATTGATTGCGTTGGTGCAGGATGATGATATTATCGAACTCGACGCTGCAACCAACAAGATCAATCTTAAAGTAAGTAATGAGGAGATCGGGCAAAGAAAAAAAGCATGGAAAAAGCCGGCACTAAAAGCAACCAAAGGAATTTTATTTAAATATGCGCAGGCCGTAAAAAATGCGGCTGAAGGATGTGTGACGGATGAGGCATAGATGAAATTAAAGTTTCAAAATGCTGAACGTTTAGAATGCATTATTTTAAAAATTGAATTATGGCTTCGTTGGAATTAACAGAAAGAGCATTGGCAGAAAAAGAGAAGACAAGATCAATCAGCGGGTCTATCGCTGTGTTGGACGCTTTCTTAGAAGAAGGCGTGGATGTTATTTTCGGATATCCTGGTGGAGCTATTATGCCAATCTACGACGCATTGTACGATTACCAGGAAAAGTTAAAACATATTCTCGTCAGGCATGAGCAAGGCGGCATTCATGCCGCCCAGGGCTATGCGAGAACGTCGGGAAAGACCGGTGTTGTGTTTGCGACAAGTGGACCTGGTGCAACCAATCTCGTAACTGGATTGGCTGATGCCATGATCGATAGTACGCCATTGGTTTGTATCACCGGTCAGGTTTTTGCTCACCTCCTCGGAACCGATGCATTTCAGGAAACTGATGTAATCAATATTACAACACCTATTACAAAATGGAATTACCAGGTTACGGATGCAACGGAGATTCCTTCCGTTTTAGCTAAGGCATTTTACATAGCAGGCAGTGGACGTCCCGGGCCTGTGCTTATTGACATTACAAAAAATGCGCAATTACAAAAATTCGATTACGAAGGATATAAAAAATGCGACCATATCCGCAGCTATCGCCCCAAACCAATCGTTCGGGAAGAATATATTCAAGAGGCTGCCAGTTTGATTAATGAAGCACAAAGACCCTTTATCATTTTTGGTCAGGGTGTGATTCTTGGCAGGGCTGAAAAAGAGTTGAAAAAGTTTATCGAGAAATCAGGAATTCCTGCAGCATGGACAATACTCGGTTTAAGTGCATTACCTACCGACCATCCGCAAAATGTGGGAATGTTGGGAATGCATGGTAACTACGGGCCGAACGTTTTGACGAATGAATGCGACGTTTTGATAGCCGTGGGTATGCGTTTCGATGATCGCGTTACAGGAAGGCTCGACAAATACGCAAAACAAGCCAAAGTAATTCACATGGATATTGATCCGTCGGAGATTGATAAGAATGTGAAGGCTACTGTTCCAGTTTGGGGTGATTGTAAGGAGACCTTGCCTTTACTGACTGATCTGGTTGAACAGAAGGTTTATCCACAATGGCTGCAAAAATTTAAGGATCATCTAAACGAAGAAGACCAAGCCTGTATCTATAACGAACTACATCCGACCACTGATCAAATGACGATGGGTGAGGTTATAAATATTCTGAACGAACTCACTAAGGGAAATGCTGTTATCGTAACGGATGTAGGTCAGCACCAGATGGTAGCCTGCAGATATGCGAAGTTTAATCAATCAAAAAGTAATGTTACTTCCGGAGGTCTTGGCACGATGGGTTTTGCTTTGCCTGCGGCGATTGGTGCGAAATTCGGCGCGCCTGATAGAACGGTGGTAGCTATTATTGGAGATGGAGGATTCCAAATGACGTTGCAGGAGCTGGGAACCATCATGCAATCAGAAGTCAATGTAAAAATCTTAATTCTTAATAACCAGTTCCTGGGAATGGTGCGTCAATGGCAGCAGTTATTCCACGACAAGCGCTACTCGTTTGTTGATATCGCCAGTCCTGATTATGTAATGGTTGCTAAAGGCTACGGCATTTCCGGGCAAAGTATTTCCGACAGGAAAGATCTAAAAGCAGCTTTGACTTCTATGCTGAATCATGATGGCGCCTATTTATTGGAGGTTATGGTAGGAAAGGAAAATAATGTTTTTCCAATGGTTCCGCAGGGATGTAGTGTTGCGGAGATCAGGCTAAAATAGTGAGTGGT
>Ga0126304_10000771_pt1 | contig 13963 bp, 11 predicted proteins | sample Plot25_FD_92538 | JGI IMG/M metagenome (GOLD analysis project Ga0126304, IMG submission 92538) | Serpentine soil microbial communities from UC McLaughlin Reserve, CA, USA - Plot25 | ecosystem: Environmental > Terrestrial > Soil > Grasslands | place: USA: UC McLaughlin Reserve, Lake County... | reverse complement strand
CGGAGTACTGCGAGGAGTGTGCGCCGCCCTGATAGGCCGTCCAGGTCGTATAGGGTTTGGCACCTCGGCTGCCGTTCGAGCTCGACTGAGCCGTCAGCGTGATGAGAGCCAGCGTGACGATCAACAGGGATACGCCAAGTCTGCGCATGTGAAATTGTCCTTGTGGTCGCGTAAAACGGAGTAGCAAATGTTACCGTAAATCACAGGAAAGTTGAGGCTTCTGGCCGTCGTATAATACGCGCGCGTTCGTGGAAACGTTGCTGGGACGCGTCGTGACACGAACTGGCGCCTCCACGTGAAAGGAGCCGCATGACTCGGCGGTTGCTGCCCCCCCGCTGCTCCGATCGTCATCGCACTTTTAACGCTCATTGCCCCACGGGTGGCCACGCAAACTCACAAGGTCCCGGCGCTCGTCATCACCGCATACAACGGCGGCTCGCCGACCAATAAGTGACGCCGAAGACGTCATGGGGCGAGCCCGACTTGCAGGGCGTATGGAGCAGCGATTGGTGGTTAGTGGTTGGTCGTTCCTAACCAGGAGCAGGTGATGACGAAGCGTGCACTCATAGCTGTTGGAATCGCGACGGTGATTGCGATCGCGTCGCTCGGGACGGTACCTCTCGTAGGGCAGGGAGCGTCGGCTCCCCCGTTAGTCGTGACCGCCTACAACGGCACTGCACCTGAGAAGCCGTATACGGCGCCGAAGACGCCGTGGGGCGATCCGGATCTGCAAGGCGTGTGGTCGAGCGACGACACGCAGGGCATCCCGATGCAGCGCCCGCAGAATATCAGCAGCCTCTACCAGAGTGAGGAACAGTGGGCGGCACGTCAGAAGCAGACACAGCAAGGCGTCCAGAATGCGCTGAACGCCATCGGGACCTTCCGCGGCGACTACGCGCGTCGCGCGTTTCGCCAGACCTCGCTCATCGTCGATCCGGCTGATGGCCGTCAGCCGGCGATCACGCCCGCGGCGGAGAAGCGCCGCGCCTCGCGTGACCGCGGCACATTCGGCGACGGGCCGTTCAACACGCCCGAAGATTTCACGCTGTACGACCGCTGCATCACCCGTGGCATCGTCGGCTCGGTGCTGCGTGTCGTCTACGGCAATGGCAACCGCATCGTGCAGGCGCCCGGTGTGGTGGCGATCAGCTACGAGATGATCCATGACACGCGCGTCCTCTACACGGATGGGCGGCCGCACGTGAATCAAGCGATTCGTCAGTACCTCGGTGATTCGCGGGCACGCTGGGTCGGTGACGAGCTCGTCGTCGACACAACGAACCTGACCGACAAGACCAGCATCGGCCTGAACGGCAACGGCCTCCGCCACAGCGACCAGATGAAGATCACCGAACGGTTCAAGCGCGTCGCCGAGGACGTGGTGCAGTACCAGATCACGATCGACGACCCGGTCACCTACGCGGCCCCGTGGACGATCTCGCTGCCGCTGACGCCGCTCGAGGGCAACGTCCTGCTACCGTACGAGTGTCATGAGGGCAATCTCGCGCTCATGCAATCGCTCAGCGCCGAGCGCGCCGAAGACCGTGCGCTCGAAGAGGACCTGAAGAAGGGAATCAAGCGCGCGCGGCGGCCGGTGCAGGACGGCAACCCGCAGGCAGGCGGTGGTGGCCGTGGCCGTGGCGCCGGCGCAGGCGGTGCGGGCGCGCCGGCTGGCGGACGCGGCAACGCGCCAGCCGAAGGCGATCAGGAACGTTGATCCGGAACGACCCCAGAATTAGTGAGTGGTTAGTGGTCATGTGCCCTCGCCGACTCCGCACGCCAGGGAAATCGGCCCTTGGGCTGGCGCGCGCTGCGACTACGATCCCTTTTCCATTCCCTTGGCCTTGAGCATCGCCTCTACCTTCGGACCTGAGAGGCACGAGATGAGCGACTTCCCCGCTGCCGCGTTGTCGGACTTCACACCCGCGGCGCCGGCGAACGAAACGTAATTCTGGAACTGCATCGGCAACGGACCGACGAGCTCGACGCCGGGCGCGGGAAGGATCTCGCTGACCAGCGTGATGAGCAACTCCGCATCACCGCTCGCGACTTTAGCGGCGGCTCGGACCGAGCCCTGCTCGAGGAGCGTCTTCTTCGTCATCACGTCGGCGATGCCAAGCGCCATCATCATGCGATCGATGTGTGGCCGGCTCGCGCCGTCGCCGGCATAGGTGACCGACTTCGCGGCGAGAAACGTTTTCTTCAACGCCTCGGCATTCCCGATATCGGGCTTCCTGCCGCCGGCGCGGCTACCGATGCCGATACCCGATCGGCCGAGCGGTGTGCGCGCCGCGACCGTGCCCGTCTTGGCCAGGCTCTCCATCGCTTCGGTCGTCATGATCGCGACGTCGAATGGCTCACCCGCGTTCACCTTCTCGATGAGCGCCATGGATGTGCCGGACTGGGCTGTCACCTCGTGACCGATTGAACGTTCGCACGCGGGAGCGAGCTCATCGAACACGGCCCGGAACCCATTTGAAATCAACACACGAACGGCGTGCCCTTGTGCGTGCGAGGCGACGGCACCAACCAGGACCGCGACGAACGTGGCAACGACGGTCTGCATTCTCATGGCGTCACGATCGATTGATGGACAGCGTTCTCGAAGTCCTGGCGAAGTGCGCCGCCGGAACCGCCCTGAATGAAATAGATCGACACGATCTGCTCGGCCGGCTCGACCCAGAAGCTCACCCCGGTGCCGCCCGCCCACCCGTACGCGCCCTTCGACACGCGCAGATTGGCGGCAACCGGATCCTGCACGACCTGCATGCTGAGGCCGAATCCCATGCCGTGTGCAGGACGGCCGAACTGTCCATTGACCATCTCGCCGGTGTGATTGCTTATCATCAACTGCATCGTGCGCGGACCGAGGAACCGCCGGCCGTTCAACTGCCCTTCGTTGAGCATCATCTGCGCGAACTGCAGATAGTCCTCGGCGGTACTCATCAAGCCACCGGCACCCGAGAAATACACGTTCGAGACAGTCTGATTGCCTGGCCGCAGACCTTGCGGCGTCAGCTGATAGATTGTGACCAGCCGTGATTCCTTGCCGGCCGCCGGAAAGAACCCAGTGTCCTTCATCCCGAGCGGGTCGAACAGCCGCTGTCTCAGGAACGCATCGAAGGTCTGACCGGATACCACTTCCACGACACGACTGAGCACGTCGAAGCCGGCCTGTCCGCTGTAGCGCCACAGCGTGCCGGGCTGGAAATCGAGCGGCACTGCGGCCAGCCTGGGGATGTAGGTGGCCAGCGTGTCGGTTGGCGTGCGCGGCGCAATGCGTGCCGCCGCTGCGGCACCAGGGCCGCCGCTGACCAGACCCGAGCCGTGCTTGAGGAGATCGGCAATTGTAATCGGCCGCGTCGCCGGCACCAGATCGTATGCGGCTTCACCGCCTTCGGCAGGAGCCGGTGCACCCGGCTTCGCGACCGCGACCTTATCAAGTCCTTTGAACTCCGGAATGAACCGAGAAACCGGATCGCTCAGCCGAACCTTGCCCTCTTCGACGAGCATCATGATCGCGACGCCCGTGATCGGCTTCGACATCGAGGCCAGCCGGAACGAGCCGTCCTTCGACATCGGCTTCTTCGACTCGAGGTCCATCATGCCGCGGGCTTCGAAGTGGGCGATGCGGCCCTTGCGCGCGACGAGCGTAACGGCGCCCGCGACATTGCCCATGTCGATGTGACGCTGCACGGCTTCCCCAATGCGCTTCAACCGTTCCGAGGAGAGGCCGACTTCCTCGGGCTTGCCAACTGGGATCGTCCCCGCCACAAGTGGCAATCCCATGAACGCAACGATAGCGATGGACGTCAGTGCACGCATGTTCACTCTTTACCTGAGCCTGCCTCGCCAAAGCGCGAAGCGCGGAGGCGGGCATCCTCTCACCCTCGCGAACACCAGTCAACGGCTTGCCGCAGAAGCGACGTCGCCAAGGCGAGGCCTCGATTACGGATCCGCGCTGTGACGTTTCAAATCGGAACGTGGCGGGAATACAAATCACCGTTCTGAGGTCACTGCATGGCGGAGAGCCGCCGTAAATGCTCACTCGATGGCGCTTACCGCTGAGCAGGACGTGCACGGGTCTGCATCGGGCCGGGCATGTGCCTTGCCACTCTGATGATCGCCAGCAACCGCTGGCCGGATGCCCGTGTGTGGGCATTCACATCAAGGAGATGTGTGGCAGTGATGCGCGCAGTGAAGATGTGGATCGCCGTGGCCGCAGCCGCGTGTGTCGCCGGATGTGCCAACGGCGGCAGCGGACTGACCAGTCCATCGCCGCTTGCCCTCGCGACTCCGTCGGTGCCTTCAAGCTGCGCCGTGCCGGGAGCTCCTCACAATCTGTCCGCCGACGTAACGGCCACGACCGTTAGTCTCTCGTGGTCAGCGGTTGGAGACGCGTCGGATTACGTTGTGCTCGTCGGCTGGTCGCCGGCCAGTTCCGAAAGCGCGTTGACCAACACGTTAGAGCTGCATCACTCGATCGACGATCTGCCGCGGGGCACACACTTCGCACGAGTCCACGCGCACAACTGGTGCGGCACGAGCGCGCCCTCTGAGCCGGTGACGTTTACGGTTCCGTAGCGGTCAATGACAGGTGCCGGCTCCGCCGTCCACCGCGCCACCAGCGACTGGAACGAATTCCCACTGATAGCGTTCTGAGGATAGCGTCAGCTTGAGCACGCCGAACGAGCTGATGCGCTGTTCGCTGTTCGGGTGCAGCGTTGCCGGCTGATAGAGGAACGCGCCGCCGGTGCCGGCGATGAATTGCCGGATTCCCCGCGCTGTATCCGTGCGGCCGTCGGGATCTTGCGGCGCGAACCGCTCGTACATGTGCTCGTGCGCGTTGAGGATGATGTCGGCGTTGAACTCGTAGAGGATCCGCCACAGATCGCGCATCGATTGCGTGTCGCCGTCGGGGCCCGACGTGAAGAGCGGATGATGCCAGTAGGCGATCGTGCAGCGCGCGCGAGTGGTCATCAGATCGTTGCGCAGCCAGGCGGCCTGCCCCGATCCGGCACTCACTGGAATGTTGCTGTTGAGGGCGACGGCGTGCCAGTCGCCGACTTCGAAGCTGTAGTAGCCCTCCCCGGTCGGCCCCGAAGCGACTTCACCGAAGTATTCGAAGTACGGCTGGGCGCCGGCTGACATGTATTCGTGGTTGCCAGGTACCGGGAACGTGCGGCCTTTGTGCCGGCCCCAGGTGTTGTCATAGCAGTTACGAAACTCCTCCCGCGATCCACGGAAGTACGCGTTGTCGCCCAGCGTGAACACATAGCCGCCGATCGAGTCGAGGAGTGCCGCGGTCGCGACCGAGTTGACATCGCACATCGCGATGTCGCCGGCGCCGACAAAGGTCTGCGGTCCGGCCGGCGGCTGCGAGGGTGGCGGAGTCGTCGGTGGCGGGCCAGGTGTTGGCCCTGTCGGCGACTGGCCTCCGCAGTATCCGCATGCCACGCAGACGAGAACGATCAGAAAGCGTCGCATCAATCGGGGAACATCTAAGTATCGCGCACCTGCCAGACAATTGCTGGAGAGAGTTTGCGCCATGTCAAACCGCTGATGGGTAAAATCCCGCGGTATCATTTGCCGCGACCGTAGGTCGCCCTCGCTACATCCAGTGTCCTCCAATTCTGTCGATCAGAAACTGCGCCGTCTGGCGCGCTCCCATTTCGAGGATCGATCCCGGCGGCGCGGCTTGTTGGTCGCCTTTGAGGGGCCCGACGGATCGGGCAAAACCACGCAGCGAAAGCTATTCAAAACCTGGCTCAAAGCCGACGGCTACGACGTCGTGACCACCAAGTGGAACTCGTCCGAGCTGATCCGGCCGATCATCAAAAGTCGCAAGGCGATTCGGGTCCTCAACCCGCTGGAATTCTCGCTTCTCCACGCCGCCGATTTCAGACACCGTATCGAGAACGTGGTGCTTCCTGCGCTGTGGGAAGGCAAGCTGGTCATCGCGGACCGGTTCCTGTTCACGGGCCTGGCCCGTGACGTGGCGCGCGGGCTCGATTTCGACCAAGTCCTCAAGCTTTACCAGCCTTTGCTGTGGCCTGACCTCGTCTTTTACTTTTCAGTGTCGCCGCGCACCTCGCGAGCACGCATCGCGACCACGCGTGCACCGTCGTTCTACGAGGCAGGACAGGACGTGACCGACATCGACGAACCGTCGGCCAGCTACGAGCGGTTCATCACTCGAGTCATCCGCGAATACGAGTCGCTCGCGCTCATCTTCCGCTTCATCACCGTCGATGCGGAGCAGTCGATACACGATCAGCACCAGGAGATCCGCCGGTTGTTCCGCGAGGGCGAGCAGCATCCCTGGTCCGACTGGAACCTCGATGCCGTTGTCGAATGGCTGGCTATGAAGGGCCCGCACTTGTGACGAGGCATGGATCCAGGTTGATCGCGATCGACGGCGTCAATGCCCATGCACTCAAGGCCACCGCCCGGAGCGTCGCCGCTGCCAACCGAGGGCATCACGCCGGCATCAGCTCGTGGGGAGCCTCGGGCATCTTTGACGAGTTGACGGTCGCCGACTCGGAAGCAGGCGCCCCGTCAATGCGCACGCTGCTGCTGCTCTATGCTGCGGACCTGGCATTCAGATTGAGATGGGAGATCGCACCGGCGCTGGACGAAGGGCGTCTGGTGATCGCGGCGACGTATGTCGCGACGCCAATCGCGCTGGGACGGGCGGCAGGACTCGACGCGCACTGGCTCGCCGATCTCTTTCACTTCGCGCCGCCGGCCACCGAGCATCACGTGATCGACCCGGCGCCAGCCAGACTGATCTCAGAGCGGCAGGGGTTCGTGGAATTTGCGTGGCGGCATCTCGACTCGCAGCTCGGCGGCGTGACGCGACTCGAGCTGATGGACCGGACGCGCCGCCACTTGCGCGCCCTCGCGCGGCGTTCGTAGGGGCGACGGATGCGTCCTCTAGCGCGACGCGGCGACGTCGGCGTTGACGAATTGCGTGCGTTCGCGTGCAAAGACGCGCAGCGCCTCGACCGAGGCGACGAACTCGTCATTCGTATATGGCTTGAGCGGGTCAGCCAGCACCGACGGCGCGATCAGCGCATAGGCGCGATCGATCTCGCGCTCGAGCCATCCGCGCATGTCGCCGGCCGGCGCACCCGGCGGCACTTCGCGTGCCACGCGTCCGGCCTCCAGTAGCGTATCGAGATACAGCGCACGGAGATCGGGAGACTCCAACGCGCGATTCATCAGCCGATTGCGGTTTGCTTCGGGAACATCAGTAATGTTGCGCCAGATGGGGTACGCCTGACCCATGACGAAGGCCTGACTCTTGTCCCACACGATTAACCTGAACTGATTCGAGAGCTCGGGGCGATACATAAAGAAATTGTTCATACCCCACTCGCCGAGGACGCCGTCCTGCTCGGCGAGAAACACTTCGGACGCGACGTGCCTGATGAACTGTCCGAGGTCGACGAACTCGGCAACCGCACTGCGAAACACCGCGCCGCTCGACGCGTTGATCGCCTGCACCATGTCGGCGATGACCTCGGGACGCGCATTGTTCTCATGCGTTTCCGGCTTGAATGGCAGCGGCACATAACTCGCCGCCTCGCGGCCGCGGTCCTCGAAGTAGTATGCCGCCGCATCGGCCGGGTAGTCATAGTCGAAGAGATAGCCGCTGTCTTCGCCGAACTGTCGCGTCAGAAATGATTTGTCCACCGACTCGACGATCGTGTAGAGGCCCGCATACTGGTTGTTGACGAAGAGACGCGTGTAGGCTTCGCGCGAGGCGGGCAGCCCCATGCGCTGGAAGAACAGCATGCTGAGCCACTCGTGCATCTGCGACGGGTCCTGCGTGTTGTTGCGCAACACGAACGACTTCAGACCAAGGAACTTCTGCGTCGAGGCGTAGCGATCGATATCCACGCGCAGACCGGGCTTGAAGCCGCTCCGGCTGCCATTGCCTCGCGACCGGATGCCGACGTTCCGAATCGTCTCGGTGTTCCACTGCAGATCCGCCGGATAGTAGGCGTTGGACAGGAAGTTGGTCTTGAGCGTCTCCCAGTCGCGGCTATTGATCCACAGCTTGAGATCGTGGAGGACCGAGTCGTCGAAAAACGCCGCGGTGGGATCGCCGATCTGCGTGTGCGCTGGCGACGAGGCGGCAACGAACATCGCCCCGGCCAAGACAGCGAGCAGCATGTGTCGCCACGGAGACATGACGGACTCCTTGCAGGCGCGACGCGTGTGTCGCGCTAGATGCCGACCTGGAACCGGAAGACGGGACTCCAAAACGCGTCGCCCGGCGCCACCGGACTGCGCTCCGGATCCTGCGGTTCTTCCCGAATCGTTTGAAACTGCAGCTTCACCCATCGAGTGATGTACCAGTTCATGCCGAAGCTCAGCACATGCTCCCCGGTGGGCAGCATGTTGTCCGCCCTCGGATTCCGTAGCGGCGGCCCCTCGCCGCCAGCACTGTCAAACCGCAAACGCTCGTAGCGGACAGCCGCCTCGAGAGCCCCGAACTTCCGCGCCGGCCGGACCGGCCTCTCCTTTTCTTCGCCAGTCAGCACCCATGTCCCCGACAGGTACCATCCGCGTCCGCGGGCGTCGGCGAGATCCTGATCGCCCAGCCCCTGCCCCTCGCGCGAATCGAGCATGTGCGTGTACTCTCCACGCGCCCCAACCGGGCCGGCGGACCAATCCACGTCAATCTCATAACGTTGACGGTGGCCATTTACGAACACCGGCTCGTAGAACACGAACTGCGACATCACCGTGCGGCCGCGCAGGCCATTCGGATCAACCGACTCATCGTCGAGGGCGGTGTAGGTAAACGCACCGCCCACTTCGGCCTTGGCCAGGCCGGTGACCGAGCGAAACGGCGTGCCGGTTACGCGTACCGCGACCGTGTCGCCGCCGCCCTCGATCGTCGATGAGCGAGCGTTTTCGCCATCCTGCTGAAACCAACCGGCCCAGTAGTTCAGACCGCGATCGAAAAAGCGGCCGTGCACGGCGACACCAATGTCTCTGGCCGGCGCCAGATAGCTGGCGCTCAGGGACCGATAGATGAAATCGAGATTCGAGATGCCGGTGAGCTGCTCGAGTCCAAATGGAATCTTGAACTTGCCCGCGCGTACCTGCACCGCGTCGCTGATATTGGCGTCCACGTAGACGTCCTTCCATGCGCTCTTCGTGCGCGTGGCCGGATCGGCCGATTCCCGCTCAGTCAGCTCACGCTCGATACTGAACTGCACCCGATTGAAGAACTCGCCTTCAATTCCGATGCGCGCCCGATGAATCTCGAAATTGTCGAAATCGGATGGATCGTCCCCCGGATCGCGCGCGTCCCATTGAAACTTTCCGAGGAAGTCGAGGCGGAACAGACGGCCATTGCGCACCTGCGGATGATCGCGCCAGCGGAACTCGAGATCCGGAGCGGGTGCCTGCTGCGCGACAGGAGCCGGTGATGCAGGCGCTGATGGCGGTGATGGAAGCGCTGCAGGCAGCAGCGTCAGCAGCCCGGCAAACACGCCGTTCAGCATGCGGTGTCTCCGTCCGTGGTCGGGGGTGGCACCTTGGCGGCCTCGCTGGCGGCAACGATCGAGAACAGGCCGGAGACCTCGGCGACCGCGGCCGGCTCCGTCACGATCACGGCCACCTCGCGGCGGAAATCGAGACTCATCGGATTCAGCGACAATCCGCCGATTACGGCGAGGCGGTCATCGACCAGCATGATCTTGCCGTGCGAGCGTAAACCGCACAGACGCTTGCCGTCATACAACTCCACGCGCACTCCTTCGGATGAGCGCGTCTGGAGCAGCGTCATCAACGCCGGGTCAGACGCTTTCCGATCGATCAGCCGCACACTGGACGAGGCCTGCGCGATGATTGACGTGAATTGCCGTCGGGCACTCTCAGGACCGACGATTAGCCGCGGTGACAACTGTCCGGGCATCGGCGCCTGTCTGCAGTCCGCGGCCAGCAGGCTGTGGAGACCACTCACCACTTCCGCATCGTGGGTGACGACAATCGCATCGATTGTCTTGGCGAAGCACTTGCGGGTGAAGTTCAACGATGCGATCAGCGCAGGCCCCTCGTCCGCGACGAGATACTTGGCGTGGTACTTGACCACCGGATCCGCATGCGGATGCAGCGAGACGCCAGTCGCTTCGAGCGCTTGCCACAGCTTGCGGAGCCGCTTCCGGCCGCCGCCGGATCGCGACGTCACCAGGACGTCCACCTGCACACCACGCTCGCGCGCCCGCTTCAACTCGTCGAAGATCGCCTGGTCGTTGCAACGATACAACGACAGCGCGAGACGCTCGCGTGCCTGCCGAATCGTGGTGATGACGACCTCGCGGCGAGCGCCAGGTGCAGTCACGACCGCATCGCGAACCAGGCGACTTCGTTCGGCCGTCATACGCGCTTGGGATGCTCCCAGGACACCGCCGTCAATCCCGAGACATCGCGCATCAACTGTGCGCTGAGATCGTCGAGCGACGTTTGCGGATCGAGCCACGTGTGATACTTCACGGTCACCTCGTCAGCCTGCGCGATCTCGCGCGGCTCGAAGACGATCTGGTTGCGGGCAAAGATCTCCTCGACGCGCGTCGACGGGAACGTGCGGCTGTTGGCAACGATCTCGACCGACATCAATCTCGTCTGCTGCTTGGCCATCACTTCGAGGGCGACGAGCGTCAGACACAGGAACGCGGTGCCGAGACCGGCCACCGCAAACGCACCGAGACCGGCCGACATGCCCAGTCCCATCAGCAGGAACAGGATGGTTACGTCCTTGGGATCGTCCACTGGCGTTCTGAACCGGATGATGCTCGCCGCCCCAGCGATGCCGAAGGCGCGGGCCAGCGAGTTGCCGATGATGATCATCATCAGCGCGCCAGACACGCAGAGCAGCATCTGCGCCTGCTCCATCGATCGGCTGTTGGCACGATCGCGCGAGGACGGCTGGTGCACTGCCGTGACGAGAATGCCGATCAGCGCCGCGGCCACGAGCTTGCTCAACTCGATGAATGGCTGACCGATCGTGAAAACTGGCGGGTCCGTCGTCGCGCCGGCGATCGCCGTGGTCACGGCCTGGCCAAATCCTGAGAGCTCAACCTGCCACCGCAGCCCGGCCCACACCAGAGCCGTACACAACGCGGTGCCACCAGCGGCGGCCCTGATCGCGTCCCACGGCCACGCGGCGATCTTCGCTGCATCGACCGACTCGTATATCTGGAAAATGCCGCCGAGATGGGAGAGGTCGATGACCTCGGACACCCTGCGCCGCGCCGCGGCGAGCCGCAGTGTGCCGTCCACGCGCCGCGAGCTGGTGTGAGCTCTGACGAGAGCGCGAATGCCAGCGCTGTCGATCGCCTCCACGGCGGCCAGATCGACCACCAGGTTGCGATAGCCGGCGCGGATCAGCTGTTGCAGCTGGCGCTCGAATGCCTCGGCCGCGCCGCCGGCGACGAGCGGCTCACGGGGCGAGAGCAGCATCCTGGCGCCGCCGAGGCGTGAAGCAGGCATTGGGTAGGCGGCCCAATGGTAACGCTAGTTGGTGGACCGCTACCTAGTTAACGACGAACCACACTATCGCTAACATGTACGGGCGAGGGTGCCTCGCACGGAAAGCCGTAGGGGCAAAGGTTGCCTCGCCAAGGAACGCCGGTAGAGGCGAGGCATGCCTCGCCCGGAGGGAGAAGTGTAGGGGCGACGCACGCGTCGCCCCCACGACGATTAAAAGTCGATCTGCGCGCTCAACTTCACGAAACGAGGCGTCAGCACCGACTGCGGGGCCAGCCACGCGCCACCCGGCGCAAAGGTCTGGTTATAGCTGAGGATCGCATCCGAGTTGAGGATATTGAAGATATCGATCCCGACGTGCGTGCGCGTGCCGCCGAAGCGTACGATCTTCGCGAATCGCAGATCGATCTCGTTCACACGGTCTCCCCAGACCTGACCGGGCTCGATGAGATCGACGGCAATGGTATTCCCGGCGCCCTGTGCGGTGCGGCCAAGGATCGCCGAGATGGTGTCCTTGGGAGCGTTCCACGTTGCGCGGAGCGGGGCACCCTGATCGCTGCGGACGGTACCCGCAATGAGTACGTCAACCTTCGGCACCGTGTAGGAAACCAGCCCGGTCACCTTGGTCACGAAGCCGGGATCCTGATGACAGTAGGGATTGGTCGGCCCCAGAATCGCGCCGAACAGACCCACGGACAGCTCCGGCAGAGAGGCGCGTAGATCGCAGTAGTCGTTGACCGTCTTGCCGGTGTTCACTCCAGCCGTCATGGTCAGGCCGTTCGCCGCACGCGCCGTCAGGTTCACCAGCACGCCGTTGTAGACCTGCGATTGACCACCGAAGTTGTCCGCGAACGTGACGTTGTTGCTCGGGATCCGTGCGAACCCCTCCGGCGTGAGATTCAGCATACCGGGAATCGCGTAGCCGCCGCCCCCGGGCAGCCGAGGATCCGACGGCGCCGTCAACGTGAACGATGAGAATTCGGCAGCGCTCAGCGCCGTGTTGTCGGTCGTGGTGTAGTGCGTCAGCCAGCGATGGAAGTAGCCGGCCTCGACTGACACACGCGGCAGCAGTTGCTGCTGTACCGACGCACCGATCTGCCAGTCGCCCGGTCGCACGTTCCAGCCGTTGAGGATGGCCGGATCGATCGCTGCGGTCACCAGCTGATTCGTGCCGAACGTCGGCGAGTTCATGCGGCCGCATTCGCCGTTGGCATCAACCACCAGCAGGTTACATTGCGGGATGAAGTCGCCGGGAATACCGCCAGGCACCGCCGCGACGTCGTTCCATGTCCGGCTCGTCTGCGTGGCAATGCGCGCGATCGGATTGGAAATCGAGTAGTTGCCGTTCAAGTTGCTGGCCGGCTCCAGGTACTTGCCGAAGTTCACCTTGAGCGACGTCTTCCCGTTGCCGAACACGTCGTAGGCGACGCCGCCGCGCGGCGAGATGTCCTTGTAGGCGCTGACGCCGGGTGTCTCGGGGAACGACAGCTGCGTGAGCAGGAAGTTCGTCGGACCAATCGTCTGTTCCGGCGAATAGCTCCACGCGCGATCGAAGCGCAGCGCGCCTTGCAGTGTCATCCGGCCCATCGTCCATTGATCCTGCGCGTAGAGCGCGGTGTAACGCACACGGTCCATCTGTTTGTACACGCGCAGCGTCTGCGTAAGCTGGCTCGGCAGGCCGCCATTGAACGTGTACGCCAGATTCAGGTCGTTGCCATGGTTCTCGATGTCCTCGCGCAGGAATCCGCCGATGTAGCCGAACTTGTAGCTGTGCGCGCCGGTAACGTAGGAGGCCGCCGCGCGCCACGTATTCGGGTTGTCGAAGTCCTCGGCCCAGTTCGCCGATCGGTAGGCCAGGTTCGCCACCGCACCGTTGCGCGCGGTCTGCTCGGTGACACGCACGAGGCTTCTCGTCAGGTTGCCTGGCGCCTCGTTCGGTCCCCACTTGGCCGTGTACGAACCAAGACCCGCTTCCAGCAGCAGCTTGTTGGTGACGGGAGAGGACCATGTGAACTGACGGTTCTGCACGAGCACGTGCAGATACTGCGCCGTTTCCGGCGACGTCGTCGCCGTCAACCCGCCGAGACCGAGCGCGCCCACCACAGCATCGTCAGGTTGGTTGCGACAGGCGTCGTCGCCCGACACGGACGCGCCGTTGCACGGCACCTGCCAGTCCCAGTGAATATTGAACTTGTTGCGGGGCGTGGCCTGCACCGTGAAGCGGGCGCTATACAACTGAAAGCTCTCGGCGCCACGCGCTTCTTTCGTGCGATCGGGAATGTAGTCCCACGCGTTGGGATTGTTGGCGTTCAGGTTCGGGAAGATGCCGGGAATCGTCCGGTGCTGTCCTTCGTCTCTCGCCGTCACGTAATACCAGATTCGATCCCTGACGATAGGGCCGCCGACGCCGCCGGTGAAATCCCACTGCTTGATCAACTTGCCCGGCGTCTGCAGG
>Ga0126304_10000769_pt1 | contig 13992 bp, 11 predicted proteins | sample Plot25_FD_92538 | JGI IMG/M metagenome (GOLD analysis project Ga0126304, IMG submission 92538) | Serpentine soil microbial communities from UC McLaughlin Reserve, CA, USA - Plot25 | ecosystem: Environmental > Terrestrial > Soil > Grasslands | place: USA: UC McLaughlin Reserve, Lake County... | reverse complement strand
TGTCTTGATCAGCAGCGTCTTCGCCAGCCCGGGGACGCCGCGGAGCAGGCAGTGACCGCCGGCGAGGAATGCGATCAGGATTTCGCGGATCACCCGCTGCTGCCCGACGATCGCCTTGCCAAGCTCGCGTTCGAGCCGGCCCGCCACCTCGGCCACGTCTGCGAGCGTGGCCGGACGACCGTGAGTGTCGCGCAGAGGATCGGGATGGTGCATCAGTGAAAGGATTCTTTCATATGTTTGACACCCTGCGGAGCGAGGAGTAACGTAACCGGTTGCGACCTTCGATGCCGATCCAATCCAAGTGGCAGTCACTGCCAACCGAAGCGATCAATCCTGTCAGCCTCGCCGTCGACAAGGCGCCCGTCCTCGACATCATCGACATGGTCGTCAACGAGGACCGCAAGGTCATCGCTGCCGTGCTCAAGGAGCGGGAGCGGATCGCGCACGGTGTCGAGATCATCACTCAGTCGCTGCGCAAGGGCGGACGCGTCATTTTCATCGGTGCGGGTACCAGCGGCAGGCTCGGCGTCGTCGAAGCGTCAGAAATGCCCCCGACATTCGGGACTTCACCGACGCTGGTCCAGGCGATCATGGCCGGCGGCCAGGAAGCGGTGTTCAAGGCCAAGGAGGGCGTGGAAGACAACTACGAGGAGGGGGCCCGCAGCATCGCAAGACTGCGGCTCACGAGCAAAGACGTGGTCGTCGGCGTCTCCGCGAGCGGCATGACGCCTTTCGTGAGGGGCGGCCTGACCCGCGCGCGCAAGGCGGGAGCGAAGATCATCTTCGTCACGTGCTGGCCGGGCTCCGAGCTCCAGAACTTCGTCGATCTCCAGATCGCGCCGGCGGTTGGTCCGGAGATCATCGCCGGCTCGACCCGGCTCAAGGCCGGCACCGCAACCAAGATGGTGCTGAACATGCTGACTACGATCTCGATGATCAAGGTCGGCAAGACCTACGGCAATCTGATGGTCGACCTGCGGTGCGGATCGGAGAAGCTGAAGGACCGCGCGAGACGCATCATCACGATGGTGACCGGGATCTCGTATGAAGAAGCGGGCGCGCTCCTCCGCCGATCCAAGTGGAACGTCAAGGCGGCGATCGTCATGCAGAAGTCTGAACTGACCCTGCCGCAAGCGCTGAAGCGCCTGAGAAAAGCCGGCGATTCGGTCCGCGCGGCGATTGGAGAAGACGTCGAGCCCCGGCTGCGCGAGCTCCTGGAAATCGACACCAAAGGACGCTGACCGGGCGTCCGGGTCTAGAGCGTCAGCTTCGACGCCGCGGCTTCGTCGAGAATAATATCGACGTCGCCATGCAGCTGCAGGAACGACGCGGGCAATTGCGTCGAGATCGACCCGGTCACCAGCTTCTCCACGCAGGCGGCCTTACGTTCACCGGTGGCCACCAGCACAATCGAACGGGCGTCGAGGATTGTTGCCATACCCATCGACAATGCCTGCGTCGGCACGGCCTCCGGATCGCCGCCGAATAGTTCCGCATTGCTGCGGCGGGTTTCCGGCTTGAGCGTGACCAAATGCGTTCGCGCCTCGAGCGCCGCGGCCGGCTCGTTGAATCCGATGTGACCGTTCGAACCAATACCGAGGATCTGCAGATCGATGCCGCCCGCCTCGTCGATTGCCTTCTCGTACCGGCAGCCCTCGTCTGCCGCGCTCGCCGCACTTCCATCGAGAAACTGCACGCGATCGCCGTCGATGTTGACGTGATCGAACAGGTAGCGCTGCATGAAGCTCCGATAGCTGCCGCGATGTGACGGCGAAATCCCGTAGAACTCGTCGAGATTGAAGGTGGTCGCCGCCGAGAAGTCAACCGCTCCGGCTGCCGCGAGCCTGGCAAGCTCTGCATAGAGGAGTAGCGGTGTCCTGCCGGTCGGAAGCCCGAGCACGAGCGCCGGTTTCTTGCGGAGTGAGTGTGCGATCCGGGCGGCAAGCTCCCTGGCCACTGCCTGCGCGCCCGGAAAGATGGAGATCCTGTGTGCGGGCGGCATCAATCGATTTTGTACTTGGGAATGGCGAAGCCGCCAGCGGCTTCCTGAAGCGCCAGTCTCACTGCGCCGGATGCCGGCTCTCGATCGAGCAATCGGACGGTTGCACCGGGCGCGCTGAGCGGGAGGCGCCGCGCCAGCTCCTGCTCGAGCCAGCCCACGGCGCGGAAAATGCCTCCGGCGAGGATGAACACAAATGGCTCCCCCACGAGGTGCAGTCGCCGTGCGACCGACAATGCCGCCGACTCGAGTTCGTCCGCCGCCGCGCGGAGAATACCGATCGCAGCGCTGTCGCCCTGCGCAAAGGCTGTGGAGACGGAGCGGGCGAGTACTCCGATAGCCGTGGGTTTCAAATTGGTGTGATACACCTCGTGGATCAATCCCTGCGCCTGGGTGACGCCGAAATGCTCGAGCAGGAGCGGCGTCAGCGCCGTCCTGGGTCCACGCTTGTCCGCCTCACGCAACACCGCGCGCAGCGCCGCGCGGCCGATCCAGTAACCGCTGCCCTCATCGCCAAGTACGTAGCCCCAGCCGCCGGAGCGGGCCGCTTCCCCACGCGCATTCCGTCCGTACGAAATGGAACCGGTCCCGGAGATGATGACAACGCCAGGCTTACCGGGAGCCCCGGCTTCGAGAGCCACGAGCGCATCGTTGACCACCAGTACCCGGGCCTTGTAGCCGATGCGCTTCATGATCCCGCGCACCACGGCCTCGTCGTCGGGCCGATCGACTCCGGCGATGCCCAGACAGATGACGGCCGGAACGATCGGCCGGTCGCCAATCGCTTCGTCCATCACGTGATGAAGGACCTTCTCGACTTCGAGCTCACCGACAGCCTGAAGGTTGGCGCCGGTGCCGCGCGCTTCCGAGAGGAGGGTTCCCTCGCGGTCAGCCAGCTGGCACACCGTCTTGGTTCCACCGGCATCTATTCCCAGTACGTGCAGCATAAAAAAAGGGCGTCACTGTTCGTGACGCCCTTCGAACTCCAGCGTTCGAACTGTTTTCGAATTACCAGTATAGCTTCAGGCTCAGCTGCACCTCACGCGGTGCCCGCGTCGACGTGATCTGGCCGAAGGTGTCGGAACCGCCGATGTCGCAGCGGTTCTGCGTCAGCGTCGCCGCCGCGGAACATGCGTTGTCAACCGCCAGCCACTGGGTATGGTTGAACGCATTGATCGCGTCAGCCCGGAACTGCATGCGCTTCCCCATCGCGTAGAAGTTCTTCGAGAGCGCGAGGTCGGTCTGCTCGCGGCCCGGCAGCCGGAAGGGCGCCCGGCCCGAGTTACCGTACTGGCCGAGCGGCGGCGGCTGGTAGGCCGTCGGGTCGAACCAGAATGGGAAGTTCATTTCTCCTGCCTTCGGATCGCCAACGGCGTTGGCCCGGACACCGCGCCGGAGGGTGTCGCTGCTGGTGACGATCCGCGAGACCGGGGCGCCGGACTCGAGCCTGGTAATGCCGGAGAGCTGCCATCCGCCCAAGGCCGCGCGCAGGAATGGATTGGCCGCATCTTTGAAGAACGGCAACTCGATGATGTACGTCGCCGAGAACATGTGCCGGCGATCGGTTCGCAGATCGGCGTACTCCGCTTCGAGATCGAGTGGGTTCTGCGGTAGATCGATCACATCGCGATCGTTGGTCGCCGTGCCGCGTGCCCGGCTGAGCGTGTAGTTCAGGGTGTAGGTGCCCGCGCGGCTCCCTTCGTGACGGAACTGGGTCAGCAGGCCGTGATAGTTGGTGCGCGCAGTCGTCTGCCGCATTGTGATGGTCGTGTATCCCCGGTAGGGCCGCACCGCGTTGGCGCCGGCGGCAGCCGCGACATCAGCCGGCTGCGGCTGATTGATATCAACCGGCTGGATCAGATGGTCTCCCCTTGCCCCGACGTACCCGATGTCGATTCCACCACGGCTATAAAGCTGCCGCTGGAAACCAATGTTCCACTGCTGTGTGCGAGGGGTCTCGAACGGCACGCTCGACGCAATCAGCGCACGCGGAGCGACCGTGCCTGCCACCGTGCCTGCGCGCGGATCCGAGAGTGACGGATTCTGAAGCGTAACGGTATTCACATAGGGGGGATTGGTGAATGCATTCTGCTCGAAGATCCCGACCAGCGGCTGGTCGTAGTAGATGCCGTAGCCCGCTCGGGCGATCGTGTCGCCGTCGCCGGTGATGTCCCATGACACGCCTGCGCGCGGCTGGAAGTTGTTCTTATCGGTCTCGTAGATCGCGTCGCCGAACGGTGAACTTGTTCCGGCGACAATCAGGCCATTCAGCGGATCACCCGTACCCGGGAGGAACCCTGCGCAAGCGGTCGTGGCGCAGGTCGGCACCTTTGCCGGATCGTACCGCGAGGGGTCGAACGTGGACAGGATGTTGTTCTTGTCGGTCACACCGGGATACAGCGAGTAGCGGATGCCGTAGTCCAGCGTGAATTGCGGCGCGAAACGCCAGGTGTCCTGCAGGAACGCTTCGTACCGGTTGAACCGGAGGTTGTTGGTGACGTCGATCTGCGCTTCAGTGTAGGTGCAGCCGGTGCCACACAGCCCATCGCGGTTCCCGGTGAGGAAGTTCTGGAACGAAGTGCGGCCACCAGTGGTATTCACAAACGCGAACGACCCCTGAGTGTTGTTGTTCGCGTTTTCGTTCTTCTGTTCGAAGGCCGCCAGGCCGCCGAGCTTGAAAGTGTGATCGCCACGCTGGTAGGTGAAGCTGTCGGCCAGTGTGTAGTTGAAGTATTCAATGTTGAATACCTGAATCGTAGTGGTCAAAGCGAGGTTGGTGACTGCGAGAGAAGGAAGGCGGCCGGCCTCATTCTCCGGGAACAACTCGACGATATCGACCCCGAACTGCGACCGCTGGTTCTTGTTGTTCTCGGCGTCGGTCGTGCCGATCCGGTTCGTCGAGTACTGCAGCTTCAGCTCGTTCAACGCAGATCCCATGTTCGAGCGGAGCTCGAACGCGGCCACTTGACCCGGCACCTTGGTGTTCGTAGCGGAAATGTTCGGCAGTGTGATGCCGGTGAAGAGACCGCCCGGCTCCAGCGTTTCACTCAGATCATGGGTGTAGCGGCCGACCACCTTCCAATTCGGCTTGACGTCGTAGTCAATTCGAACGACTTCCTGCCGGGTGTTGTTGATCGCCGCCACCTGGCTGAGATACTGCGCCACGCCGGTTGCGGTGAACGTATTCGGCGCGGGCCATAGCGACAGCAGCTTCACCGCGGTGGGATCGCGCAGCTCCGGGGCTACGTAATTGGCGTTGGTCGGATCAGTCAGCCACGCGGGGTTGACGACGTTGGCCGCCGTAGTCGTCGATGGCACACGGCTGATCCGGCGCCACTCCTGCGAGTAGAAGAAGAAGGCCTTCTGACGGCTCGGGAGCATCGGGCCGCCGATCGTGCCGCCGAAGTTGTTGTAGCTCAGATCCGGTGCGGCGCTATTGAGGTTCGGATCGGTGCTGCGATTTCGGAAGAACGAGTTCGCATTCAGCTTGTCATTGCGAAAAAACTCATACGCCGCGCCGGCGAACTTGCTGGTTCCGCTCTTGGTCACGACATTGACGACGCCGCCGCCGCTGCGGGGCCATTCGGCCGCGTAGCTGCTGGTGATGATCTTGAATTCCTGGATCGACTCCAGCGTCGGCGTGGACAGCAGCGTGATATTCGAACCGACGTCCACGTTCGACACGCCGTCCAGCAGCCAGTTGACGGCATTGCGTCGGCCACCGTTGACCGAGACGCTGACCACGCTGGTCAGCCCGACGCCGACCTCGTCGCCGAGATCGCTCGAGACGCCGGGCACCAGCGTCGCGAGACCGACGAAATTCCGGTTGTTGAGCGGCAGTTCCTGCACCTGCGTCGGCCCCATCAGCGTCTGCACCGCCGGTGACGGCTGCACGAACTGCGTCGCCGCATTGACTTGAACGCTTTCCGTGATGCTCCCGAGCCCCAGCTTCCCCGGGACTTCGAGCCGGTCGTTCACGTGCAATTGAATCCCTTTGACGACTACCGGGTTGAAGCCGGTCATCGAGAACGAGACTTCGTAATTCCCTGGGTCGAGCTGGCTCGCGAGGTAGCGTCCTTCCTCATTGGCCACAACCTCCGTCGTCCGGCCCGTATCCACGCGCTTCACGACTACTGTGGCACCCGGCAGTACCGCCCCGGATTGGTCGGTGACCAGGCCGGTAATCACTGCGGTCGTTTCCTGCGCCGCGACTGGCACTGAGAGTGCGGCCACGAAGGCGATGCCACACAGCACGCGCCACATTTTTAACTTCGTCATCGTCCCCCCATCGCTTCCATTACGAGCTTACAAGCGCGTTACCGGGTGCATTCTGGACCTGCGCTCCGCTCGAAGTCAAACTTCCTGCCACTCCCCGACGTTGACACGGATAGACGCAACTTGTTACAGTCGTGCACTTTATGAGAATCCGACGGGCCGGTTCGCGCCTGCTGTCAGCAGCGGTGCTCGCAGCTATGTGTCTGTGCAGCTCGCCGCAGGCTCGTGGTCGCAATCCTGAGCGCACCCCGGACGCCGAGGTCCGCGCCATGTGGGTGCTGCGGACCTCTCTTACATCGCCGGCCAGCATAGAGACGCTGGTCAAGACCGCCAGGGACCACGGGTTCAACACGCTGCTCGTCCAGGTACGCGGGCGCGGAGATGCGTATTATCGGGGTGGGCTCGAACCGATACCGTCCGACATTCTCCGGCAGGCGGCAACGTTCGATCCGCTGGACGCGGTGCTGAAAGCCGCCCGTGCGGCAGGCCTGCGCGTGCACGCCTGGATCAATCTCAATCTCATCTCGAGCGCGGTGGAACTGCCGGCCAGCCGTGAGCACGTGATCTACCGTCACCCGGACTGGCTGATGGTTCCCCGTGACATCGCACAGGACCTGGCCACGTTGGAGACCGATAGCCCGGGGTACGTCGGCAAGCTTGCACGATGGACGCGCGGACAGTCGACCGAGGTGGAAGGGCTTTACGTTTCCCCGGTTCTGCCGGCCGCGTCCGCGTACAGCGAGTCGATCGTCCGCGACATCGCCAGCCGCTACCCGGTCGACGGCATTCACTTCGACTACGCCCGCTACCCGAGCGACCGTTTCGATTACAGCCGCGCCGCCATCAACGCCTTTCGCACCGTCGTCCGTCCGTCACTTGCGGAGCCGATTCGACGTGGGCTCGACGCACAGGAAGGGATCGACTTGTTCGCGTACCCGGACGCGCTGCCCGACCAGTGGCGTGAATTCAGGGTCGCGCGCATGACCGCGCTCATCACGCGGCTCAGAGCGACCGTGCGCGAGGCGCGTCCCTCGGCCGTCGTCAGCGTCGCGGCTGCACCCGACATGCAGGAGGCAGTCACGAGAAAGATGCAGGACTGGGGCGCGTGGCTGAAGGAGGGCATCATCGACGCGCTCTGTCCGATGGCATACACCCAGGAGCCGGCGCGATTCGCCGAGCAGATTGCCGCCGCCAGGCAGGCCGCCGGCTCGCGGCCGGTGTGGGCCGGCATCGGCGCCTACCGGCTCTCACCCAGCCAGACGATCGACAACATCCGCACCGCGCGTAAACTGGGAGCCGCCGGCGTCATTCTGTTCTCGTACGACAGCCTCGTGAATCCGCGGCAAAGCGAGCCGGGGTATCTCGCCACGGTCGGACGAGCGGCATTCGCGGATCAGATCACCGTCGACGCGACCGTTCGCTGACGCTGCCCTGGCATCATGGTCCTCAACACGATCGACTATGCGGTCATCGGCGTCTACCTGCTCGCAATCACCGCCTTCGGTTCGTGGTTCGCTCGATTCCAGAAGACGACGCGCGATTACTTCCTGACCGACCGCTCGGTGCCGTGGTGGGCGATCTGCTTCACCATCGTCGCCACCGAGACCAGCACGCTGAGTTTCATCGGCGTTCCCGCCGGCGCGTACGCCGGCAACATGACATTCCTCCAGATCGCGATCGGCTACATCGTCGGGCGCATCCTGGTGAGCATTCTCTTCATTCCTGCGTATTTCCGCGGCGAGCTCTTCACGTCGTACGAGCTGCTGCAGCGCCGCTTTGGACCATCGGTGAAGAATGTCGCGGCCGTGATCTTCATGGTCACGCGAACGCTCGCGGATGGCATCCGGCTGTTCGCAACCGCGCTGGTGATTTCGGTGGTGACGCACGTGCCGGTGACATGGACGGTGATCATCCTGGGCGCAGCGATGATCGTGTTCACCGTCCGCGGCGGCGTATCGGCGGTGATCTGGACCGACGTCGTCCAGATGTTCATTTACGTCGGCGGAGCACTGCTCGTGTTCTTCGGGTTGCTGCAGCTGATCCCCGGCGGCTGGGCGGAAGTCACTCGTACCGCGTCGTCGCATTTCACGGTTTTCGACTTCAGCACCGACCCGAAGCAGGTGTACACGTTCTGGGCCGGGCTGCTCGGAGGGATCGCCCTGACGCTGGCGACGCACGGCACGGACCAGTTCCTGGTACAGCGGCTGCTGTCGGCGCGCTCAGCCAGGGAGGCGTCGACCGGTCTCGTGCTCAGCGGCTTCATCGTGTTCGCGCAGTTCGTTCTCTTCCTCATCATCGGCGCGATGCTCTACACGTTTTACCAGCACTCGCCGCTACCGCGTGCGCTGACCCGGACCGACGAAGTATTACCGCTCTTCGTCATCACCTCGCTGCCGCACGGCATATCCGGCTTCATCGTTGCCGCAATCGTGGCCGCGGCGTTGTCTCCTTCGATCAACTCGCTCGCTGCCACAACGGTGAACGACTTCTATGTGAAATACGTCCGGCCTGACGCCGACGAATCGACGCTGATGCGTGTGTCGAGGCAGGCGACGATCCTCTGGGGTGTCGCCCAGATCGCGGTCGCACTGGGGGCGCAGTTCGTCACGCGTTCTGTCCTGGATTCGGGACTTGCGGTGCTCTCGCTCGCAGCCGGTCCGGTGCTCGGCGCATTCCTTGTTGGTGTGCTCTCCAGCCGCACAGGGCCGCGTGGCATGCTGACCGGGATGCTCGCCGGCGTCGCCGCCCTCCTGTGGATCTGGACGTCGGGAGCGACAGCGTGGACGTGGTACGCGTTTGCCGGCGCGGCGATTACGTCGGTTGTCGCCCTGGTGACCTCGCCCGCGCTGGATCGCGCATGAACCTCTTCCCCGCCGCGTCCTTTCTGCTGCGCAGCGGCGTTCACTCCCGTGCGTTTCCGGGCGCATCGATCGAGATCGGCCGGCGAGAGACGGTGCTGTGGCGTGCGGCCTTCGGGGCTCTCAGCTATGACCACGACGCACCCGCCGTCCAGAGTGACACCATCTTCGATCTCGCGTCCCTCACCAAGGTGATGGCGACCACGACGCTGACCATGCGCGCGGTCGATGAAGGGCTCCTGGCGCTCGACGACCGGGTGGCTGACTGGATTCCCGAGTGGAACGGCTCGGATAGGAAGGACGTGACGATCCACCATCTCCTCTCACACTCGTCAGGACTCACCGCCTACCTGCCATTCTTCAGGGACTACACCGGACGGGTCGAGTTCCAATCGGCGATCGCGACCATGCCGCTCGAGTACGAGCCTGGCACTCGGTCCATCTACTCCGATCTCGGTTTCATTCTCCTGGGATTCATTCTCGAGGATGTTCGATCTGCCGGTTCTGCGCGGCGGGGCGGTGTCTTCGATCCGGCTGCCTCGCTGGCCGCGCAGTTCGCGCGGGTCGCGTCACTCGTCACCGATCAGCCGCTGACGTATCTGCCGCCCCGACAGTGGCGCCCGCGCACCGCGCCGACGGAACACGACAACTGGCGCGGGCGCACCCTCATTGGTGAAGTGCACGACGAGAACGCCTGGGCGCTTGGAGGTGCGGCCGGCCATGCGGGTCTGTTCGGCACAGCCGCCGCAGTCGGCGCGTTCGCGCGCGCCGCCCTTCACACGCTCGCCGGCAACCCGATCCTCGCCCGGGCCGCAACCATGCGGAGCTTCATCCAGCGGAGCAACGTTCCAGGAAGTTCGCGAGCCATGGGCTGGGACACGATGCTTCCGACATCGTCGTGCGGAACGTTGATGTCGGCGACCGCCATCGGTCACACGGGATTTACCGGCACGTCACTATGGATCGATTGGGAGCGTGATTTCTACGTGGTGCTCCTCACCAATCGAGTGCACCCGACGCGTGAGAATCACCTGTTGAAGGAATTGCGGCCACGGATCCACGATGCCGTCGTCGAGGAACTGCCGGCGCCATCGTAACCTGGCGATGCGCGTTGGACAGGTACGCAAATTTAAAGAGATACGAGAAATTGAGTCGTCCGCGTTCGGTGCTGGACCGTCTTATGAGCAGTGTTGTCGACCGACCACAGGTGCCCCTGGCTAGAAGCCGTCGCCGCGCCCGACTCCGCGGCCGCCGGGCTGCCCAATTGGGCGGCCGCCCGGCTGCCCGCTACCGGGTTGACCGAAGCCGCGACCGCCAGGTTGGCCGATGCCGGGTCCCCGTCCGCCCGAACCAGGCCCACCGGGCGTGCCCTGACCGCCGCGTTGCGGCACCCCGGGCTGAGGAGTACCGCCGGCCGGCCCGCCGCGTCCCTGGCGGTTGTACCTGAATTGCCACTGGTTGTAGAATCCGGCGCCGTTGTAGATGCGGATCGACGCGTCCTTGCTCTTGCTCTGAACAGTCGCAATCCCCGCGCTTCCCTGTCCGCCGCCGAAGGCTCCCCCGCCGAAGGTTCCGGGAGGCTGACCGCCGCCCGCCGTTGCGGGGCCGCGCCCGCCGCCCGTAGCGCCTCCGGGGCCGGTTCCAGTCTGACCGCCCCGCGGCTGACCCTGCTGGGCTTGCTGGCCGAGGAAGATCGGCTGCCATTCGCCGTCCTCGGTCATTGGATCTTTGAATTTTTTGCGAAGGTACCGCCCCTGGACCAGAACGTCCAGACTCGGAGGGTACTGTCCGCCATTTTTCGTCGTGAACAGATAGATCGCCCGCGCCCATTGCTCGCCGCGAAACGCGAGCTCCGCTTCCTTCTCACGACGGGCCTGCTGTTTCCACACCGGCAACAGGGCGGTCATGAGGATCGCCATGATGCTCACGCTCACCAACAGTGCCGCCATCGCATAACCACGCTGGCCCGCTTGACCCCCTAAATGCATGAGAGTATTATCCTTAGCGTCACGTATGGTACCACACACCCGTCTTGGCGGCAGCCGCCGCATGCTCATTCCTGCAGTTCTGACGCTCGTCGCCGCGGTGGCGTTGGTTTCTGCATGTGACAGGGTTCCATTGCTGGCCCCCGCCGGCACCGTCATCACGATCTTTCCTGCCAACACGACAGTTCCGCTGAACGGCGAAATTGAGATCGTCGCCACCGTCATCGAAAATGGCACGGTCTCGACCACCACACCCGGCAACGGAACCGGTGGGACCGGCAGCACCACCACCACGACGAAGGCGGCCGGCACCCCGGTCCAGAACGGCACGCTCGTATCGTTCACCGCCACTATCGGCCGGATCGAACCGCGCGAGGCCCGCACCCACAACGGAGAGGTGCGCGTCAGGTTCATCGCCGATGGCGGAAGCGGCACCGCGAAGATCACAGCCTATTCCGGAGGAGCGGTCGGCACCATCGAGAATCTGCTGGTTGGCTCGGCGGCAGCCGACCACCTGATCGTCAGCGTGACGCCGCAGACAATTCCCTCGTCGGGAGGGACCGCGACCGTCCAGGCTCGGGTGGAGAACACGGCTGGCGCTGGCCTGGTCGGCGTTCCGGTGACGTTCTCGACAACGGCAGGGTCTCTGTCACCGACGACAACCACCACAGATGCAAACGGAATCGCGACGACTTCTATTTCAACGTCGCGCGAGGCCACTGTCACGGCGAGTGCCGGAACGAAGACTGGGACGACAACGGTCCGCGTCAACACATCGCTTGGGCTGACCCTGGCTTCGTCGCCCGAAGCTCCCGTTGCAGGGCAGCGCGTGACGTTCACGGTAGCGACCGCCACCGGCACCAGCGTTTCTGACGCGACGATAAACTTCGGCGATGGCGACACTCAGGTGCTCGGTGCCCAACGCTCAGTGACGCACACGTACGACGCGCCTGGGCGGTATACAGCGGTAGTTACCGCGCGCGATGCGAATGGTGAGACCGGCACTGCTTCAACCGAGGTCTCCGTCGGGTCGGTGCCGGCGACGCTGACGGCCAGTCCGGCGAGTCCCGCGCTGAATCAGAATACGGAGTTCACTGTCGCGGGTGTGCCTGCAACCGTGAGTGTCCGGGAGTATCGATGGAACTTCGGCGATGGCACGACCACGAACATCACGACCGCAAACGTCAATCAGCATCAGTTCGCGAGAACAGGCACCTATGTCGTCAAGGTCGATGTGATCGGCGTTGGAGGCGAAGTGGTCGCCACCGTGCAGCGCCAGATCGTCGTAACTCCCTGAAGAGTCTTCACTCATTGAGCAAGACAAAGGGCGCTCGTGATCCGAGCGCCCTTTGTCTTTTCCTGCCGAGAAACGGACTTCGCGGACTGGTAACTGAGGTTGCAGGGTTCTACGGTGGTAGTGCGTTGGTTTGAAATTCGCTTCGGCCGTGCGAGACTGAGGCGGACCGCCGCACGGCAGGCAAAGACTTATGACACGAACCTGGCCAGAGGACTGGGACGCCCGAAAACAAGGGGCGGGGTGCTGGTTTTGTGCGAACGAGCTCGGTCAGCCGTTTTACGCCGGAAGCGTGAGTGACGCACACCTGGAGCGACACGCCATCGCTCGTGGCCATGCGATCGTCATCTTTCGAGATCGTCACGTTGCGGACTTCACGAGCCTGAGCACCTCCGAGGTCGCAGCGTACTGGCACGACATTCACAGCGTCGCGAAGATGATCGAGCATGTGTTCGCGCCGTGCCACATGAACTACCAGCTGCTCGGAAATCTGGTGCCGCACCTTCACGTCCACCTTGTCCCGCGGTACCTTGACGATCCTGCTCCGGGAAAACCGCTGCCCTGGGAGCCGAAGCCTGTCACCCAGCCCGAGTACGACAGGCAGGTCCGGCTTCTGACAGAAGTGCCAAGAGTGGAACCTTAGAACTTGGAACGTTGGAACCTTAGAACCCTGGGACCTTGGAACCTTGGAACCGTCCCTACCAGTCTGCGAAGTTCGAACCGTCGAGCGCCTGGCCTTGCGCGCCGCTCTTCACATCGTAGATGCCGGCTTCGGCTGAGGGGTTGCCTGGGTCCGGTTCGGCGGGCACTGTCTGCCAGGAGTCGGAGGTCTTCGTGAACGGGTCCTCCGGCACCTTGCGCATGTAGCCGTCGCTCACCAACGAATCCAGAGATGACGGGTACTTGCCCTTGTCGGCGTAGTACTGGTCGATCGCGTCGCGCATCCTGAACAAGTCGGTCTTCAGTGTTGCTTCCTGCGTCCGCTGGATCGAGTTCCGATACTGCACCACCGCCATGGCGGCCAGGATCGAGATCAGCGCGATCACGACCAGCAGCTCGATCAGCGTGAAGCCGCGTTCACGCGCCGAGGACTTCCACCGGTGGAGCGAGGTTCGATTGATCACAGTTACCAGTCCCGGTATTTCGTGCCGTCGAGCGCCTTGCCCTCCGACTTGGTGAACACATCGAAGACGTTCTGGCCTCCCCACGACGTGGCGTCAGGCTTGTCCTGGTATGAACGCATACCCCACTCGGTCGAGTTGGTCATCGGATCGACCGGAATCCGTCGCAGGAACTTCAACTTCGTCCCGCTCGCGTCGCCGACCTTGCTGACCCCTTCGACCAGCGTCTCCAGATCCGGCGGGTAGCCTTCGCTTCCTGTCTTGATGTCCTGCGCGCCGATGACGCCCATGTCCGCCGCATCCTTGAACTTGTCGATCGCGGTCCGCAGCTCCCGCAGATCGCGGCGCAGTTCCGCTTCCCGGTGCCGCTGAAACGTGACCTTCGCCATCGGCATCACCGCCGACGCCAGGATGATCAGCAGCGTCGTCACGACGAGCAGTTCGACAAAGGTGAAGCCGC
>Ga0126304_10000767_pt1 | contig 14002 bp, 10 predicted proteins | sample Plot25_FD_92538 | JGI IMG/M metagenome (GOLD analysis project Ga0126304, IMG submission 92538) | Serpentine soil microbial communities from UC McLaughlin Reserve, CA, USA - Plot25 | ecosystem: Environmental > Terrestrial > Soil > Grasslands | place: USA: UC McLaughlin Reserve, Lake County... | reverse complement strand
GTAACGGGAGACGATTTCCGCTCCCGCTTCGATGACTGGTGCTTCTTCAACGATGATCCCGTAGCAGATCCTTCGGCATTGGCGCTCATGCTCCTGGCCGAGCACGCTCGTCTCAAGGGAATGAAAGTCATGCTGGCGGGAGAGGGAGCCGACGAGTTGTTCGGTGGCTACCACTCCTACCTTCGTTACGGCATGTATTCAGTTATCGCGCGCGGCGGTCTAGCACGATACGCACGAACGCTTCGCCGACTCGGAGTTCCCGAGATCGATCGCGATTATCTCGGATCACTGGTGAACCTTCGATTCTTTGGTTCAGCACATGTCCTGCGTGGGAGGGACCGGCACTCCCTTTTCACTGACGATCTCAGCGGTGTCATTTCGCTCTGGGAAGAAAACGCATTTGGACATGCCGCCCTGAATGGAGCTGATGTACGATCCGCGATGATTTTTGATCAGCAGGTTCGATTGCCAAACGACCTGTTAGCGCGTACGGATCGGGCTACCATGGCCTACTCTCTCGAGGCGCGAGTTCCGTACTTGGATCGCCAAGTCGTCGAAACGGCAAACGCTTTGAGTCCGCGCCTCTGTATTCGCATGCTGCCGCCGCAGATGAAGGTGCTTCTGAAAAGCATTGCAGCAACGCACGTACCGCCAAGCGTGGTTTATCGCCGCAAACGCGGCTTCAATCTCCCGGTCGAGCAATGGCTCTCGACAGATTTCGCCGAGCGAATCGCCGACTTCCTCTCGGAGCGAGCGATCGAGGTCTTGAACTACGATTATCTAACCGCTGCTTATCGCGACCATGTGAACGGCCGTCACCGAGCAGCCCTCCTGTGGGCGTGGCTCGTTCTCGAGCAGTGGTACCGGCTCTGGATCAGAGGCCAAGCACGCCCCGGCCGGCCGGCGATCATCGCCGATGAAGACGCGTACCGCCTCCTTATCGAGGCGTATGAGCAGGTGGGCGCTTAAGTGCAGAAGGCGGCACCGCAGGAAGCGCCTGCCTGCACCAGGGTGCGGTGAAGCGCGCCAGATCTGATCCCTATTCTTCTTACCGAGGCTCAAACAAGGCGAGGTACGCTTGGGCGCAGTCACGAATATCGAATTGTTGCTCGCAGCGGGCGCGCGAAGCACTTCCTGCTGACCGTCGCTTATCGACGTCCCGAGTGAGTTCTACCAGGGCGTCCGCCAGAGCGCCCACGTCTCCCCGCGGAACCATCGACCCGGTAACTCCCTGGTCGATGAGCTCGGGAAGTGCGCCATTCTCTGTCACGACAACCGGTATTCCACATGCCATCGCCTCGACTGCTGCCATCCCAAACGACTCCACACAACGGTCCGACGGCATTACGGCGACCTCACATGCGCGCCAAAAGGACGGCATATCGGAGATCCAGCCCGTAAATTCCACGACAGGATTAAGACCAAGTTCTGCTGATAGGCTTTGAAGCATCGGCCGAGCGGGCCCGTCACCGCCAATTCGAAGCCGGACGCCGCTCGTTGCCGCGCCCGCAGCCATCGCGCGAAGTAGTACGTCGACACCCTTGCCTTCGATGAGTCGTCCGGCGTACGCCATCGTAACCGTCTTGCGATCGGTCGTTGCGGCATCGGGCGTGTATTTTTCCAGGTCGACACCGTTGTAAATTCTCACTAGCTGAGCCCTGCGTCGATGCCGTCTTATCTGAGCGAGCGAGAAATCGGACACGGCGACGTCGACATCGCTCGCCCAGAACCCCATAGCACGATCAACGGGAATCACGAGGCGGTCGCGTAAGGTCGTCGGACCGAGCTCGACGGTCGCACCGTGCATAACGGCGACGACCCGACCGCGATAGCCGCCAGCGCGAAGGGCAGCCGCAAGGAAACCGCTGCCTAGAAGCAATACGCCATCACGACCTAGCGATTGCACCGCCTTTGCGAAAGAGCGTGGATGAGAGAGTACTTCTCGCCCCCGGGCAAGCCCAAGCGACGTATGCGGGATACCGTCTGCGTCGAGGCGCGTCGCAAGCGGTTCGCTGTCAGTTACGAAAACCACGCCAGTTTCGGAGCCGATTTCCCGTAGCGTCCGGCAGAGATCGGCGGTGAACGTTTCGGCGCCGCCGACGAGTCCACTCCAGAGAACCGCAGCGATTCGTCTCATGCGAGCCCTCTCACGAGAGGGAGCGCCTCAGGGCAGAAACCCATCGCATCGCCAGAAGCGTGCGCTGCCACCAAACGAAGCACCTCGTCGAGCTGCCATGCTTTCCGCCGAGCCCGCCCCCAGCCGAAAGCGCCTAATGTGCGCATCGTCGCACGCAAGAAGCGTAGTGTCGTGATTGTTACACGCGCGGCACGACCTGCGTTCCGCTCTCCATCATGGATGTATATGTATTGGATCCAGCCGAGGAGGCTCCAGGCCATGGGTGCCGCACGCACGTCGTCGGTCGCCGAGGAGCTGCCGACTGCGTGTCGACCGCGAAGTGCTTCAGTCGTTCTCACCGGCAGATCAGCACCGTTGTAGCGACGTGATAGATCCCGATCTTCGTAGTAAAGGAAGAAGCGTGGATCGAATCCTCCCATTTCGAGAAATTCCTCCCTTGCGACGAGGAGCATCGCCCCGCTGACCCATGCATTCTGGATTCCTCGATAGCGGCGGCCGCTGCGCTGCCATTCGCGCGGCCGGAGTGCTTCAAACGTATGCGCGAAGTATTCGCGTAGCCACCCATCGTCCTCTCTTCGTCGGTCGGGCTCACTTTCCAATACCGGAGCAGCAAGCCCGAATGGGTGGCTACCCAGCAACTCGTCGAGCCGTTCATGATTCACTGCGGTTATGACTGTATCGGGGTTAAGAAAAAGCAGGTGAGATCGATCTGCCGCCTTGGCCCCCAAATTACAGGCACGGCCGAAACCGATATTTTGACCGCTCTCGATCACTTGGGCTCGCGGCACGGTCCCGCGGATGACCCTTAAAGTCTCGTCCTGAGAGGCGTTGTCGACGACGATAATCTTGGCGGCTGGAAGGGTGTCTTGCACCGACGCGATGCAGCGGCCAATGCATGTTGCAGAGTCATAAGTCACGATGACAGCCGAGATTAAGCTCCCGCTACGGCCCGAGCATACGTCACACGATGCGGGGCGAGACGACGACCCCGGATTGAGCCGTGGCTTCGTCTGGTCTTTGGCCGAGTAGTTTCTGTCAAACCGTTTCTTATGTCGGCGGAGCGACGCTCTTGGACGGTGCAGCTGCCTGCCTCCTTTCATTTATCTTAATCGGTGCGCCGAAATGCCATTTCATCGGGGCGCTCGCGCGATCAGTCCTATTTCCGCCTTGGGCCTGCTTCTGTCGTTCGCCTCGATGCAGTGGATCACTTGTCGCCTGACGAGCTGCTGCACGCGCTGGCCGCTACTTTGACGCTCCTCGCACATACGAAGACCTTCTACCAGCTGGCCACTGTGAGCGAAAGGTGAGGGTACGCTGGCCTCCACCGAAGGCGAATTCTACGGACCGAGCACAAAGCACTCGCCCATTCAGATGGAGGCGACAGAGAACACGGTTTCTGGCGGGCAACAGGCATCGCTCGGTGTCTCTCACTCCCTCTCCTCTCCCAAAGTGCTCACTGAGAGCAGTGGCCTCCGCTCGGCGCTGCGTCTGGGATCCTTCCCCGGCCAGCGCCGATCACAAGCGTGGAATTTAATCCGGCCCAATCCCAATTCCCGAGATACATTGCTTTCTCGTGACGCGTCTCCTCTCATTGTCCATCATGACGATTGGCAGTTCCGCTGGTACCTCGGCAGCCGTCGTCACGCTCCACACCCGCGCCTGGGCTCAGAGAAGATCGAGGGTCTTCGTAAACCGGCGTCCGTCGCACCTGACCACCAAGAACCCTTTGCCAGAGGATCTTCATCTCACGGCTCATCTCGCTGGCCTTTCTTGCATTCATCAACGCAGCAGTCGCAAGACGTAATGCAAGGCAGTGGTTGATCAGTCGGTGAACGAGTTTCTTAAAAGGCGCCGTCGGGCCTCCGATTTCGTAAGGCGACCAGGAGCGAGCCGTCGCGACTCGGATCACCGGTTCATCGAGTCCCGATCCAGTCGCATCGGCCGCAATACGGCAATCAATTTGGGTGGAGCCATCATTCCTCTGCTCCTCTCGTTAGCAACCGTGCCCCTGTATCTGCACCTTATCGGTGAAACCCGGTACGGAATTCTTGCGATTATCTGGGCCGTTCTCGGTTATTTCAGCGTCTTCGACCTCGGGCTCTCACGCGCAACCGCTAACCAGATTGCGCGAATGCGAAAAGAGCCCCCAGCCGCTCGCGAGCGGGTGTTCTGGACGGCGCTCGGAATAAACGCGTCCGTCGGCGCCATCGGAGGGGCGATCCTATTCTTCGTCGGACATCTGCTGATAGAGGACATCATTACGATTACCCCAGCTCTCCGTTCCGAGGCGGTGGCAGGTCTCCCGTGGCTCGCGGCGGCCGTACCCCTTACAACCGTGACGCTCGTGATTGTTGGTGCACTCGAGGGCAACGAGCGATTTCTTGCCGTCAATTCACTGGCAATCGTGGGCCTAGCGATGTTCCAACTGGCGCCTTTGGCGTACGCTCAGTGGGTCGATTCCAGTCTCGGTGGCCTCATCATGTCAGCAACGTTCGGTCTCGCCACCAGCACGGCGCTGTCGTTCTGTGTCGCAGCCGTAGTACTCCCTGTGCGTGGACGGCCGAGTTTCGACACCGACGCCTTTGGACGCCTCGTGCGTTACGGCGGGTGGGTCACAATCACCGGCTTGGTCGCTCCCCTCCTTACCGTTCTCGACCGGCTTGTGATTGGTAACGTCCTTGGGGCGAAAGCGGTCACACGATACACCATTGCTTTCGCGCTGGTGTCGCGTGCGCAGATCCTCTCCCAAAGTCTCGCCCGAGCAGTCTTCCCTCGCTTTTCGATGCTCGGGTCGAGCGACGCCGCGCATGTTAGCCGGCAGTCACTTAGAGCGCTCGCGGCGATCGCGACGCCTTTGACGGTTGTTGGCGCGGTCACACTCGAACCTTTCTTGCAGGTATGGGTCGGGGACGATATCGCGTCCACCTCTGCCCCAGTTGGTGCGATCCTGCTTATGGGCGTGTGGGTAAATAGCATGGCGGTACTTCCTTTTGTGTGGTTGCAAGCGCAAGGACGTCCCGATCTACCGGCGAAATTTCATATGGTCGAATTAGTTCCGTATATCGGCGGTCTAATCCTTGGCCTACAGGTGGCAGGCATTTACGGCGCTGCATGGGCGTGGTCTTGTCGAGCGGCAGTGGATGCCGTGCTTCTCTTCGCAGCCGCTCGTCGCATCGCGAAGCCAACAAAGGTCGCTGACTGGCGGCATCTCGCTCACGGCGCGCTATTCGCGGCATCAACGTGTGTGGCGGCTCTAACAATTTTTCAGATTCCCGTGGTTCGTTTAGGGCTTGGAGGCGCCCTCGTTGGAGTCTCTACCGCCTGGGCATGGCGAAGTGCTCCACCGGAAGGTTGGTTGGCAAAGGTGCGTGATCGCCCCCGGTGACTTCCTGGCCGGATTGACGCTATCCCACCAAGCGTCCCTCCCGCGCGAGCACCACAGCTTACTCTCCGGCTGTAGCGTTTCGCGTCAAACCCCTTACGCGCCGCCGCCGCGAGCGGAGTCCTCGCGGCTGACAAAAAAGGACGGAACCAGGTGATCGTAAGGAGTCTTCCCGCAGCCACGCTACACCTTTGCGGCAGATTCGTGTCGACGAATGCTGGAGCATCAGCAACCGTCGGGCGTGGCATACTTCACAGCTGGTGTCGCCCGATACGCCAGCAGATTTGTCGCCGGCTACGTATCGGGTCGGTCTCGTCTATCGAAGCGGCAGTTCCTTCGAGACGGCGTGGTCAGGCATTCCGGCGGGGTTGGCGCGCGGCTTGAGCCAGGTTGGCATAGAGCCTCACCCTATCGACGCGGAGCCAACGTTTATCGCAACGAAACTTGCCAAGGCCTGGGCTGCGGTTGCGCGTGGCAATCGCCATGGTGGAATGTTTGCGCCAGAGATCCGCGAACTGCGACGAACCACCGCTCTGCTACGGGCGCGTCGAGCCCATTTCGATGCGACTATCCAGATGGGCTCCGACTTTGGGGTACCCTTTTTTGAGCGGCTCGTCACGTACGAGGACATGACGGTGATTCAGAGAACGCGCCTCGATAATATCGAGGAACTTTTCGGGACTGCTGCGATAGAAACATGGATTGCCGGTCAGAGGAAGTGCTACTCCTCCGCCGCTCGATGCTGCGCGATGAGCACTGCGGCCGCCGACTCGATTATTCGCGATTACGGCATTGATAAAGAAAAGGTGTGTGTCGTATGGGCCGGCAGAAACTACGATCCAAAGCCGGTCGCAAGAGATTGGACGAAGCCTCGATTTCTCTTCATGGGCCATGATTGGCATCGAAAGAACGGGCCGTTAGTTCTTCAGGCCTTCGCACAGTTGAAAGATCGGTTCCGTGAAGCGCGGTTAGATCTTGCAGGGGGTCATCCCCGAATCGACGCAGAAGGGGTGTTTCTGCACGGCCCGCTCTCCCTCTCTGACCCACGGGACAGAGCAAAGGCAGAAGGCTTGTTCGAGTCGGCAACCTGCTTCGTCATGCCCTCGCAGTTCGAGCCATTCGGCATCGTCTATGTCGAGGCGGCGGCCGCCGGTGTTCCGAGTATCGGTACTGTCGTCGGCGGCGCGTCTGATGCAATCGGCGAAGGGGGATTGTTGGTGAACCCGCAAGAGGCAGACGCATTGACCAAGAGCATGGAAATCATGTGCAATCCGTGGCGCGCTTCGGCGATGGGTGCGGCTGCTCTCAAGAGATCCGGCGTCTTTACGTGGCCAGCTGTGGCGCAGCGCGTCATCCACGCGCTTGGGAGGACGGGGGTTTCGAGTCTTCAACGACATCAACCACACGGTCAGGCGCTCGAGTCGGAGACCGGCCGATAGACACTGCCGCCGGAGAACCGATTGAACCACGGCCCGAGTACCGACCTCTTGTCCACGCGCTGCGATCGCCAGCGCCATTCATAGCGCTTGTTCTGCTCGGTGCCCTGACGCGTATAGCGGTCTACGTCGCTGATCCTTCACTGACGACCGACGAAGCCTTCATGGCGCTTAATGTAGAGCGCCGCTCCGCAGCTCGACTCACTGGCGAGCTTGATTGGAACCAGGCCGCTCCACTCGCGTTTCTGGAGCTGGAGAAAGCCATGACCGTCCTCTTCGGAACCTCCGAGTACGTACTTCGATTCGCGCCGCTCGTAGCCTCCCTCGTCGCGCTGGTTGTCTTCACGCGGGTCGCGCTCAAAATTCTTGACGGCTTGGCTGCTGTAGTTGCAGTTTTTGTGTTTGCCGGAGTGGCGCTCGTAACGTCGTATGCCGCAGTTGCGAAACCGTACTCCTTCGACGTCCTCATCGCACTCGTCCTTTACTTATTAACGCTGCGGGTTCTTCGAACCGGCAACTCGTATGCGATAGCGGCGCTCACCATAATGGGCATAATCGCTCCGCTTTTCTCCTTTGCCTCCGTATTTGTTGTTGCAGCGTGCGGCACCATTCTCTTACTTCACGCCTTCTTCTCTGGAAGCCGCCGAACGCTGGTGGCGGTCGTGACTGCTTCTGGTATCTGGTTGACGCTTCTGCTCATCCTCTACGAATTCCATGGCAGGACGACATCTCAGATACGACGCTCTCTTCCGCATGAGACGATCACCTCATTCGGGTCAGCACGGGACGCGGTCGGAAGTCTTCGGCAAGTGCTTGGCGTCTCAGCCCACACCAACCATCTCGGCTACGGCAACGGTCTTGGGTTCTCCGTTGCAACAGCGGCTGCTGTATTTGCGGCGCTGTTTATCATCGTCGGTACCTATCAGCTTCTCCGACATCAGTGGCGAGCTGGCGCCCTGCTGCTTTTGCCCGGGATCTACGCCTCTATAGGTTCGGCCGCAAGCTGGTATCCGCTCTTTCCAAGAGCGATTCTCTTTCTAGCACCAACACTCGCGATACTGATTGCGGCGGGATTTTGCGCGCTACTAGCCCAAGCGGGGCATTTCGGTGTCCGAATTCTTGTCATCGGGATGTTCGTTACTGTTAGCGTCGCCCAGATAGCCTCGACGGTCAATGGAATAGAAGCAGTGCGAGAGGATGAGGGGATGAAGCCGGTCATGAGCTTACTGGCAGGTGAGCAAGAAGATGACGACACTGTCTATCTGGATTTTGCGTCGCAATATACATTCGCCTACTACATCCAGTGCGGATGTGCCGACGCCAAAATTGCTCGGGCCACTCGCGAGAGACTATGGGATGTTACCCCGGCGCCAGGGAGTCCGGATCAATGGGCGCCGGCGCTACGCTCGCCCACAAATCGGCTCCGGATCGGAAACTTTCGAGGTTATGGGCTTGACGGCTACTACGCCGACTTCGCCCGCCTCCCGCGCAATGAACGCGTGTGGGTGGTCCTCGCAGGACTCAGACCGGAGCAGCGGCGGACGCTTGCGGCATGGCTCGATAGGCGGGGAGAACGTCTTGCGGAGCACCATGAATCGGGCGATGTCATGGCCATCTCTGCATTACTCTACAAGTTTTAAGTTGGCATTTGTCGACGACGCGTCTAAGCATCGACTCCGGCCAACGATGCGGATCCCGCCGGGGATCTGTTTTCCTTCGAGCTGTGCTGCGGTGCGACCGCGGCGCGCACGAACGTACGAAACATCTCGATTTCAGACGAGCCGGAGCTTAGGGGCATATTTTCGCAGAGCTGTTATGAGCCGTCTTTTTGAGGGTAACAATGCGTTTCGTCGGGTTCTACGACCCGATTCCACACCGCCTCCTTACGCAGGCGCGACCTGAACTTTAGCCGGGATTGCGTCGCATCATCGAGAACGCTCGTCCCGGTGATACGCGGGTGCTCCTCCATTATCAAGGTCGGCAATGCCGGCACATTAGCTGGTGCGTGGCGATATCGCCCATTGGTAGCGAAAACGGAGCTGATCTCCCGCAACTCGCGCGAGGCGCAGCCAGCGTGTTGAACGTGTCTAGAGACGGCGTCGGAGCGACCGAAAACCGTTCAATTCGATTATGCCTCCAAAAGCGAGATCAGGGATCCCAGTACGCGGTCGGAGCACTGTCGGCTCGCAGCCTTTGCAAGGAAGCGGCGCAAACGGAGTTGGGCACGATCCGGTTCGACCCGGCCAAGAGCGCACCACACGGCTGCGACGAACCGCGAGCGCACTAAAGTCGAACTACGCCGCCGTGCGGTCGTCTCGACCGCGCCGCCCTAGCCGCGACTGTCACGCCGCGGCAAGACGCCAATGATGTCGGTCTGCTAGGCCGCTAAACTTGTCTAAAGCGCGAGCGTAAGGCTTCGATCCGTCTGATGTCACAGCCTCTGATACATCGTCTGCTCATCGCGGCGCTCGCGGCCTTTGCAGCGCTTGCCTCTGTCTATGTCGCAGTGACGCCCTCCGCGTCTCCTCATAAGCTCGTGTACCTACTGATTGCGCTTTCACTTACTCTCACGTTAGCGCCACATCTCTTCATTGTCGCCTCAGTACTCGTCTTTGCCGTTTCCACCGCATCAGCGTCGTCTGTGGTTTCGACATTGCCCGTACCGCTTTATGTCGCCGACTTAATGGTTCTCCTGATCGCAGCGCGCGGGGTTTTCCCTCGTGACCGCATCCCGCCGAAGCATCCGCTCAGCGGTTTGCCGAGCTTATTGTTCGGAATGTGGGTCGTTGTCATGATGATCGCCGCGGTTCGAGCGATGAACACCGGCGTTCCACTGTCATCCGCCATTCGCGGAGATGTAGCGGTCATATATTGGCCGCTACTCTATTTCGGCTTTTCGCGGGTGCTTCGAGAACGTGGTCTTGATGTTTCGTTGCTCTGGCGCGCGCTCGCTCTTGTCGCACTGGCCCTCGCAGGTTGGATGTTTGTCGCGCGTGCGTTCAACCAACCTTTCGAGGATACCGGCCTCGCTGAGGTGCCCATCGGCGAAGATACGTTCGTTCGCCGCAATTACGGGTTCGCCGCCGCTTTCATCGTCTATCCAGCTTTGGCGCTTGTCGGCATGGCAGGGATGGCATACGGAGCAGGTCACAGATGGCGCTGGGTTCTTCTGGCCTTTGTGGGAACTATCGCCACGTTAACAACCCTCGTGAGAGGTGAAATCTTGGGTCTCGCGCTTGGAGGTCTGATACTTCTCTGGCTCAGACCCCGCAGGCCCGCTACTACGGCACGAGCGCGGAGCTCGATCCAGCTTGCCTTCGCCCTAGCAGCGGCTGCGCTTGGCCTGTTCATATTGAGCCCGCCGCTTGGAAATGCAGTCGTTCAGAGGGCGCTTCCTTTTACTCAACAAGCCGAGGGAGCAGAGCGGAACGCAGAATACCGTCAGAAGGCAGTCGAAGCTGGATTTGAGGTGGCACGCGTACACCCGATGGGCCTGGGGGTTCTCGATGGGGCTCGCTTGGATGCTTGGCGGATCGATCGTGGCTATCTGGCTCATTCCGGCGTTGCTACAGTCCTGCTCTTCGGGGGATGGCCGGCGTTCGTTAGCGCGTTACTTGCCATCCTCGCCACTCTTCACCGGTCCTTCGTTCTACCTAAATTAACGCCGTGGATTCATCCTGCGTTCGTCGGCGTAATTACAATGCTATGCGTCTACTCAATCGGCGCAGCCGGCTTAGCCGGTGATCCCTGGGTCATTCCTCTTGGTGCGCTTGCGGTCGCCCTTCGGTTTACACTCATGCCGTCTCAGCAAGAGGGCCCGGATCCTAATCGCGTACGGTCTCGTACCGCCGCCGACGCGTGACGCTTTGGAAGCAAGCAAGCCGATTCTCGCAAGCAAGCCGATTCTCGCGCGGTTGGCTCTATCTCTTGATGGCCGCCCTGGGCGATCCGTTCTCCGAGGCCGGGGAGCGGCTGGCATGCGTTCGTTTCGCTCATGAGTCCAATTCGGCTTGATCACATCCCGCAACCGGCCGGTGCGCGTTTCTCCGAGCGAATGGCTCGAGGCCCGGATGAGGCCACTCGGTAAAGCTTGCGATGTTCACCCTGACGCCTGTGCGAGGCCGCGATCGAGCGCCTCGGCCAATCAGGCCGCCGACGCGAAGACGACCGCGGCTGCTGGTTTCGTCCCGCCCATTTACGTCCTCGCCCGCACCGTCGCCATCAACGTCTTCGATAGTTCCCTGCAGCGCAACCTGGTGGTGCGTAGCCGCGCGCTTGTGGAAGCATGATCAGTAAGGATCCCTGAACCGGACCTGAGTGAACCATGCCGCCTATTGGAGCACCAGCATGATCAAGGCGCATTGGCCGGAGTGTCACCATTGACGGCCGACTTCTTGCGCCCAGTTCTGCTGATCGATGGAGGCCGCCAAGCTGGTTTGATCGAGCTAAGGTCGTAGAGGCGAATGGCACAAACGCCATCCAATCGAACGACTCGTTGAAGGCAAGAGCGCCGACATCTTGCTGCGTGCAACGCCGCCGGCCCAGCCCATGAAGACGTTCCAGCTGCGAATTGCGGGCGACGGCCCCCGTGCGGCCACTGCTTGAACGAAGTACGACTGGAGCTCGGCCTCGACGGTGTTGTCGAATTCGCGCGGCTCGCACGACACGGTACCGTATCGCTCGGCGTCCACTCGTCGCTGGCTGCCTCGCGACCGTGTGACCGTGTGACCGTGGATTTTCCGGACACAGAAGGGCTGTCGCTTCGCAACGGCTGGCGGATGTTTCCACTGGACGTAAAGTTATGTTCGACATGCTTCCGACCAGGCCGGTCGAAGAAGTACTCAATGTCGCGCAACAGTGGTGCGATACCCGCATCTCTGCTCGCAGACACGCTCGTGTCCTGGACGCCGGGTGTGGACTTCAATCGTATGTTGAGTTCCCCTCACACGTCCACGTCACGGGCGTCGATGTGTCACAAAGTCTCCTGGACCGAAACCCTCGTCTCGACGAGCGGATTCACGCCGACCTGCAGGCGTTCGATATTCCGGAACGTTCGTACGACTGCGTTGTTTGCTGGGAGGTGTTGGAACACCTTGAAGAACCCAAGCCGGTCGTTGCGAAGCTTTGCCGGGCGGTTGCCGAAAACGGTCTTCTCATAGTTGGCTCGCCAAACCCGCAGTCTATCAAGGGCTTAGTAACACGTTTTACGCCGTACACCTTCCATCTATGGGTCTACCGCCAATTCTTCAATCCCGAAGCCACCGACGAGGCGGGAGCTGGGCCCTACAGGACCTATATGAAGCTCGGTGGCGGAGCGTCGGCGGTCCTGCGCGTGGCCGACGAGGTGGGACTAACGAATATCTACACGGGGTGGGTCGAGTCGTCTATGCAGGTTGCACTCCGAAAACGATTTTTCCTTACTGGTAAAACCTGGTACTTCCTACGGTCTTTAACGTCCATTCTCTCGCTTGGTTGGATCCAAGCGCGCGCAACCGACTACGTGTGCATCTTCGAACGCCCAGCCGAGCCTCCGCCAAGCGGCCTATCACTGCTTACGCACCTCCCCGCCGGGGCAGCCGACGGCGGCCTCGATAACCCACCGACGAAGCCCCGAGCTTAGGACGCACAGGGCGCCGGTGTGTCGTTCATTCGCATCTACGTCGATTCGCATTGGCGTCCTGCAGTCGGCCGCTTTGGCGCCGTCATGATCGCTCGACGCCTGAGAGTAACGCTCACTCGTGGCGGCGTTGAATGCTTCGATCTTACCTTCCAGTGCGGCACCCCGATTCAAGGCCGAAATCGAAGAACTTGGGTTGATCAGACGACAGAGACGCACACGAACGGGGTCATCAAACTCGCCACCACGAGACGCCTTTGCTCGGGCCTACGCTTGACGCGCTAGGCGAGCGCGTGGCACCAGGGTTACCATGTTGCTTGAGGTGAGCCGAGTGAAGGCAGGCGAATTCGACTCACCCAATCTTCGATAGTACCTGCCCGGGTAAATGGCCCGGAGTTGCGAATGGTCACCGCTTGTGAGATCGGCGTAGCGGCGCTCGCGCACGAACAGGAAGTGCTGAGCCACCCGATTTGACAACATCCTCCCGTTTTTGAGCGACTGCGGAGATAACACGGAACCTGCGAATCTCCTAGCAGCAACTAACAGGAGGCCGCAGCCTCGAAGGTGGTCGCCTCGCACACCTGATCCCAATGCACCGTCTGCGCAGTCAGCGGGTTTGGGTTGTAATAACCGAACTTGGCAGACGAGCGTCGTCCATCTACCGATTCCTTGCTTATCCAGGTTCCGGTATTGGCGTCCTGGCCCCAGGAAAGCGTCGGAAAACCCGTCTTAGGAGTGACGCTGTGAATCCACGAACCACCCTTCGGGCGATACCAAGCCTCAACGAGCCCATCGTTGTTGGTGGACCAGTAGACATGGACGAGATACTGGTACCAGACGCCTCGCGTGATCTTGTCCGGAGGAATAATCACGTACGGCCCATCTTGTCCGGGGGGCATCCCGCGCGACGAATAGCCACCCCCAGAGAGAAGACCGCTATGCATCGGGCAAGTCATGTTCTTACACTCACCAGTATGAGCGACGAGCGTGACAGCGGGATCAGGACTTCCGTAGGCGTGGTCAGCCATGATCGGCAAGTTTCCGCCAGCGGGATAGCCATAGTATTGGTAATCCTGCGACACCCCGACGGCCCGATATGGGTCGTTGAGAGCCCGAGCGTCGAACCCGGCTGGGAACATCACCGCTTGCGAGAAGTACTCGTGCGTTCTCTCCCTGACGTACTTGCTACGAATGAGACCACAGCCGACGCGTGAGGTCCCGGTATTGGTTGGCATGTAGAAATTGCCATGCCGGGAGCCCGCGAAAGAGGTGGAGCTATCTACTTGAACAGTACCGCGATATATGTCACCCCATGGTCCGGGAATGTTGTCGCATTGCGCTCCCCAACCTTCGGAGGCAATTAGGCCATCCTCGAACGTCTTGCGGTACATAACCGTTCCGCTTGCCGGTGGCGGAGGTGGCGGCTGCTG
>Ga0126304_10000766_pt1 | contig 14019 bp, 12 predicted proteins | sample Plot25_FD_92538 | JGI IMG/M metagenome (GOLD analysis project Ga0126304, IMG submission 92538) | Serpentine soil microbial communities from UC McLaughlin Reserve, CA, USA - Plot25 | ecosystem: Environmental > Terrestrial > Soil > Grasslands | place: USA: UC McLaughlin Reserve, Lake County... | reverse complement strand
TCGCGCTTTCCGGGTAGCCCGCAGAGGAGGGAGCGGATGATGCGTTGGGGTTGTGCCCATTGGGTGCCTGTCGAGCGTGATGCTGATCCTGGTTTTCTCCGGGCTGGCCTTTACCCTACTTCCGCAAGAGAGCGTCAATACCTTTCGCGAAATAGCACGCTAGACGAGAACGGTATCGGGACTCGGGGACGAAAGGGCCGGAAGAAAGGCGGGACGATATGCGAGAAGAGGGCACCGATCAGGTCGATGGACACGACGGCGCGCTAAAGCTGTTTTGGGGAAGGATCTGCTGCGTCGTGGGGCTGCTCCAGAGTACGGGAGGCTTTGTCATCGCGCTCCTTGGCGCGAGTGGGACACGCTGTTCGGGGAGGTGGCGATGACACGGTCAACTCCAAGGACACCATCAAGGGTAACGACGCTCTCGACGGAGGACCGCACGTCGCTGGCGACGAGAAGGTAACAGATTCAACCGAGAAGTCGATCGTCGGCATCCCATAGATCGTTAAAAAGGTCTGATAGTCGCAGGCAGCACTTGAGGAGACGGGGCAGCATCGTGTCGTGTCCCCTCTCCGTGCTTCATCTGCGGAGGGTTCATGATAACGTTTGCTCGGTGCTTGGTCGTCTGATGATCGAGTCGGCGCAGAGGCATGCGATCGTTGCGGGCGCCGCCTCCTCCATGCGTCTGGAGCAATCCCAGAGTTCCGCTCACAACGGACTGGACCCGAAAGGAACCGACGATGGAACTTGGCCTCTACACCTTCGCCGACGTCGGCCCCGAGATCGACCCGGCACGGCGGCTGCACAACCTCCTCGAGGAGATCGAGTTGGCAGATCAGCTCGGCCTCGACGTCTTCGGCGTCGGCGAGCACCATCGCCCCGACTACGCCGTCTCGTCGCCGGCTGTGGTGTTGGCGGCCGCCGCTTCCCGCACGAGGGAGATTCGCCTGACGAGCGCGGTCACGGTTCTGAGCTCCGACGACCCCGTGCGCGTCTTCCAAGACTTCGCCACGCTCGATCTCATCTCGGACGGCCGCGCGGAGATCATGGCTGGCCGCGGCTCGTTCATCGAGTCGTTCCCGCTGTTCGGATACGACTTGGGCGACTACGACCGGCTGTTCTCCGAGAAGCTCGAACTGCTGCTTAAGGTGCGCGATTCCGAGCGCGTCACGTGGTCGGGCAAGTACCGCGCGCCGCTCGAGGACGCCGGAATCTACCCGCGCCCGCTCCAGGCTCCTTTGCCCGTCTGGATCGCCGTCGGGGGATCGCCTCAGTCGGTCGTTCGTGCCGCGATGCTCGGCCTCCCGCTGGCGATCGCGATCATCGGCGGTCAGCCCGAGAACTTCGCGCCCCTCACCCGCCTCTACCGCGAGGCCGCAAGCCGGGCCGGCCACGACCCGGCGCGGCTGCCGGTCAGCATCAACTCGCACACGTACGTGGCCGAGACCTCCAGGCAAGCGAGCGACGAGTACTATCCTACCTACGCCGCGATGATGAACCGGATCGGCCGCGAGCGCGGCTGGACGCCGATGGGCCGCAGGCAGTTCGAGATGGGTCGCTCGCCCCACGGAGCCCTTGTCGTCGGCAGCCCGGAGGAGGTCGTACAGAAGATCCTCTTCGAGCACGAGCTCTTCGGCCACAAGCGCTTTATGGCGCAGATCAGCATCGGTGCGATGCCGCACGAAAAGGTGATGCGCGCCATCGAGCTGTTCGGCACAGAGGTAGCCCCCGCCGTCCGCAAGGAGATCGAGCGCCGGAGTGCTGGAGGACCGGCGGCCATCTGACCACCCGCGCCATAGCCACCCCCCCAAATTGAGCCAGCTAGAGTGTCCACGCGCGGGGCGCCTCGACGGCGGGCACCCGTCGCAGGAAATCATTCCGTAGTAGCTGGCAAAGTACGAGGTACCTGTGTCGCTTGCCTTGGCAGGGGCGTTGGTTGGGCTGGCGGCGCAGGCTTCTAGGACGTTGGTTGGCCGCTCGGCTTCGTAACTGTGCCAGAAATGCGTGAGTGACGGTGGGGTTTTAGAGTGCCGTTGTGGCTGCCGCGATGTCCTATTTGCGAACCTCGAGTCCGGTGCGGAGCCGAACAGACGAGCGTCTTCCTCAACCACTATCATTCTGGCTAGGTGTACCCCAATCTAACGGACCGTATACCCTCGGCCTGGTCTAGACGAGCTTGCCGTTCGGCGCCGGGCTTACCACGGCCGACCTCTAGAGATCTTCGGCGCGCCCGACATCGGCACGTTTGAGTATGAGCGAGCGAGGGCCGAGCGGGACCCTGCACCCATCTGGATCATGCGTCCGCCCCTCACGTGGGTTAAGCTACTTGCATCGCCTAGAAGGCCGAGCAATGAACACACCGCCGGATAACGATTCCGAGGCAGCATATGGCATGGAAAGGCTGACGATCGTACCCGAACCAAGACCGTAGAGCATACAGGGGATGACAGCAAGCACGGCGCGGAACCGTCGACCACCACATGATGGTGCTGAAGCTCGTCCCTTGCGGCGCGCCGCCGGTTTGGTCCTGCTGTTCAACTGCCTGCTAATTGCCTTGGTGCTCCTCAAACCGGGCAGCGACGCTACGCTAGCCCTCGCGGTTAACACGGCAGAGTTCATTGGTCCGCTGCTCGTGGTGCCATTGTGCTTCGGTGGACTACTGAGGCGGATGTGGGGGCGCAGAACCTCCGAAGCGCGCGTCGGACCGTCAGTGACGAGAGGGCAGCGTTGGGCCCCCGTCCTGCTGGGCCTGGGCATCCTTAGCTGGGTTTTTGGACAGGCGATCTTCACCTATTACGAGTGGGTGCTTGGCCAGCCGCCACCGCTACCCTCCATCGCCGATCTCGGATATCTGAGCGTGTACCCTTTCTTACTGCTAGGCATCCTGCTGCTTCCGGCCCGCCCGATTCCAGTCGCATCCCGCACGCGCATCGCGTTCGATGGGCTGATGATCATGACGGCTGCCGTCACCTTCAGCTGGTACTTCATTCTCGGACCGGTCATGCAGCAGGGGACCGAGACGACGCTTGCTAAGGCCGTGTCGTCAGCCTACCCGCTGGCCGATATCGTGCTGATCGCCTGCCTCATAATACTCGCATCGCGACCTGAGGAGCACACTCTCCTGCCCGCCGTAAGCCCGTTGGCGCTCGGCCTGACCCTAATCGTGGTAGCGGACAGCAACTTCGCCTACTGGTCGCTGCACGATGCCTATGCTACGGGTACGCTCCCCGACGTTGGCTGGTCGCTAGGGTACATGCTTGTAGGTTTGGGTGCCTTCGCAGCACGGCTGGCCCCGAGCGAGGAGGCGACGAGGCTACCAGAGGAGCAGGGCGATACGGTCGACACTGCATCTACTCTCACCCAACAGCGAGTATGGACCTCGCTCCTGCCTTACGTTCTCGTGCCTGCGGTAGGCGTCCTCGTAGTCTATGCCTGGCGCACCTCTGGTGGGAGCAACAGCCTGGCGACCGGCGTCTATATCGGGGGAGCGGTGTTGATCGGCCTGATGTTGTTGCGGCAAGTCCTCACTATCGTGGAGAACGCGCGGCTCTACCACGGTCTGCAACGCACCCATCTGCAGGTAGAACAGAAAAACGACCAACTGGTACGCTCCCAGAGAGAATTGCGCCGTCAGAAGGAGTATTTCGAGGCGTTGGTTCTCAACAGCCCGGTGGCGATTGCGATCATGGACCTTGACGAAAAGGTTGTTTCGTGGAACCCGGCAGCCGAAGGGTTGTTCGGTTATAGCCAGGCCCAGGCCGTCGGACGACGTATAGACGACCTGGTTGCCGGGACACCAGAGATGCACGCGGAAGTCCTCGAGTACACGCGGCAGGTCTCGAGCGACAGTCGAGTTGACGCCGTCACCCGGCGTAGCCGCAAAGACGGAACGCTCGTGGATGTGGAACTCCTTGCCGTGCCGGTGACCGTAGGCGGAGACCAGGTGGGAACTTACGCTATGTATCATGACATCACCGAACTCAAACGGATAGAAGAAGAGGTCAGGCAGCTCAACAGGGACCTCGAAAGACGGGTTGCAGAGCGTACCGAGCAACTCAAGAGAGCCATGGCCAAGCAACAGGAGGTGACCCAGGAGAGGGAGCGCATCGAACAGGAGCTGCGGGTCGCTCGTATGATCCAGCACACCCTCCTGCCAAAGTCGCTGCCCGAGCTCGAGGGACATGAGATTGCAGCCTACTACCAGCCGGCCCGTGAGGTGGGCGGGGACTTCTACGACTTTCTTCGACTGCCGGATGGCCGCCTGGGACTGTTTGTAGGGGACGTGAGCGGCAAGGGTGTACCTGCTGCCATAGTGATGGCGATCACCCGCACGTTACTGCGTTCCGCCTACCATCTGGGCTCGCCGGGAGAGATCCTGGAACAGGTCAACGAAAGTCTTCTCCCTGATATCCCTCCCAACATGTTCGTTACCTGTCTGGCCGCCCTCCTGGATAGCAGCACCGGTCTTCTACAATACGCCAATGCCGGACACGATCTGCCTTACGTGCGGCACGCCGCCGGTGTGAGCAAACTCCAGGCCACCGGCATGCCACTGGGCTTGATGCGCAGCATGACCTACGAACAGAAGGAGATCACTCTTCACCCCGGCGAGAGCATCCTCCTCTACAGCGATGGGCTGGTCGAGGCCCATAACCCCGGAGGTGAGATGTTTGGTTTCCCCCGAATGCAGGGGTACGTTCGTGACCACCCGGATGGGGCGACGTTGATCGATTCTCTGCTGGCCGAACTGGAGCGGTTCACCGGAGAAGACTGGGAGCAAGAAGACGACATTACCTTACTGACGCTCCACAGACTTCGTTCTTAGGACCTTGGGGAGTGGTACACCATCGACGAAGTTCACTCCAAGTTCGTGTGGCAGAAAATCAATCATTTGGATGATGCGGCACCTTGATATCTGTGAAACAATCGGCCGCGAGTGAGTAGATATGCGGGCGCCTGGTTTCCCCTCGAAGCAGACGTAGGGAATCGGGAGGGCCGGGGCCCAGTAGCCGCGGCCCTTCTTCTTACCCCTGCGCTCCGATGTGCCAAGGGCGGTCTGTAAATAGACTGGCCTACATTGGAAAGTGGTCCATTAAAGCCTGTTCGAGGGATCTCAGACCAAGGGGCTTCTCCCAGCTAGACGGAAGCCCGCGATACTCGTAACGTTAGGGAGACTGCACCTTTCACTTCAGTAGCAGCGGAATTCTTATGCGACCTGCATTGCGATTGATAGAGTTCAGCCACGTTTCGTAACGGTTTTCGTAACGAACCGGAGACGCTAACGGTGTAGGATGGAGCGAACGAGTACGTAAAGATGATACCGACCGCCCACGACTCAAGGATGAATCTGCGGTGAACCCGGCAAAACACCTGATGCTACGAAACCTCGCGACCAGGGCCTGAGGTGAGTCGGTACGATGTTGGCTTGGCTGCGCTGAGGTCAGGGTTGATCCGCCTCGGGCGTTACCTACGCCGCCTGATTGCAGCCTACGGGGTGCTGCTCATAGCACTCCTGCTGACGATCGTCGCCTGGTCCTACGTGCGCCAGGTTGTCGAAGTGCATAACAAGGCCGGCTTCGAGGAGAGCACCCAGGCAACCCAGGAGGCCCTGGAGCGTCGCACCAAAGCCTACCTCGACGCGATGTTCGGCGCCCGCGGACTGTACTACGCTTCCGACTCGGTGACGCGAAGGGATTGGAGCGACTACGTCAAGGGCATAGAGCCGGCCGGCCGCTTCGAAGGTCTACAAGCCCTGGGCTACGCCCAGCTGGTGGGTCCCGATCGAAGGGAATCCTTCGTGCGCAGGACGCAGGATGAGAACCTGCCCGAGATGCGTCCTGACCTGAGCCCCGGTGGGGAGCGTTCCGTGTATTTCCCCCTTACCCGCACCGGTCCCCTTGGTGAGGCCAACCAGAGCATGCTCAACTACGATTTCTATGCCGAAGAGGTGCACAAGAAGACTATGGACCTGGCGCGAGATAGTGGAGAGCCGCGGGCCACAAAGATGGTCTACGTGCTCGATGAGGCTCCCCGTAACGCCACAGCTGACCTCGCCTTGCGACGGGGTTTTGTCGTCTATCTGCCGACCTACCAGGAGGGAGAGCCGCGGGGGAGCGTCGGCGAGCGCCGGCGTGCGCTCACAGGGTTCATCGTTGGAACTTTTATAAGCGACGAGTTGTTGGGCGGTATCTTCAAGGGATCCTTCGACCCAGCGATAGATTTCGAGGTCTACGACGGCGAGAGTGCGGCGTCGAGCCCGCTGCTCTACGACCGTGACGGCATAAGGCGCGACGAGAAGATGAGGAACGAGTTTCTCTTCTCCAACGTGAGCCGGATGAAGGTGGCCGGACGCGAGTGGACCCTGTACTTTACTACGCTGCCCGCATTCGAGGAGGGGGCCGAGCGCAACCTGCCTACCTTCGTGCTTGCCAGCGGCTTGGTATTGAGCCTGCTGTTCTTCGGGATCACCTTGCTAGTGGTGCGCAGCCGCACTAGGGCCGAGCACTACAGCAAGGACCTGGAGGTGGCCAACGAGGAATTGGAGAGCTTCTACAACTCGGTCGAGCAGGAACTGGGGACGGCGCGGAGCATCCAGCACGCCCTGCTCCCTAAGGACTTGCCCAAACTAGAGGGCTGGAAGATAGCCTACCACTACCAACCCGCAAGAGAGGTGGGGGGTGACTTCTACGACTTCCTCCGCTTGGACGACGGTCGGGTGGGTCTCGTCATCGGCGACGTCTCGGGCAAGGGCATCGCGGCGGCCTTGGTGATGGCCAACACCCAGAGCGTGCTTCGCGCCGTCGCCCGAAGGGGGAACATCGCCCCAGGGCGGGTGTTGGCAGAGGCCAACGAGGTTCTGTATGCATATATCCCGTCAGGCACATTCGTCACCTGTTTCTACGGTGTCCTCGACCCGGAGAGCGGCCGGCTCGTCTACGCCAACGCGGGCCACGACCCGCCCTATTCACAGCGGGGCGGCGAGGCAAAGGAGCTCCGAGCGAGGGGTATGCCGCTCGGCCTGATGCCGGGCATGCCTTACGAGGAAAAGGAAGCCGTTCTCGCCGCGGGCGACGACCTCCTACTCTACAGTGATGGGTTGGTGGAGGCTCATAACCCTGAAGGCGACATGTTCGGCTTCCCGCGTCTTCGGAAGCTGATCATGGCCAAAAGCACGGGTAGCGTCGAAGAGCTAGTCGACTTTCTGCTGGCCGAACTGGCCCGCTTCACGGGAACTGACTCGGAACAGGAGGACGACATCACCCTGGTCACCCTGGAGAGATCCAGGGCCGGGGTGAGAGATCTCGAGACCCCGTTGCAACCGGATGTGACGGGTACTGATGGCGGTCGACGAGTCCTAACCGACTTTACCCTTCCTAGCGAGCCTGGGAATGAACGCCAGGCCATGGATAAGGTCGCCGACGTGGTGAAGGGACTGCCTCTGTCCGAACAGCGGTTAGATAGGCTCAAGACGGCCGTGGCCGAGGCGACGATGAACGCCATGGAACACGGCAACAGATACGACCCCGAAGTCCCAGTCAGGATCCAGGTTTGGTTGCTAAAGGAGCGCCTGTTGGTGCGTGTTATCGACCGGGGTAGCGGTCCTCTATCGAGCCTGACTGCGAAGGGACCGGACCTGGAGGCCAAGCTGGAGGATGCGCAGACGCCGCGGGGATGGGGAGTGTTGCTGATCGAGCGCATGGTCGACGAGGTGCGTGTCTCGGGAAACCCGGACCATCACACCGTCGAGTTGGTAATGCGCCTGGAAGCGGGTAAAGGTGCCAGCTAGACATTTGAAGCCAGGCGCGCGTCATTAGCGCAGTGTAGGCGTCCTGGGAATTGAGGCGTAACAGGCGTGTTCATGCCTCACTTTCCAGGATACAGGTAGGCTGGACTCGTCGTCTCATACCAGGTGGGCGAGACGTGTGCAAACAACCGTCCGGCCGCGATTGACCTCCGTGCTCGGTTTAGGTCAAACTGGTTCTGTAAGGACCGATAATCTGGAAGTGAGGTATCTCATGGCGAGTAGGCGCCCGCGAGGCGGTGTTGCGTTCCCTCTGTCGGGCAACGTTAACCAGGCGATCAACCCCTGGTCGTGGTGGTTCAAGTTCACGGGCAACCAGGTCGGGTTCATCAATGTCTACGAGATGCAATCCTCCGACAGTGAGCAGGAACGGAAGATCGTTGAGGAGGTCGCGAGTTACGGCAAGCAGCTGGGACGTATTGTAGACGCCCTCAGCGTGGTGCTCCGCCATGAACACTTCACCGACTTGCACCCGGACCAAGAGCTGGCCATGAAGCGGTTCCTGGAGATGGCCGACCGGATCTCTGCGCTCAAAGGCGACATTACGGCTCCTAGCGAAGCCAGTGTCGACCGGTTCCTTGTCAGGATGAGCCGAATACGACAGCAAGATCCTCAAGCATACAGGATGTTGCGCCAGAGGCTCCTCGAGGGGCTGAAGCCCGAGATGGGTGAGGAGTAAGCGCGCAGAGAGGCCCGCGAGAATCCACTGAGGTTGCGACTGGCATCGTCGGTCACTAATCCTTTCCGCCGCGACTGCTTCCTCGGGCGGAGCGGGATAGAACCTGAAGTATAAACCGGTCAACCCGTTCAGTAACCGATAAAGCCCTGATTCCTGAACCCTGTTATCTGCAAGCGGAAGGCTCAGTCCTCACCCGAGTCGCTCTCATCGAAGTAACCGATGTGGATGTGTTCCCTGTGCAACTCGAGCTGGTCACGGGCCAGTACCCAGCCCTCGTTACGCCCGTACCCCAGAGCCTTGGCCCACATGGGCGGTCCTATTATCTGATCAGGCCTCCTCTCAGGTGGAATGCTGGCGAGGATCTTTCCTACCTCCAGGATGCCCGGTGCCGTAGCGTTGCCTTCGACAGGCTTACCGTCAACCCACCACACATCAGCGGCCCTGCCAAAGTAGTGGGTATTGGGAAGACCGCCGGCCTTACCATAGCCCTCGGGGATGCGTGGGCCGTCAGGGACGCCGGGGAGGAAGTAGTGACCCTCTTTGAAGGTCTGGACACAGATCCGGTGCCCTCTGGTCAGGCTTCGGAGCGCTGCTACGAGCCGCTGGTCGACAACCCCTCTCTCTAGATCGCGCACCGCCTGTGGAGTCGCACCGAAGTTCGGGCTCTCCAGAAGCTTGCGTACCTCAGTGTCACCCCGCCCGGTGTTCTCACCCTGCGGGGGACCGAGATCCCTTGGTCCACTGCCTACGCCAGGTGGGCACGCGGGGGTGAGATCCACCCTCTCCATACTCCCACAAGCGGTGAGGAGCGCGGCGCCAGAGAGCAATACCGCGCCTGCGATCGCCAGTCGGAACCTCAGAAAGATGGAGCCCTGTCGCACCCCACTATATTATGCCGTGAGAAGGCAAGAGGATGTGTCCTGACTACAACAACCATTGCAGAATCAGATGGCGCCCCGGCCCGCGAGATGGTGCTCGCACTGTCCAGGGAAATCCTGATGCCTGTAACGCGAGCTTCAAGCGCAGCTCTAGCGAAACCTCCTGTGGATCACGACGGCATCCACGGCGAGCATGACTAGCCAGCTGCAGATGGCCACGGTGACGCTGAAGAATGAGATGGCGATGGAGAGCAAGAAGATGGCCGGGATCGTGAGGCCCCTTCTCAGGAAGAAGCGGACCGTAGCGGGGTCCTGGGGCTCGTCGAGCAGCTGGTCGTTCCTCGTCGAGTACCAGTGTATGGCCGTCAAGAGCAGCCTGCCCACGGCGAGGGTGGCGGCGTAGATGGCCACCGGTAGTTTGTGGTTGCCGTACTCGCCGAGGAGCGAGGTGGGGAAGGGCACGAACGCCACGACCATGAGGAAGAGGAAATTCAGATACAGGAGGGTATGGTCATACGACCTTATGGGCCGGAATATGCTGTGGTGGATCAACCAGAATGCACTTATCCCGACGAAGCTCAGGAAGTAGCCCAGGTAATCTGGCCACAGCGAGAGCAGTGCGGCGGGTAATTGGCTGGACACCATGTTCTCAGGTATGCCGGGCGCCCTTATGTCGAGAACCAGGAGTGTTATGGCGATGGCGAAGACGCCGTCACTCAAGTTGACGATGCGGTCCCTATCCCTTCCGGTCTCGTCCTCTATTTGTCTGAGCAACTTCTTACCTCCATCTGTGAGCGTTTGATCGGTGTCCAGCAGTGTAGGTCAGGGGGTAGGAGGCTTCTCGGAAGCCGGTCGGGCCTAATCGCCGATGACGTGTAGAGCCGATCGGCCGTAGAGAGTCCAGAAGTAGTACCGGCCAGCCCGATCCCGATAATCGCGACGACCGCGCGGAGGACGGTGCAGTTTACCCTGCCCGTGAGCGCACCCCCCAGGTAGCCGCCGACGAGGCCACCGAAGGCCATAGGAATTCCGTATCCCCAGGCGATCTCGCCGTAGATCACCGGCACGATCACAGCCACGCCCCTAAGGCACCCAGCGAGCAAATTCTTGAATGATACAACGCGGTGGACGTCTCCCATCCGCAGCAAACTCAGGGCACTGATCATCAGGATGCCGATGCCTGCCCCGAAATAGCCGCCGTAGATGGCCACTGAGAACACAACAACCGCCGCAAGTGGCCACAGCGCCGTCGCGAGGCCGCGGTCCTGGTGGACGCCTCCGCTACGACGGGAGAGCCACGGCTCCAGCACGAACAACACCGTGCCGCCGAGTACCAGCCACGGCACGAGGAACATGAAGTTCTGATCGCCCGTCCAGATCAGCACCAGTGCCCCCACCAGGCCGCCTAAAGCACTGGTGCCCAGGAGCAACCAGAGTCACAGCCGGCGCACCTCGCGTAACTTGTTGCGAGTACGCCATACGGCGCTTGGGTAGGCGGGAAAGAGGGCGAGGGCGCCCGTTGCGTCGGCGACCACGGGTGGTACGACCAGGGCCAGCAGCGGGAACGTTATCAGCCCGCCACCGCCTGCGAGCGAGTTGATCAGGCCGGCTATCACCGCGGCAATAAAGAACAAGACGTGAGTCTCCAAGCGGCTTTAGTCCTTCCCGGGCCCCACTGCCACCCCGACGCCACTTCATCTAGCCAACGTGCCGATGGTCTCACCTAATGAAACCTTGTGCATCCCCAGGATGCTCCGCCACGGCGCCGGAACACGATACGTTGTAGCCGCCTTCTCTGTGGAGTTGCGCGAGGAAACAAACCTGGCCGCCCTCAGCAATGACTTTGTCGGTGTGACCATGCAACCTACCCACGTGTCGCTGTGGCTGAGCCCCAAGGCTTCACCGAAAAGTATGCACGCACAACGCGCCTGGCATGCGCCTGTATGAGCTGGAGCTGGAGGACCCCGAGATTCTCGAATCTTCGCTGTTTCGAGGCTTTTGGCCCTTGTCGGAGTGTGCAACAAGCCGTACGCTTCGTATACGTCTGGAGGATTTCGAGGACGGAGCGTGGCTATGTCTGAGACGTTGAAGATCAGAGACGAAACGACTTTCGGCTTCGGCGGTTATAACGATAGAGACTTCGCGCTCGATGTGCCGGAAGAGCGGATCACGGTGCGGGACTTGATCCGAGCCCGCGTCTACCGGGAAGTACGCAACTACAACATCGACCAGCCTGAAGTCTTCCAGGGCCTCGTCCAGCCGTCCGATGCAGAGAGATCCCTCAACGGCTTCAAGATGCGCAGGAGGCGGAGGATAGACCCCGAAAAACAGTTCGAGTTGGCGAAGAGAGCGTTCTACAGCAACGGGTTTATCTTGCTGGTCGATGACAGGCAGGTAGATGAGCTCGAAGAGGAGATCGAGATCAGGCCTGACACCACGGTCACCTTCCTGAAGCTCGTCCCGCTCGTCGGAGGATGAACGTGTTCCTCCGCAGGTGGCGCATCCAGCAACCTTACAGGGCCTGGATCGATGACCTCGTGGCCGAACAGGTAGGCAGGGGGTACAGGTGGCACGCCTTCAGCAACAAAGACTCATCGGCCACACGCAGAATACTTGAGGCAAGCAAGGAGGAGCAACGTGGGTTCGTCCTGGCCGCGGCGGAGTGGTTGGACCTCCGTCACAGGAAACAGTCTGCGGCCTTCTACGAGACCTGTGCGATCCGCCAAACCATGCAGAGCGTGCTCAGGAGCAGGCTCCCGTTCGACCACGACGACGTCTGTCGCCTCCTGGACTTGTCCATCCGCCAGCCGTATACGTTTGTGCGTGGTACACCACAGATGATCAAAGTTCTACAGGATCACCTGAAGGAGCACGAGCTCACACCTGATCTCCGCAAGCGGGTTTCCAAACTCACGAAATGTCTCGAAAAGGGGCACAGTACAGATCAGACGCGCCGCTGGGCAGCGCGTCTGAGAGAGCTCGGGGGACTTTCTGCTTCGACACTTCCCCTCGTACCTGGCGAAGCGTGGTCGGATGTTGCGAAGAGCGACATCGAGGCGATGGAAGGCGAGGAGTGTGTGGCCTGGGTCGATCTCCTGCAACGCTGCACCAGGGCCAGAGGCGCGAACCCCGGCCAGAAGTGGTCCAGAGATGCTGAAGCGGTCCTGGAGAAGATCGGACGCCCCATCTTCGAGAGAACCGTCGTGCGCTGGTTTCTCCTGGTAGAAAGGCCACGCACCAGACCTGCCGAGCGGGGATCACAGTGGCAGCCAGACCCGAACCTGCTCTTGCAGGACGAGAATGCGGACATCCTCAAGGCACTCGCCTGGCTGTGTGCGAGGAGCCGGAGTGCCGAGGTCGCGCGTGCGTTGGGGGCGCTGGCGCTCTCGGCTTATCGCAAGGTCCCGCAGATGGGCCCGAGGTGTGTCAGGCTTGGCAACGCCTGCGTGTGGGCGTTGGGCGCCATGCCGGACGCAGGGGGAGTGGGGCAGCTCGCGATGCTAAGGGCAAGGGTGAAGTTCGGCGCGGCGCAGAAGGGAATCGAGAAGGCGCTGAACAACGCAGCGGGGCAAGCCGGAATGCCGCTGCAGGAGATCGAGGAGATCTCGGTCCCAGCTTACGGTCTGCAAGAGGTAGGGATAAGGCGCGCGAAGTTGGGCGAGTTCGGCGTCGAGCTGGTAGTCACCGGTACGAGCACGACTGAGCTACGTTGGATAAAACCTGATGGCAGAAGGCAGAAATCGGTGCCCAAGGCCCTCAAAGAGCACAGCGCCGAGAAGTTGACGGAGATCAAGGCGGCGGCCACGGACCTGCGGAAGATGCTGCCGGCCCAGCGCGACAGGATCGAGAACTTGTATCTCGATCAGAAGAGCTGGGCATACAGGGCCTGGCGAGAACGTTATCTCGACCATCCCGTCGTCGGCACGCTCGCGCGGCGTTTGATCTGGAAGTTCACAAACGAAGAACGCACAGGAGCCGGCGTCTTCTACGAGGGCCGGTTCGTGGGTCGTGACGGCCACGTTCTGGACTGGTCCGACGAGTCGACAAGCGTAGCGTTGTGGCACCCCATGCAGGAGGACCCTGGCGAGGTCCTCGCCTGGCGCGACTGGCTCGCCGAACTGGAGATACGTCAGCCCTTCAAGCAGGCGCACAGGGAAGTCTACCTACTCACAGACGCTGAGCGTACAACCAGTACCTACTCCAATCGCTTCGCCGCCCACATCATCAAGCAGCATCAGTTCAGCGCCCTGTGCGCGGCGCGGGGATGGAATAACAAACTGAGGCTGATGGTCGACGACGAATACCCGCCGGCGGCCAGGAAGCTGCCGGCGTGGGGATTGAGGGCCGAGTTCTGGGTCGAGGGCCTCGGCGATAACTACGGGGCCGACACCACAGAGGCGGGTACATACCTCTACCTCGCCACAGACCAGGTCCGCTTCTACGACATCGACGCCAGGGAGAACTACGCCCACGCTGGCGGCGGCGGATACGCCGGATTTCGCGGACCGGGCGCTCCCACAGGACCACTCGCTCTCGAAGAGATCCCTCCACTCGTCCTCTCCGAGGTGATGCGTGACGTTGACCTGTTCGTGGGCGTGGCCAGCGTCGGCAACGACCCGAACTGGGCTGACGGCGGACCAGAAGGACGCTATAGAGATTACTAG
>Ga0126304_10000765_pt1 | contig 14022 bp, 10 predicted proteins | sample Plot25_FD_92538 | JGI IMG/M metagenome (GOLD analysis project Ga0126304, IMG submission 92538) | Serpentine soil microbial communities from UC McLaughlin Reserve, CA, USA - Plot25 | ecosystem: Environmental > Terrestrial > Soil > Grasslands | place: USA: UC McLaughlin Reserve, Lake County... | reverse complement strand
GCCCGTGAGCACCCACCCGCTGCGCTTCTGATACATCAGCCCGCGCGTGCCGTCTATGGGGTCAACGATGACGCGGAAGACTGCATCGGCCTCCAGAGCGCCACGCGGAAGCACGACGCGGCCGCCCTCCAACCCCTCGCCGATCAACACCAGCGGAGCGTGGTGCGCGACCTCGCGCTCGAAGAACTCGACGAGCAGCTCCTCGCTCACGCGGTCAACAGCGTAGATGGTGTCGCCCTCCTCCTCGCACACAATCTCCGCCATCTCCTCTAGTCCCTGGCGCTCGCACGCCTCTACGACCGCCGCGCGTATCAGCTCATGCAGCCGCCGGATGGGCGCGAGCAGGGTGCGCGGATCGTCGGCCGAGACTCCGGCCGCGTGAGCGTCTGTCAACTCACCGCCGTTCACGCGACACTCACGCGCGCCGTGCGCCGCTGGAGTATCTGGTCGGCGAGGACACCGATGAGGATGACGGCGCCCATCACGGCGAAGTTCAGCGACGACGGGATGCCCAGCAGGTTGACCAGATTTTGCAAGACTTGAAGCAGCGCCGTGCCGATCAGGATGCCGACTATCGAGCCCTCGCCGCCGCGCAGAGAGCACCCGCCCAGCACGGCGGCCGCGATGCCGTACAGCTCGAAGAAGTTCCCGTGCGAGGAGGGCGAGATCGAGTTGGTATAGAAGGCGAAGACGATGCCCGCTATCCCGACGAGCGCGCCGAGGATGATGTAGGCGCTCGCCACGACCTTCTGCGAGTTGATTCCCGAGTAGCGCGCCGCCGTCTCGTTGCGCCCGACGGCGAAGAGATACCGCCCGTAGACCGAGCGGTGCAGCACGACCCACATGACAACGCTCACGGCGAGCAGCAGCACGAAGGGGGTTGGGACGCCGAAGAGGCTCCCCGTCGCCACGTTCCTCAAGGTCTCGAACCCCTGCGCCGAGCCAAAGCCCTTCGTCTCGTCGTTCGAGATGAAGCGGGCCAGCCCCCTGTAGAACAGTAGCCCGCAGAGCGTGACGATGAAGGGCTGCACGCGCGCCTTCGTTATCAGCAGCCCGTGGAACGCGCCGAGCCCCGTGGCGATGCCGATGGTGGCGAGCACCGCGAGAGCGCTCGGCCAGCCCCACTCCGTCAGCATCATCGAGAGCAGCACGCCGAGCAGCGCGAAGACCGAGCCGACCGAGAGGTCTATCCCGCCGGTGATGATGACCATGCCGAGCCCGATGCTGAAGATGCCGTAGGCGCCGATCAGCCGCGCCATGTTCTGCAAGTTGGCCGGCGCGAGGAAGCGCGGGTTCAAGATCGCCACGACGACGCACAGCAGCATGAGCAGCAGGAAAGTCCCGAGTTCTTTCTTCATACCAGTTTTTCTCTCGGCCGCGAGACGCGGAACTGCCGGCTCGCGGAGTCTGCGGCGGAAGGAAGTAAACGGTTGACAGGCGCGCCGCCCGTGGAGGCCCAACAGCCCTTCGCGGGGGACTTATGAACAGAATTCTTTAACTCTTATGCCTGCCTTCTACTTTAACTACGGCCTTTTTGCAAGCGGGGCGGAAGGAGGCACGGGCCGCCGTGGAGACCGGAAGGAAGGGAATTGCTTGTCGCCGTTCGAAGGACGGCGCGCCTAAAGTCTACCGTCCCGTCATCTGAAAACGGGGCAAGCGTCTCGCATCGCCGCGGGCGGCAATAGTACCCAGCCCCTGGCGCGGCCGCGGGCGCTAATGCCCGACGAAGCGCGTGAGGTATTCGTCCGCGGCGACTTCGAGCGCGCCGCCGAGCCCGGCCCCCGTGGCCTCCCCCGGCTCGACCGACCAGCCCGAGAGCCTGCCCGCCATGCTCTGCGCCACCGCCCGGTGCAGCGGCTCCCTCAGGAATCGCCACCCGTAGACCAGCCGCCCGCCGACGATGACCCGCGTCACCCCCAGCCCCGTGATGACGTTCGCGATCCCGATGCCGAGGTACTCGCCCAAGCGCCCCAGCGTCCTCTGCGCGCGCAACTCCCCGGCCTCCGCGCGCGCCACGACCTCGACGAAGCGCGGGGCGGGCTGACCGCCCAACTGGGCGCGGTCGCCGGCGTAGAGCGACGAGGCGGCCGAGGCCGAGGCGTACATCTCCCAGCAGCCGCGGTTGCCGCAGCGGCACAACTTCCCGCCCGCCACGATCGTCATGTGCCCGAACTCTCCCGCCAGCCCTTCGCCCGCAGCGTCGCCGCGGAAGACCTCGCCGCCGATGACGAGTCCGACGCCCAGCCCCGTGCCCGACCTGACCACGACGAAATCGTCGAGCCGCTTCGACTCGGCGCGGCCGAGCCGCAGACGCAGCTCGTAGAGCGCCGCGGCCGTCGCGTCGTTCTCGACCACCACCGGCACTGACGTCTCGGCCCTGGCCGGCCTGCATTCACCGTCAAATCTGAGCGCATCCGCGACGGCGACATCATGCCAGCCGAGGTGCGGCGCATAGGTTATCTTCTCGCGCGCGGCGTCGGTCGGCCCCGGCACGCTCACGCCGATGACCCGAAGCCTGCGCCCGCCCGAGCGACGGATGAGTCGCCCGGTCACTTCCCTCATTTTGGCCAGCGCGTCGGCGGCTTCGGAGGGTGTCTCGAAATCCTCTTCGGCGAGCACTTCGCCGGTCATCGTGGCGAGGCCGACCGTCGTGTGGCGTACGCCGACGTTGACGCCGACGAAGAAGCCGTGTTCGTCGCTGAAGGTAAGCGCAGTCGGCGGACGTCCGAGGCTCCGCCCCGTCCCCGGCGCGGGCGGGTTGACCGCCTCTTCATGCACGACGCCGGCCGAGATGAGCGGCTTGAAGGTGTCCGTGACCGTGCTGCGGTTGACGCCGACGCGGCGCGCAAGCTCGGCACGCGAGATAGGCTGCGCCGCGCGCAGGAGCCTCAGCAGCATGACCGTCGCGCGCGCCGGGCCCGTCGCGTCGGCGGCATTCGATACCGCGGGCGTTCGCGGCTCGTCCGGTTCTAAAGTCCCGACCGCACCGCCGCTTTGTAAGGCCACGTCTTTCCTCGTCGGCATGTCTGCTCCGCTTCCCCCTCGGTGAAACGCGCCACTGAGTCCTAGCCGACCCAAACGAATCGGGGCAAGAACTCAGCACGCTCTGTTCACAGCGAGACCGTCTGCTCGGCCCAGAACTGGAACTCTCTGTGCTTGTGCTCCTCGGCCTTTGCCGCCACCTCGCCCGAGGCGACGCGTCTGACGTGCTCGAAGACACGCGCGCCGACCCCTTCGATGGTCTCGACGCCCTCGATGACGCCGCCGGCCGAGAGGTCTAAGTCGCGCGACATGCGCTCGAAGACGGCGTTGTTCGAGGCGAGCTTGACGACCGGCGCGATGGCGTTGCCGATGGTCGTCCCGCGACCCGTGGTGAAGACCACGACGGTCGCACCCGCCGCTACCAATCCCGGCGTTGACTCCTGGTCGTAGCCCGGCCCCTGCATCAGGTGCAAGCCCCTTCCCTTCGGCGTCTCGGCGTAGTCGAGCACACCCTCGACTCGCGTCGTCCCCGCCTTCGACATCGCGCCGAGTGACTTGATGGTGATGTTGAGCAGGCCGCCCGCGATGTTGCCGGGGCTCGGATTCTGGTTGAGCACCGCGCCGAACTTCGAGGCGTACTCTTTGTACCAGTCGATGATGCGATAGATAGCGCGCCCCGTCGCCACGTCCTTGGCGCGGTGCGCGAGGATGTGTTCGGCGCCGCAGAACTCGGGCACCTCTGTGATGAGCACCGTGCCCCCGGAGCGCACGAGCGTGTCGGCGGCGCGCCCCAGGCTCGGGTTGGCCGAGATGCCGGAAAAGCCGTCGGAACCGCCACACTTGACGCCCAGCACAAGCTCGCTCACAGGGAACTCCTCGCGCACGGCGCGGTTCACTTCGGGGAGCATCCGCTCAACTTCACGCAAGCCCTGTTCGATGGCCGCCTGTGTGCCGCCGACATCCTGAATGCCTATCCTGGCGACCGGCTTGTCGAAAGCCTTCTCGCGCTTGAGGAGATACTTCTCGACGCGCTCAAGGTTGGTCTTCTCGCAACCCAAATCCATCAGCACGACGCCGCCGACGTTCGGGTGGTCGGCGTAGTTCGAGAGCGTGCGCAGCATGACGTCGATGGTCGAGCCGTCCTGACAGCCGCAGCCCTTGTTGTGCGGGATGGCCACGACGCCGTCCACGTTCGGGTACCGCTCGCGGTTGTAGTGGAGGAATTCCGCCAGCGTCGAAATCTGCTGTGCCTCGTGGCTCGCGCACATCGAGGTCGGAACGATGAGGACGAAGTTGCGCGTGCCGACGCGCCCGTCCGGGCGGCGGAAGCCCTTGAAGGTCGCACGCTCGCGCTCGGGGATGTAGTCGGGCGGCGGAGTCTGAAGGTCTTCGGGCAGGTCGCGCACGACGGGCACTTCGTCCGTCATGTTGTCGTGCGAGATAAGGTCGCCCTCGCGGATGCCGAGGCTCGTGCCGATGGGCTGGCCGTACTGGAGGACGAACTCGCCCGCGGGTATGTCGCGTGTGGCAAAACGGTGACCCGCGGGGACGGCCGCACGTACGCGTATGACGCGCCCCGACTCCAGGGTCACTTCGAGCCCGGGCACGGTCGGCTCCTTGACGACCGCGAGGTTGTCTTTGGGATCAACGACGATGGCGTAGGCGCTGATCGGCGGAGCCTGCGTGGTGGTAATGCTCGACATCTTAAATCTTAATAGCCGGGAAACAGACACTCTAGCGGCTATTACTCGCCCAGCCCAATTGATTATTTTAATCAGCGCATAAACACTCAATCCGCGCTGATGTTCCCGATCACGTCCGGCAGAATCAGAGACCTGACGTTCGGATGGACGCGCAGCCAGAGACCGGGGTTCTCGTCGAGCTGGCGCGCCTGCTCCTTCGGTTCCTTCGAAATCTCTTCGTCGAGCACGCGGCGGTAGCTCGCGGGCTTGGCCGGCGCGGTCGAGGCGTCAACGATAGACTGTACGATGCGACGCGCGCCGAGGATGGCCGCCGGCCCGAGCGTGAGGATGTATTCGGCCGCGCGGCACTCGGCTTCGTCCTCGCCCGTGACGTTGCTTCCGCCCGCCTTGAACTTGCCGATGTGATGTTCAAGGATGCTCGGCGAGATGGGGATGACGCCCGCAAGGTCGGAAGCCTGCGCGCCCGAGCCCGGCTTGATGTAGGCGAGGTGCGAGGCCGCGTCCGCCTCGGGGCCCATCCCGAGGAAGAAGATGTCAATTCCGCCCAGCGCTTCCAGCTTCGAAAGATACTCACCCAACTCGCCTTCGAGGTCGTCGGTGTCCGTGCGCATCGGCGTGAAGCTCTTCACTTTGCGGAAGAAGGCTTCGCCCAGCAGGCGCTCGAAGTCGCGCACAAAGCTGAGGCCGTTGTCCATGCGCATCGGCGCGAGCGCGTCCTGCGTGAAGACGTGCAGGCGTCCGAGCAGTCCGTCGGCCGCATCCGTGCGCGCGATCTCGGCCACGTGCCGGTACAACGCCTGCGCGCCGCGCCCGCCGAGCAGGATGATGACGAGGTCGCCCTCCTTCTCGCGCGCCGCGCGCTCGACCTCCTCCCACTGAGCAAGCCCGACGGCCTCCTCAGTCGGCAGGACTTCGTAACGGAGCGCCCGCGGCTCGGTCGCCGATGCCTGTGCGCCCTCGCGGCTGAGCCAGATGTTATGGCCCACGACGCGTCTTTCGAAGCTACTTTGTTTAGGAGCCGACAAAATATTTCCCCTCTTAACGACCGCCCCGAATCCCACACGTGGGAGCCGGTTCAAGCGCCGGACGAGAAAGGCCGGCGGGAAAGTCTTGGTTGAGTGGTTAGACCACTTGGAAAAATCGTGAAGGTTATTTACCACATTTCAAACTGATAAAGCAAGGTCATTCTGCCGAAACAGAGAATTCAGCTTGCAAACGTATGTCGCTTGAGGGATTGGACTTGACACGAATTGCTTAGTGGTGTTACACAATAGTTGCAGCCCGGTTAATTGGTATTACCTTCTAAAAGTCAGATTTACAACTGAAGTCGGCTGTTTCCCCGCGAAGCACGTCGGCCTCTTTGATCGGATACAACTCATACGAGCGGCTTCTCCTTGCCGTCCAGCTTCCCAGAGAGGGAATGAGACGATGAGCTACGCCCCATTTGATCTCGGCGGCAAGGTGGCGGTGGTCTTTGGCGGCACTTCGGGCATCGGCCGCGCCATCGCTCACGGGCTGGCCGAGGCCGGCGCGGATGTCGTCCCGACTTCACGAAGGCCGGAGCATGTCGAGACGGCCGCCTTCGAGATAGAGGAGCGCGGGCGCCGCACGCTCCGCGTCACATCGGACGTGCAGGATAGGAACTCCGTGCGCGAAGTGCTCGCGGCGGCGGTCAGGACTTTTGAGAAAGTTGACATCCTTGTCAACTCGGCAGGGCGAACGCTGCGCGTGCCGACCGAAGACGTCTCGGAGGATGACTGGGAAGATGTCATCGGGACGAACCTGACAGGTACGCTACGGGCTTGCCAGATTTTCGGGCGGCACATGCTTGAGCGCGGCCACGGGCGAATCATCAACATCGCCTCGCTCTCGTCGTTCGTCGCGCTGACGGAGGTCGCGGCGTATTCGGCCAGTAAGGCGGCGGTCGCCTCTCTGACGAAGTCTCTGGCGGTCGAGTGGGCGCGGCGCGGGGTCAACGTCAACGCCATCGCGCCGGGCGTCTTCCGCACTTCGCTCAACCGGCACCTGCTCGACGACACAGAGCGGGGGCGCGAGCTGCTTCTGCGGACGCCCATGGCGCGCTTCGGCAAGGTCGAGGAGCTGGCCGGCGCAGCCGTCTTCCTCGCCTCCGACGCGTCGAGTTTTGTGACCGGCGAGATCATCGCCGTGGACGGCGGATTCCTCGCCAGCGGCGTGAATAATTGAAGAAGCTGTGAGCGCTCAGCTTTCAGCCAGACGAATCGTCAGTTTCAGTTTAACCGGCCTCTCCCGCTTCCGGGTTTGGCGGAACCCTGAGTGCTGAACGCCGACAGTTTCAAATGGACAAGAACGCAGAGATAGCGGAGAAGACGGGCAGGCTGGCGTCGGCGCTGGCGGCCGAGGGGTTGGGCGGCGTGATTTTGGGCTCGCAGCACAACTTCTCCTGGCTGACGGCGGGCGGTTCCAGCGGCATTGACCTGAGCCGTGAGCAAGGCGCGTGTGCGCTCCTCGTGCGTGCCGACGGGAGACGCTTTGTGCTCGCCAGCCGCATCGAGATGGCGCGGATGCTCGAAGAGGAGCTGGCCGGCGCGGAGTTCGAGCCGGTCGAGTACGGCTGGGAGGAGGAGAAAGCCTCGCCCACGTTCGTCGCAGACCTCGCCGCCTCGCTGCTCAAAGGCGGCAACGCGCTCGGCTCAGACCTGCCCGTCGGCCCCGGCGTGAAGGTTATCGAAGGCGCGGTCGCGCGTTGTCGTTACCGGCTCACTCCTTCCGAGATTGAGAGGTTCCGCCAATTGGGGGGCGACGCGGGTGCAATTATCGGCGCGTTCGCGAGGAGTCTGGTGCCGGGCGAGGCAGAAGTCGAAATCGCGCGACGCTTGAGTGACGCGCTCGCCGCGCGCGGGATACGCTCGGTCGTGACGTTGGTCGCGTCTGACGAAAGGCTGCCGAAGTTCCGTCACCCCGTGCCGAGCGCGCGGAGCTGGGAGCGTGTGTTGATGCTCGTCACCTGCGCGCGCCGCGGCGGACTCATCGCGTCGCTCTCGCGCATCGTCTGCGCCGGTCAGGTGCCGGATGAGCTTCGACGTCGCACGCAGGCCGTGGCGCGCGTCAACGCGCGGCTGCTGGCGGCGACGCGGCCGGGCGCTGTCGGGTCTGAGCTGTACCGGACAGCCGCCGCCGCTTACGCCGACGAAGGCTTCGCGGGCGAGGAGCAATTGCACCATCAGGGCGGCGCATGCGGCTACCGCACGCGCGACTGGGTGGCGCACCCTGCGAGTGGAGAGACCGTCCAGCACGAGCAGGCTTTCGCGTGGAACCCGTCAATCACCGGCACCAAGGCCGAGGAGACTTGCTTCGCGTCCGCCGATGGCGTAGAAATTCTGACAACTACCCCCGAGTGGCCGCAAATCTCAGTCCGATTAGACGGCCGCGACTACTCTTCCCCCGACGTTTTAGCGCTCTGAGGTTTGAGCAGGCGGGCCGTCGAGCGCCCGTCCCGCTTCGGAGTTCATTAAAGGAGAAGCAACGCTTATGTCATCGCCCAGGGATCCAAAGTCCGAACATACCGTCGCTGACGCCATCCACGCCACGCAGGAGCCGATCTCTCTGTCCGAGAACGAGGGCGACCAGTCGACGGGGGCGAGCGCGACCGGCGCCGTCATCGCCGCGGCCGAAAACGCGGGCTCACCGGCCGGCCGCTACCGCTGGGTCATCTGTGCGCTGCTCTTCTTCGCGACGACTGTCAACTACGTCGACCGCCTCGTCTTCGGCATCCTCGGCCCCGAGTTGCAGAAGACCTTCGGCTGGACGGCCAGAGACTACACGGATATCGTCTTCTGGTTCGAGGTGGCCTACGCTATCGGGCTCCTCGGCGCGGGTCGCGTGCTCGACGCGATCGGGACGCGCATCGGCTACGCGGCCTCGCTCACCTTCTGGAGCATGGCCTCCATCCTGCACGCCTTCATGGGTAGCATCGCCGGCTTCAGTGTCGCGCGTTTCCTGCTCGGCCTCGGCGAGGCGGGCAACTTCCCTGCGGCTATCAAGACGGTCGCCGAGTGGTTCCCGAAGAAGGAGCGCGCGCTCGCCACCGGCATCTTCAACGCCGGCTCAAACGTCGGCGCGATCATCGCGCCCCTCGCGGTGCCGTGGCTCTACATCCACTGGGGCTGGCAGTGGGCCTTCATCATGACGGGCGCGCTCGGCCTCATCTGGCTCGTCTTCTGGTTCGTTTTCTACCACATCCCTACGGAGCACCCGAAGATCAGCCGCGAGGAACTGGCCTACATCCAGAGCGACCCGCCCGAGCCGACCGTGAAGATTCCGTGGCTCCGACTGCTGCCGCACAGGCAGACGTGGGCTTTCGTCATCGCCAAGTTCGCTACCGACGCCATCTGGCGCTGGTATCTCTACCTGCTGCCGCTCTTCTTCGTGGAGGCGTTTCGACTCGACATCAAGAATTTCGGCCCGCCCTTCGTGGTCATCTACGTGCTGGCCGACGTGGGCAGCATTGGGGGCGGGTGGCTCTCGTCGAAGCTTATCAAGGGTGGGCGCTCGGTCAACTTCGGGCGCAAGGTGGCGCTCCTCGTCTGCGCGCTGGCGGTCATCCCCGTGGTGCTCGTGACGCACGTGGAGAATATGTGGATCGCGGTGGGACTGGTAGGGCTTGCGGCCGCGGCGCACCAGGGCTGGTCTGCCAACCTGTTCACCACGGCCTCGGACATGTTCCCGAAGCAGGCCGTCGGTTCGGTGGTGGGTCTGGGTGGTATGGCCGGCGCGGTGGGCGCGATGCTCATCCTTAAGCTGACGGGCTGGGTGCTGGGCGACAAGCCGGACGCGTCGTCTTTCGCGCCGCTCTTCATCCTTGCGGCTTCCGCCTACGTCGTCTCTCTGCTAATCATCCATCTGCTCGTGCCGCGGCTTGAGCCGGCGCGTGTGGAGAGTTGAGGTCTTTGAAAGTTAAGTGAGGGCGGCGGCGCTCGCGTCAGGTTCTAGTGAGCGCCGCCCGCACCGTTGCCGTTCGAGCCGTCGGGATGCTCTCCATCAGCTGCATGCTGTTTTTCAGCATCCCAGGCGAGCTGCGCGCGTTCGAGGTGCTCACGCATGGCGGCGCGCGCGGCCTCGGTGTTTCGCTCGCGTATGGCGCGGTAGACCTGACGGTGCATCTCGGCGGACTCCTTGAGGTCTGTGGCGCGCTTGACGGTCTTGATGCGTGTGTCGAAGAGGATAGTCGCCACCATGTTCATCAGAGAGGTAAGTATGCGGTTGCCGGAGGCCGCCGCGACCGTCTGGTGGAAACGCATGTCGTGGACGAGAAACTGCTCGGGGTCGTCAAGCGATGCGAACATCCCCGCGACCTCTTCGGACATCGAGGCCATCTGGTCGCCAGTCGCGCGCTCGGCCGCCAGACCCGCGACGGCCATCTCAAGCGACATGCGCGCCTCGAACATCTCGGCCGAGGTGAAGCCGTGGAGCGAGGCCATCAGCCGCAAGGGGCTGCTATCGAGCGAGGGCGGCCCGTCGGCCTTGACGACAAAGGTACCCGCGCCCTGACGCGAGTAGAGGACGCCGACGGCGGCGAGCGAGCGGATGCCTGCGCGCAGTGTCGGGCGGCTGACGCCGAGCAGCTTGGCCAGGTCGCGTTCGGGGGGAAGGCGGTCGCCGGGGCGAAGCTCGCCCCTGTGAATCATCTCGCGGAGCTGCGAAATGACCTCTTCGGAGGTGGTTCCGCGGCGCTCGGGGTCGATGGTTTTGAAGATGTCGTTGTTCAAATCGGTCATACCATTTCTCCGGAGGGGATTTTTTGTTGACCACAGGCGCGAAGGGTCAACGTCTCGGTACAGCCAATCGGAATGACTGTTTATCAATGCGTCTGCATTCTACCTATTTTTTATCTTTTTGTCGAACGGTTTATTTGATGACCCAAATCTAATGGTCAAACCAATGTGGGCTTTTGCTCCTGTTTGACCCGAGATTGCGCAGAACATTTCAGCAGAATTGGTCAAAATCATTGCTCTCCCGCGCCCTGTTCGGTCGGATGAGGGCGCGGCTGAGTAAGAAGTTTATGGGGGTGCACTTTTGAGATTCACGGCGACGGCAATACTTTCGTTCCTGATGTTCGCGGGGCTGGCGGCGACGGCCAGAGGGCAGGCTGCGCCCCTTTCCGAGCAGATGGCGACGACCGTCATGACGGTCTGGAAGGACGCGGTCAAGGAGCCGGACAGACCCGACAAGTGGACATACGAGCAGGGCGTCCTGCTCACGGGGATGGAGGCCGTCTGGCTCAACACGGGCGACGGGCGTTACTTCGACTACATCAAGCGCGTCACCGACCGCTACATCGCCGAAGACGGCACCATCAAGACCTACAAGGCGGCGGACTACAACATCGACAACGTCCAGCCGGGGAGGATTCTGCTCCTGCTCTACAAGGTCACGGGGCAGGAGAAGTACCGCAAGGCGGCCGCCTCTTTGCGCGAGCAGTTGAAGACTCATCCGCGCACGAGCGAGGGCGGCTTCTGGCACAAGAAGATTTACCCGTCGCAGATGTGGCTCGACGGCCTCTACATGGGCGAGCCCTTCTACGCCGAGTACGCGCGTACCTTTGGCGAGACCGAGGCGTTTGACGACATCGCGAAGCAGTTCATCCTGATGGAGACCCACTCCCGCGACGCAAAGACCGGCCTGCTCTACCACGGCTGGGACGAGTCGAAGCAACAGCAGTGGGCCAACAAGGAGACGGGGCGCTCGCCCAACTTCTGGGGGCGTGCCATGGGGTGGTATGCGATGGCTCTGGTGGACTCGCTCGAACACTTCCCCACAGACCACCCGCGGCGCGCGGAGCTGCTGGCGATACTGGGCCGGCTGGCGGCGTCGGTCGAGAAGGTTCAGGAGCCGACGACCGGCCTCTGGTATCAGGTGCTCAACGCCGGTGGCATGAAGGGGAACTATCTTGAGGCGTCGGCCTCGGCCATGTTCGTCTACTCGTTGGCGAAGGCCGTGCGGCTCGGCTACCTGCCCGAGTCTTACCTCAAGGTCGCGCAGAAGGGCTGGGCCGGAATCGGACGTCAGTTCGTCGAAGAGGCCGCGGGCGGCGGCGTCAACTTCAAGGGCACCGTGAGCGTCGCCGGTCTCGGCGGGAACCCTTACCGCGATGGGAGCTACGTCTACTATCTGAGCGAGAAGGTTGTGACCAACGACGCAAAAGGCGTGGGCGCGTTTTTGATGGCCGCGGCCGAGATGGAAGCAGCCGCGCAGGGGCGGCCGGGGCGCGGCAAGACGGTCGTGCTCGACTACTATTTCAACAACGAGCTGAAGAAGGACGCGGCCGGGCGCATGTCGCCTTGGCATTACAAGTGGGACGAGATGCCCAACTCCGGCTTCTACGTCTGGGGGCACGTCTTCCGCAACCTCGGTGCGAAGACCGAGGCGTTGAGCGATGCGCCGACCGCGCGCAATCTGAAGGGCGCGAACGTCTACATCATCGTTGACCCGGACACGAAGGAGGAGACCGAGAATCCGCACTTCGTCGAAGCCCAGCACGTCAAGGCGGTCGCCGATTGGGTCAAACAGGGTGGCGTGCTTGTCCTGATGGGCAACGACGCGGGCAACGCCGAGTTCGACCACTTCAACGAGCTGGCTCGCGCCTTCGGCATCCAGTTCAACAAGGACAGCAGGAACCGCGTCCAGGGGAACAACTTCGTCGAGGGCAAGGTCAACGTCCCCGCCGGACACGCTATCTTCAAGACGGCGCGCGAGCTGTACCTGAAAGAGCTGTCCACGCTCAACGTCTCGAAGCCGGCCGAAGTCCTGCTCCAGCACGACGGCTACAACGTCATCGCCGTCGCGAAGCACGGGCGCGGCACGGTCTTCGCCGTCGGCGACCCGTGGCTCTACAACGAGTATGTTGACGGGCGGAAGCTCCCGCCGGAGTTCGACAACTACAAGGCCGCGCAAGACCTCTCGCGCTGGCTGCTTGAGCGGAGCCGCTGACGTTAGAAGACGGGAATTGATGCGCAAGATAGGGTGGGGGCTTATCGGGTGTGGCGACATCGCGCGCAAGCGTGTGGCCCCGGCGCTGCGCGATCTGGAGAACTGCGAGCTGGTGTCTGTCAGCCGCGCCGACGCCACGCGCGCCGAAGCGTTCGCCGCGGAGTTCGGGGCGAGGCGTTGGCACTCTGACTGGCGCGAGCTGATTGCCGACCCCGAAGTCGAAGCCGTCTACATCGCGACGCCCGTCCATCTGCACGCATCGCAGGCTGTCGCCGCGGCCGAGGCCGGCAAACACGTCCTCTGCGAAAAGCCTCTGGCGCTGAGCGCCGCCGAGTGCGAGCGTATGAACGCTGCGGCCGAGGCCAACGGCGTCAGCCTCGGCGTCGCCTACTACCGGCGTTTCTACCCCGTAGTCGAGCGGGTCAAAGAGATTTTAGGTTCGGGTGAGATAGGCGCGCCCGTCGTCGCGCAGGTGAACGCGTTCGAGCGCTTCGAGCCGGGCCCAGACCACCCGCGCCGCTGGCTGCTGGACAAGAGTCTCTCGGGCGGCGGGCCGATGTTCGACTTCGGCTGCCACCGCGTAGAGGTGCTTCTCAACTTGTTCGGCGCGCCCGTGGTTATCAGGGCCGTCAACGGGAATGTCCTCTTCCTGCGTGACGTCGAGGATACGTCCTGCGCCATCTTCCACTTCGAGCGCGGCCCACAGGCCGTCCTCACGGTCACGCACGCTGCGCGCGAGCCGCAGGACACGCTGGAAGTCTTCGGGAGCGAAGGCTCCGTCCGAGTGGACGTGCTCAACGAGGGCACACTCAGGGTCAGGGCCGGCGGCGGCGAGCGCGTCGAAGCTCATCCGCCACATCCGAACCTACACCAGCCGCTGATAGATGACTTCACGCGTGCCGTGGTCGAGGACAGGCCGCCTCGTGTGGACGGACATGTCGGGCAGAAGGTCTCGGAAATTCTTGCACAAATTTACGCCATTTGAGGGAGGGTTGATTTAAACATGCGAGTGAACATCAGAAACGCAGTGTGCGCTTTTGTCTTCGCGGCCACGGCAGCGGCGGGCGCTTCGGCGCAGACGACGGGCAGCGCGACGGCGACGGTCGGGAGTGGGCCGAGCAGTCCCATCCGGCCGTACGTGGTTACTTCGGCACAGTCGGTGGATGACGCTGTGCGCAAACTCCATCCGGAGAACAAAGTCGAGGAGCTGATCGGCGGCGAGGGGATGGAGCTGCGCGTCGCCATCCAGCACGAGAGCGACCGCGCGGCCGCGTCCGCGGAGATTCACGACGCGTCCGACGACGTCTACTACGTGCTCGAAGGGACGGCCACGCTCACGCTCGGCGGGCGGCTTGAGGCGCCGAAAGAG
>Ga0126304_10000764_pt1 | contig 14022 bp, 12 predicted proteins | sample Plot25_FD_92538 | JGI IMG/M metagenome (GOLD analysis project Ga0126304, IMG submission 92538) | Serpentine soil microbial communities from UC McLaughlin Reserve, CA, USA - Plot25 | ecosystem: Environmental > Terrestrial > Soil > Grasslands | place: USA: UC McLaughlin Reserve, Lake County... | reverse complement strand
GCGCAGCTTACATTGTATTCACCGGCTGCAAATTTTTTCTGATAGCTTCCGGGTATTACTACGCTGCGGGCTGGTACACGTCCTTTATATTCTATGGGCTCGCTTCCGCTTACATCAATAATTTTAGTTGATTGAGTCAGTACGACGTTCGCTCCGAGTACCGCTTCTTTTTCAACCATCACACCTTCAACAACAATGCACCGGCTTCCGATGAAGCATCCATCCTCAATAATTACAGGACTTGCCTGTAACGGTTCCAAAACGCCGCCAATACCGACTCCGCCGCTCAGGTGGACGCCTTTTCCTATCTGCGCGCAGCTTCCAACAGTTGCCCAGGTATCTACCATTGTTCCCTCATCAACGTAGGCACCAATATTTACATACGATGGCATCAATACCACATTCTTCGCAACATAAGCTCCATAACGTGCTACTGCATGCGGCACTGCCCGAACGCCGAGCTCTTTGTAATTTTTCTTCAGTAACATCTTGTCGTAAAACTCAAACGGCTCGACGTTCCATGTTTGCATGGGCTGAATACCGAAATACATCAGGATAGCCTGCTTGACCCATTCATTCACTTTCCAACCCGTGTCGGAAGGCGAAGCGGTTCTCAACCTCCCTTTATCTACTTCCTCAATGGTTTTTTTTACTGCATCAGCGTATTTGTTGTCCTTTAGTAACTCCCGGTTACCCCACGCTTCCGCGATGAGTTGTTGCAATTCCATCAGGTGAATTTTTTGCAAACATAGGCGATTGGGATTTGAAAATTTGAAAATTTGAAAATAATGAGCTGATGTGATGATTAGCCAATTAGCCAATGGGAACATCGTGCAAATTCGCACCGACTCGTTGGATATTTCCGTCGGCTCATTGCATTCTTATTGGCTCATCGGATAATCATCACACCGGCTTATTGCATTCCGATTTTCAAATTTTCAAATCTTCAAATTTTAAAATTGACTTCCTATCTTCGCGCATGGATTTTACAAATGACATTGAACATTGTTTAGCAGTGTTGGAAGAGGGAGGATTGATTTTGTATCCAACTGATACGGTCTGGGGTATAGGTTGTGATGCCACAAATGCTGCAGCAGTAAGAAAAATCTACGAGATCAAGAATCGGCCCGGCACAAAAACAATGATCGTGCTTGTTGCCGAAGAGAAAGATATACTGCAATACGTACCAAATCCGGACATTACAGTCTTTGATTATTTGCAGCAGGCCGAGAAGCCAACAACAGTTATTTATCCAGCCGCTGTTGGTCTTGCGGATAATCTTATTGCAGCCGACGGCTCTATTGCAATCAGAATTGTTCAGGATAGTTTTTGTGGTCACCTGATTAAGCGATTTGGAAAACCGATCGTATCTACTTCAGCAAATATTTTTGAACATGCGGCGCCTGCATCCTTTAAAGATATCGTGCACTATATTAAGCAGGCTGTCGACTATATCGTTCAATACAGGCAGGACGATGATGCTCCGCAAACCGCATCATCTATTATCCGCTGGCAGCAGAATTCACCGGTTGTTATCAGGCCTTAGCGATTTTGTTTATAGATTTATATCCTGATGGAACAACAATTCCTGATCATACAAACCGCATTTATAGGAGATGTCGTGTTGGCAACAGGTATTATAGAAAAATTATCTACGCATTATCCCGAAGCGAAGATTGATTTTATTCTCAGGAAGGGGAATGAAGGATTATTGGTCAATCATCCAAAAATCCGGCAATTGATTATATGGGATAAGACAAAGAATAAGTTTGGCAACTTATTGAAGATTTTGAGCCAGGTCCGTAGAACGCGATATGATAAAGTAATAAATGTTCAACGCTTTGCAGCAACTGGTCTACTCACAGGTTTTTCCGGCGCAAAGCAAACGATTGGCTTTGATAAAAATCCGATTAGTTTTATGTTTGGAAGGAAGGTAAAACACATCGTTAGCGCTGGTGGTACCGTAAGGCATGAAATTGAAAGAAACAATGATCTTGTAGCGGATTTTACCGACCGGGTTGCGTTTCGCCCCAGGCTTTACCCGGCACAGGCAGATTTCGATCTTGTTCTGAAATACAAAACCCGCCCTTACATCACTATCTCTCCTGCGTCCGTCTGGTTCACTAAACAATATCCCAAAGAAAAATGGATTTCTTTTCTGAAGAAAGTTCCCGGCGACCTGGGAATATATTTCCTCGGAGGGCCTGGTGATAAATCATTAGCCGAAGAAATTAAAGTAGCAATCGCAAAGTCCCTGGTCGAAAACCTTTGCGGTAACCTAACTTTTTTACAATCGGCAGCATTGATGAACGACGCTACGATGAATTACGTGAACGACTCAGCGCCTATGCATTTCGCTTCCGCGATGAATGCTCCTGTTACAGCCGTCTACTGCTCAACCTTGCCGTTATTTGGATTCGGGCCTTTGTCAGATCAAAGTCAAATAGTAGAGATCCCAGAACCGCTATATTGCCGACCTTGCGGTCTTCATGGCCGCAGTGCTTGCCCTGAGGGTCATTTTTTCTGCGCATACAAGATTAGGGATGAACAGCTTTTGGACACAATTCCCGGAATTTAATAATCTAGTTGAAAGAAATATTTTGCGACCAATTACACGAATTACCACTAATAAGTTTCGTGTAAATTCGTGGAATTCGTGCCAACGCACTTATATTTTAACATGCAAATTGATTGTACAGAAAAGGAATTATCCATATTTAAGAAAATTGCAGATGCTGCGATAGAACTCGGTGTGCCCTGTTATATTGTTGGTGGATTCGTCCGCGATAAATTGTTGGGCAGGAAAACGAAAGATGTTGATATTGTTTGTTTGGGCGATGGAATTCGACTTGCTCATGCTGTGGCCGCTATATTCCGACCACGGCCAGTTGTTTCTTTTTTCAAAACGTTCGGTACTGCACAGATCAAACTTAATGACTTTGAAATTGAGTTTGTAGGTGCACGGAAAGAAAGTTATCAATCACATACAAGAAATCCCGACGTAGAACCAGGGGACCTCGCCGATGATCAGAAGCGGCGTGACTTTACGATTAATGCGCTGGCGATAAGCTTAAACGATGAGGACTACGGAAAATTAATAGATCCATTTGATGGTGTTGCTGACCTGGAAAAAAAAATCATTCAGACTCCATTGAATCCATTGCAAACTTTCAGTGACGATCCGCTTCGAATGTTAAGAGCTATACGTTTTGCAACTCAACTGAGTTTCCACATCGCACCTGAAACCCTCCAGGCGATTATTGATAATGCTGAGCGAATAAAAATAATTAGCCAGGAAAGGATCACGGAAGAATTAAACAAAGTATTGCTAAGTAAAAAGCCCTCCATTGGATTTGATCTTCTTTATCAAACAGGGCTGCTCGAAATTATCTTCCCTCAAATGGTTGATCTCGCTGGTGCCGAGTATGTGGATGGACATGGGCACAAGGATAATTTTTATCACACTCTGCAAGTAGTCGATAACGTTAGTAAGCAAACAAATGATCTGTGGTTACGTTGGGCGGCTGTATTGCATGATATCGCCAAGCCAGCCACGAAAAAGTTTGAAGCAGGTCATGGCTGGACATTTCATGGACATGAAGTAGTAGGTGGGAGAATGGTTCCTAAGATCTTCGCACGTTTAAAATTACCACAGAACGAGAAGCTGAGGTTTGTGAAGAAGATGGTTGAGATGCATTTACGTCCTATCGGATTAACGAAAGAAAACATTACAGATTCAGCGATACGTCGCTTGTTATTTGATGCGGGAGATGATATTGACTCACTTATGACCTTATGCGAAGCCGATATAACCTCAAAGAATAAACAAAAAGTAAAGCGGTATCTCGAAAACTTTGAATTGGTGAGAAAAAGATTGCTCGAGGTAGAAGAAAAAGATCGGATAAGAAACTGGCAACCTCCGATAACAGGGGAATTGATTATGGAAGTATTCGGCTTACAACCATGTCGCGAAGTCGGAGAAATTAAAAACGCTATCCGCGAAGCTATCCTGGATGGTGAAATCGAAAATAACTACGACGCGGCCTATTCATTGATGTTAAAAAAAGCAGCGGAGTTGGAGCTGAAGCCAGTCGGGAGTCGGAAGTAGGGAGTCAGGATACTTGACATTGGATACTTGAGTTTCGTGAACGTTAGATATTAAAAGTAGAATGCTAAACGGAAAATTATTTTATAATTTTCATCAACTTCTTAAGCCATTGGCGTTTCAAGTTGCCCACTCCTGACCGCGCGTGCTGACTCTTCCGCGTGGTCTGATTCTTGTGACAGAAATATATTACATTTGGAAATTAACCTTAAGTTGAAAGTATGGCCATATTAAGATTTAGAATATACCTTGAGGAAGACGACAGTGTGTATAGAGATATTGCAATTCGGCATACTCAAAACTTTTTGCAGCTTCATCACACGATATTAAAAGCATATGAGTTCGATAATAAGCACCAGGCGACTTTTTATCGTAGCAATGATCATTGGGAGCGTGGAAGGGAGATATCTTTTGAGAAGTACGATAAGCAATACAAAGTAGCTCCGTTGATCATGGCTGAAACTGCCATAGGTTCTGAGATCAAAAACCCAAATCAGAAGTTTATTTATGTGTATGATTTCGCTAAGAATTGGACTTTCCTGGTCGAATTAATAAATGTTTCCAAGGAAGAAAACTCGAAATATGACTATCCTGTCGTCGTTAAGACCGAGGGGATAGGTCCATCACAATACGGTACTAAAGGTTTGGTGGGAGATAAGCTGGCAGAAGTGGAAGAGAAGTACGACCTCACGAAAGGAGCTGAGGGCTTTGGAACAGAGGGCGGTGAGGATCTCGATGATGAGGATGCACTCGGTCTTGGTGACGACGCCGGTGCTGACGGCGCGTCAGAAGAAGTTTAACGTCACAATAATAATCTTCATTCCTGTAGCTACTGCACATTCCCATGCGAATTGAAATTAAAGACGATCATAATAATTGCCGGACCCACGGCAGTAGGTAAAACATCGCTGGCTATTGCGCTGGCTAAACATTTTGACACCGCTATCATTTCGGCAGATTCCAGGCAATGTTTTAGAGAACTTAATATCGGGGTAGCGAAGCCAACTACGGAACAACTTGATGAAGTCAGGCACTATTTCATCAACTCACATTCTATTCATGAAGATGTAAACGCGGCAATATTTGAACAGTACGCGCTGCGGTCTGCGGAAGAAATTTTCCTGCATCGTGATACGGCAGTAATGGTTGGTGGAACGGGACTCTATATCAAAGCATTTTGTGAAGGACTTGATGAAATACCGACAATCTCAAGCGGGGTCAGAGAAAAAATAGTATCAAATTATAACCTGTCGGGTTTAAGATGGTTGCAAGAACAGGTGCGTGTAAATGATCCTGAATATTTTGCAAAGGGTGAAATAACAAACCCCCAACGTTTAATGAGAGCTCTGGAAGTAAAATTGGGGACCGGGAAATCTATCAGGCAATTTCAGCAAAGCCGAAAGGTGATCCGTCATTTCTCGATCATTAAGATCGGCCTTCATTTACCCAAAGATCTACTTCACGCAAATATAGATCACCGGGTCGATGAGATGATGAAACAAGGATTACTTAACGAAGTTCAGACTTTGCTTCCATTCCGTTTACTTCCCGCTCTACGCACTGTGGGCTATACCGAATTGTTCAATTACTTAGATAGAGAAATATCACTCACCGAAGCGGTAAATGCAATAAAGAAAAATACGCGCCAGTATGCTAAGCGCCAGATGACCTGGTTTAGAAGGGATGCAACCATCAGATGGTATTTGCCACAGGAGACACAAGAAATAATTGACCTGTATCAACCCTGATTACTTTTTCCGCGGTATTTTCACTATTCGGAGATTTACGATTGGTAAGGCTTTGTACCTAAACGCATATAAATATTACGGATAGCCGGAGATTTTAGCTTTTAAAAAGTAAAATAGAATCGCTTATTCAAGCGATTTTGGTATAGCAACTCCAATATGTCTGAAATCCTAAAGTCCAACGTCCAAAGTCATTAGGTCAAACGAATTCCTCCCTATGAAAAACCGAATACTTGGTAAAGTACCTCGGAAAACAAAAGCCCCGTCTTTTTAGATGGGGCTTTTTAATAGATCTGATGGGCGGATGATCAGGTTGTATTAAAATTTAAATCCGACCGTCAACAGAATATTTCCATTGCTGTCGTTTATTTCTGCAAATGTGTTTGGTTTATCGGATAACCGGTAGGGAAGATTTGCATCCTTATTTAAGCTATGCACGTAGGTTAGATCAACAAAAATCCCTTTGTTGCGATAACCGAGGCCACCGCTAAGATTCATTTTTCTTCCTTCAAGTGCAGATTCTTTATACGGATTACTGTATAGTGAAAATCCCAGACGGGTCATAATGGTTTTAAATTTCAACTCCCCGCCTACCCTGAAGTTAAATGCATTTTTGTATACCTCCTTTATCGCAGCGTTTACGCCCTTGTAATAACTGTCATCACCGTTTTCTTCAGCCGAACTGAATTTGGACCCCTTATGAGTTACATACTCAACATCCGCTGTAATAAATCCTTTTTGCCTGGTAACATCTTCTGTTTCATGTAGCACGTAGGAGGCACTGATAAGAAATTTCCAGGGTGAAACAAGATCGTATTTAAAAGACTCAGTCGGATTTCCAAAATAATAATCAGACGTAATGCTATCAACACCTTTATCATTCGGTCCAAATAATCTCTCAACATCTGTAACCATTTTACCGCCATATTTATCTTTCAGGCCATAGAGTGTTGGAGTATGTACTGCGAAACCGACCCGCACATAATCTGCAGGTTTGAAAATCACACCCAGTTTTGCATTAAGACCCAGCCCTGTTACAGAATAGTTCTCTTCAAATCTTGAAAAGCCGAATTCATTGGTCGTGTCGTTAGCGGGATCCGATTCGACAAAGCGGCGTTCCCGTGAATAATTGAGAATCGGCACGCCCAAACTGGCTCCGATATAGAGCTTATCTTCCATATTGGCCGCCCCTCCAAATGTAAGCTCCGTAACGCCCCCTTTTGAGTTTGTAAATTGTTCCTGCTTACGATTGGCCAAATACTCGGGACGACCCACTACCTGCAATTGGCCATTTAATGTTGCCGTGTCGATCAGGTATGTATAAACTGCCATCTTGGTACCCAGTGAAAGATTGCTATTTCTAACGTCATCAATGCTTAAACCGGAGTTTGAAAATTCCGTTGCAAATTCTTCTGAAAATGAGCTGGCGTCATTTTCGCCATTGTAAAAATTTGTGTTATTGAAATTGGCCGTGCGATTGACTGCAAAGCTGAAAGCATTGCTTGTCCATTTACTATACCTGTTTGTGTGCCCCCAAACAACACCTGAAGTTCCGAAGTTAAACCTGGCAGTTAAATCAGTCGACGCGTCTGTCCCCCTGAAATTGCTTTTGCTCTTTAACAGGCTTAACCCGGGCGTAAATACAATTTCACCGGTTTTATAAAAACCAAGGCCAGCGGGATTTATGAAACTGGATGTAATTTCCCCCCCAAGAGAACCCATAGCTCCACCAATTGCCTGGTGCCGCGCCGTACCCGACGGAGTGGTCCAGCTTAGACGGATGGCATCTTCAGGGATCTGGGCAAATATGGTATTCGTAGTAAATAAAAAAAAGACAGCGTAGAAAACTTTTTTCATACCTGGGTTTTTTACAATGGGCATACGATGGAAAGAAAGGAGGAATCAAAATTCAAGACAGCCTTAAATCCTGTTCCTCCCTGGTATAAAATCACTCATTAATAAAACGCTTAGTTACCTCTGGATGGCCTGCTTCCGGAACTGCTTCCGCTGCTGCCGCCCCCACTGCTACTTCCCGAACCGCTGCTTCCACTGCTTCGTGAAGGTGACGACGAACTGGAAGAAGATGACGAAGGTTCGTAGGTCCTTGTTGGCCTGTCAGAAGAGGAAGAGGGGGAGTAATAAGTATCCCTTCCACTATTATTATTGCTATTTGAGAATACTTTCCGAACAGAATTGCCGAGAGTTCTGTTGTTGTTATTATAACCCGAATTTGCACTTCCGGAACTCGTCATCTTTGTCCGGGATGGAGCATAATTGGAGTTATTGTAAGCACTGTTTGAATAACTGCTCAAGTTGAAATTACGCACCCTGTTATAGACAACCGGATTTGTTTTCGGATTTACGACGATAACCCTGGTGCAATAGGGATTGTAATAGCTGTTCCAATAGTAGTAATTGCTCCAGTAACTGTTAAAAGGTGAATAAGTATTGAAAGATGAATAAGTATTGAAAGGTGAATAGCTGTAGTATGAGCCTGTGTTGTAGCTATTATAACGCCAATCGTTCCAGGTATAATCATCGAAAGTTGACCAGCGTGAAGGATTACGAACACGCATTCTCAAATAGCGATCGTCAGGATTCACATACTCATTGCGGTACTGATCTTCTGCACGGTAACGACGATCGTCTTTATCGTCATCCTCAACCTTGGCATAAGCTTCTCTTTCCCGGGCAGGAGAAAAATACACGTCGTCGGGAGTCTGACCAGTTTTATATGCAGTGGAACAACTGCTAAGTGAAGCAACCGCCAGTCCTAAGAGTATAATTCTTGAGTTCATGTATGGTGATTTAATAAGTTTACAGGTGAAGTACTACTTTTGCGTCAATCCGAATTAAAGTTACAATAAAAAGACAGTGACTTCGAATGATTTATTGCAGGACAAGTGTTAATTTTTTTTCAACGTTAAACGATTGGAAATCCGAAGATAAACTTCAGAATTCCGGGTTTAAGAAATAGCGTTTACGTGCTGATTTTACATTTGTCGGGTAGCGATATATCGCTGAAGTGTGCGACGCAACGGGCGCTGAGCAGTGAATTGGAAGCCGGGCTACAAATTGAATAAAAGAACCAAGGACCATCACAAAATGAGTAAAGAAATTACGTCGAGGGAACAGGACTATTCACAATGGTATAACGATCTTGTTATTAAGGGCGAACTGGCCGATTATTCTGCCGTTCGCGGTTGTATGGTGATCAAGCCGTATGGTTTTGCGCTATGGGAAAATATGCGAGACCAACTCGACAGAATGTTTAAGGATACCGGTCACATGAATGCTTATTTCCCGCTGTTCATCCCTAAAAGTTTTTTGAGCCGTGAAGCAGCGCATGTGGAAGGCTTCGCAAAAGAGTGCGCAGTGGTAACCCATTACCGTTTGAAGAATGATCCCAACGGTAACGGGATCATTGTTGACCCGGAAGCAAAACTCGAGGAGGAGCTGATTGTCCGGCCGACAAGTGAAACAATTATCTGGAATACATATAAAAGCTGGATCCAGTCTTATCGTGACCTTCCCCTTTTAATCAATCAATGGGCAAATGTGGTTCGATGGGAAATGAGAACCCGGTTATTTCTCCGCACCGCAGAATTCCTATGGCAGGAAGGTCACACGGCACACGCCACCTCGGACGAAGCCGTTGCAGAGACGAAACAAATGCTGGATATATACGCCGAATTTGTTGAGAACTGGATGGCATTGCCGGTGATAAAGGGCGTAAAAACTGAAAGCGAACGTTTTGCGGGTGCCGTGGATACTTATTGCATTGAGGCGCTCATGCAGGATGGCAAAGCTTTACAGGCGGGCACATCGCATTTCCTGGGTCAGAATTTCGCGAAGGCATTTGATGTAACGTTTTCGGATAAGACGAACCAACTTGATTATGTATGGGCCACAAGCTGGGGGGTCAGTACGCGGTTGGTCGGTGCTCTCGTAATGGCACATGGTGATGACGAGGGATTGATTCTTCCGCCTAAAATTGCTCCGCTGCAAGTCGTCATTGTACCTATCTATAAAGGCGACGATCAGAAGTCTAAAATTGATGAGAAGGTAAAATCGCTGGTTCAGGAACTCAAGGCTGCACGTATCAGGGTGAAATATGACAATACGGATAATGCCAGGCCAGGATGGAAATTTGCCGAATATGAAAAAAAGGGTGTCCCAATCCGGTTAGCAATAGGAGCCAGAGACCTGGAAAATAATACCGCCGAAATTTCCCGGCGTGATACGAGAGAAAAAACAAGTGTACCAATAGATGGACTCGCCACGCGCATCGGCGATTTGCTTGTAACAATACAGCAGGAAATGTACAATAAGGCCCTCTCATATCGAAAGGAGCATATCACTAAAGTGGATACCTGGGAAGAGTTTCAAAAGGTCCTGGCCGAAAAAGGAGGGTTTGTGCTTGCACATTGGGATGGAACAGCAGAAACGGAAACGAAAATCAAAGAACTCACAAAGGCAACCATCCGTTGCATTCCATTAGATAATCCGCAGGAAGACGGTAAATGCATACTGACCGCCAAGGCAAGTACCCAGAGGGTTTTGTTTGCGATAGCTTATTAAGGAGGTGTGGGATCTACGGGGTATGATGTACGATATATATGAAATGGTCATGTCTGATGTGTATGCTGCCGATATCACACCTCATGCTTCGCACAGACTTTGACCTGGTACATCGTACTTGGTACATATTTCCAACTATTTTTCTATCTTGACTGATCTTTGGTTCAAAACAACTGAGTATGGAACGAAATTTTGATGAGCCTCTTTTTGATCTGCAAGTCGATCGTGAGGCCGGCAATCATTTCCGTGAATCTTCTAAGTGGGCAAAATTCCTTTCAGTTGTTTCGTTTATTGCGATTGCGATTGTGTTATTGGTTCTCATTTTCGCCGCAACTGCCATGACAAGGGCATTGGAGGAATTTAGACCTGAATTTGCTGGTGCCAGCGGTTTTTTTGTCGCTGTTGCTATTGTTGGCGTGCTGATCGTTTTTTTTACAAGTTACTTATTGTTCCGGTTTGCTACTCTGACCAAACAGGGTATCGAACGCCAGGACCAGATCATATTTAACAAAGGATTGCTGGCGCTCAAGAATTATTTCATGATTTACGGGGTAGTCACTATGCTAACTTTAATATTAACTATCATTTCGGCCGTTACAAATTTTGGTAAATAAAATATAAGGTATGAATACAAATGCTTCTCCAGGGGACTTTTTCAGTTTTGGAATCGACGCTCATTCCAGGGAATTGCTAAAAAACTCCGCTATATGGGCAAAGATCATTGCCGTTGTAGGCTTTATAAGTGCGGGAGTATCTGTGTTAACCACCGTAATAAATAAGCTCGCTGTAAATGCAAACATCTTTGCCGCGATAGGTCCGATTACTGGTTCATTAATTATTGCTGCGATCACGGTTTCATTAAATCTTTTCTTACTCCGCTTTGCATCAAATATTTCTGACAGCCTTTCAAATATGAATCAGCAGCAATTTAACAGTGGCGCAAGTAATCTTCGCATTTATTTTAAATTCATAGGAATTCTTGTCATTATTTTCCTTTCCTTATTTCTTTTAGCCATGTTATTCTTTATCATGGGCACGGGTTTGAGCGGTTAGTCACTAATTACTGGTAGAATAATAATTATAATCCTTTAAGAGAGTTTGTAAAAAATCGAGCGAATCCTGGTCGCTTTCCATTTTTAATTTGGACTTGATCCGTTCAGCGATCCTGACTGATAGTTCATAATCGTTTTTCTTTTTAACGGATTCGATGATGCTTTTGAGCGTATTAATGTCACGATCGCTGAGCTGCATGACTTGCGGATATTTTGGCTGATAGTTAGATTCGATTTCAGTGAATACAGTGTCCTGCCAGGAAGTGCTGTTTTTCAGATCGATTAAAATAGTTCCCGCGACAAGATCGCCGATACGTTGTGACTTAGGCGTAAAAATAATACTGATCAGGCCAGCCACGGTGATGGGTAACGTCCACCAGGGCAGCTGCCCGAACAGGATGGCGATCGGAATCCAGTAAGGGAAATCAATTAGTCTGAAAATCCAGCGTATCAGGTACTGGCCCAGGGTCGGCTGGCCGCCTTCTGCTGTGATGACCTTTATGTTCATTGCCAGTTTGCCAAGGCTTCGCCCGTTGAAAGCAACTTCACATATCAAATGATAAAATAAAACCGGTAAGCTCACTAAAAGTCCCTTCACATCCCAGGTGTAGGTCCAGACAAAGAATGATGGTATATCTACAATAAGCGAAACAATCTTAATGTACAGCCAGCAGGCCACCAAATCAATTATCCAGGCAAAAAGCCGTTTATGAAATGGCGAAATGGCGAATTCAACTTCTATATTGAAACCTGTATCTAATTTTACCTGTAGCATTTGCTGGGAAAGAAATGAATATTTGTTGACGCTTAAACGTTCAAAATTTAACTATTATATTTATCAATAAAAATAATAGAATAGCTGGTATCTGAACCATAAAAATCCATGAATTGAGAGAAGGGCGGTTTATAAAAAAGAATATCGACAAGTGGAAGCAGTACCAGTATGAGACTGCCACTGATCCGGATGAGATGGCGCATCAGTTTACAGAACTGGTGAACGATCTTGGCTATTCAAAGACTTTTTACCCACATAGCAAGGTCACGCAATACCTTAACGGGCTTGCTTCCAGGATTTACCTGGGCATCTATAAAAATAAGCGGGAAGAATCTTCACGTATACTGAGGTTCTGGAAAACAGAGCTGCCTCTTACGGTCAGAAAATATCATCGTGAGTTGTTGTATGCCTTTCTGCTATTTACCGCATTCGCTATAATGGCCGCTTTTTCGGCCGCGCAGGATCAGAGCTTTGTACGTGGAGTGCTCGGAAATAACTATGTGGAGATGACTGAAGACAATATCGTCAGGGGCGACCCCTTCGGCGTATATAAAGACAAAAACAAATTTGAGATGTTTTTGACGATTGCCCTGAATAATGTCAAGGTATCGTTTATGGTGTTTGTTGGAGGATTGTTGTTATCAATAGGCACAGTCTGGATGTTGTTTGAAAACGGGATGATGTTGGGATCATTCCAAACATTCTTTTTTTTGAAAGATCTGGGCTGGCAATCGGTATTAGTCGTTTGGATCCACGGGACGCTTGAAATTTCCGCGATCATCATTGCGGGTGCTGCAGGATTGATTGTGGGAAACAGTATCCTTTTCCCGGGAACGCATAAGCGTATTCGGTCTTTAAAACGTGGCGCAAAACACGGATTAAAGCTGATGATCGGACTTGTGCCGGTTTTTATTGTCGCCGCATTCCTGGAAGGGTATATAACTCGCTATTCCACCATGCCCAAGGCAATAAGTATAACAATACTCGCAGTCTCGTTTACTTTCATCATTTGGTATTTCGTTGTTTATCCGATTAAACTGCATAAGCAGTTGCACCAGGCAAAAAAATAATACCGTCAAATCCGATGAAAGAACTGCAATATAATATCTTGAAGAGATTTTGTCTGCTACTTCTCGGTATCATCTCGATGCTTATTCCTTTCCAGCTCTGCGCACAGGACGATAAAGACTCAACCGAAGTTTATCCGGACACGACCATCGGCACCGTCATCGATAGTAGCAACGAAAACAATGCGCAAAAATACTCTGCACAACCGGCCTTGAGAAGTGTTCCGGACACCACGGTTGAGAGAATGAAAAGGGATAAGTCATTTGCATATGCAAATGATCCCGCTTACTGGACAAAAGAACGGAAAGTATACCGAAAAGGTTTTTGGGATTATGTATTCAATTTTTTTTCAAGTGATCTTGTAAGAGTAATCTTCTACATCTTAATTGGCGCCCTGATTGTTTTTGTGTTGTACCGGGTCATTGTAGTGAATGAACTCCTTATCTTTTATTCCTCCAAAAAAAAGCGGCTCCTTTCTGAGGAAACGGAATTGACGGAAATTGATCCAGCAGCCATTGACAAAAAAATCAGGGAGGCGATTGATCAGAGAAATTACAATGGTGCTGTGCGGTATTTATACTTAAAAACCCTGTACATGTTGAATGATAAAAAATGGATACAATTTCATTCCCAGGCTACAAACAATCAATACCTTGATCAGATGAGTCAGCATAAACGAAATCATGAATTTAGGTT
>Ga0126304_10000763_pt1 | contig 14023 bp, 9 predicted proteins | sample Plot25_FD_92538 | JGI IMG/M metagenome (GOLD analysis project Ga0126304, IMG submission 92538) | Serpentine soil microbial communities from UC McLaughlin Reserve, CA, USA - Plot25 | ecosystem: Environmental > Terrestrial > Soil > Grasslands | place: USA: UC McLaughlin Reserve, Lake County... | reverse complement strand
TGCTTTTGTCAGCCCTTTTTGGTTACTTTTTGGGCAAACAAAAAGTGACAACAGAAAACTTATAGCTAAATAATAAACCTAACGGTGCCAAATAAAATTCAAGAAAGATGCTTAGCTGCATTCAGCATTACAAAGGCACTACTTATCACTCAATGCAACGAATTCAGTTTGATTTTACCGATGTAAAACCATCCGGATACCGTGTGCATGCGTTTGAAGTCACTGGTTCGTGGCTGCATCTGAAAGGATTGGAGGTAGTAGGGATACAGGTGCCGGTTGTCAATAGTAATACGCAATCTATTTGCTTTTCCAATGTAGGAGGCAGCTATAACGTTTATGAACAACTAGGCATGCACGATGGACAAGGCATTGGATTTTATCTCACCGCCGGTTCTCATAACCTGGTTCTAAATTGCGACGCTTATCGCAATTATGACTACACCTCGATGGCAGGCGGTGGGCGCAACGGAGGTAACGTAGATGGCTTTGGCAATCATCCGGCCGAAGGCAGTGTTAATAATATTTTCAGGGGATGCCGCGCCTGGTTTAACAGCGATGATGGATACGATTGTATTTCGGCATATGAATCCACCGTGTTTGAAAACTGTTGGGCCTTTTATAACGGTTACTCGCCCGGTTTTATCAGTCGCGCCGACGGCAATGGTTTCAAGGCTGGCGGCTATGCCGGGAGAGCATTTAATGCGCTTCCTCTAAATATTCCGCGCAACACCATCCGCTTTTGCCTGGCGGTGATGAATAAAGCCGATGGTTTTTATTCTAATCACCATCTTGAAGGTAGTGCGTGGTATAACAACACAGCGTATCAAAATGGCGTCAATTACAATATGCTGAACCGGAAGGCCAAAACAGTGGCCGACTATTTAACGGATGGTCCAGGATATAATCATGTGCTCCGCAATAATATCAGCCTCGGCCCCCGGTCTGTACTAATTATGATGCTGCCGCATGTACTATTGATCACAACAGCTTTTTAGATAATGACATCACCTTTTCTGCCGGTGATTTTTTTAGCCTCGACACATCACAACTCACAGCACCACGTGAGCGGAATGGTAATCTGCCGGTGATAAATTTTATGCGATTGAAACCTGCCAGCAAATTGATTGATAAAGGCATTGATATTGGCCTTCCTTTTTATGGCAAAGCGCCGGACCTGGGTTGTTTTGAAACAAATAAAAAATAGTTGATAGAACAAAATGGCGCACAGCTCATCGTATTTTTTTTGATGATTCTGATCAGAAAAGCTAAACATACGTCAAGCGATCTCTGAACAAACGTCTTTGGTTTTTGTTTGTCACTTTTTGTCATTGCCACAAAAAGTAACCAAAAAGGTCTAGAGCAATTCAATGGCTCCGCCTGAATTGCTCAGGCCATCGCAGAACCGTCATTCTTTACACGTATACGCTTTTTCTTGCAGTGTTCAGTCTTTCTTGTTGAAACTTTCCACTATTCAAGCTTGTTATATTTTGTTGCAAATGCTAAAGGTTGAAGCGTCTTTACAAGCGCTGTGTTGCGCCTCTTTAACTACAATTTGTACATAGACTTGAGAGGCGCTACAAGGCGCTGCTGTCTTTTCTTAAGATTTATGCATTAACTGAACAGTCTTTTTGTTTTAACTCTTGTTATTTACAGGCCGATCAAAAAGTTAGTTATTCAACCTTCGTTGTCCTCCCAATGAATTGCTCTAACAAATAATGACACTACAAACAATCTACCATAAAAGAACTTTCACAGCGCCTTATTGCGCATAACCTCCAGCCTGATTGATGTTTAATGAAAGGAAAGCGCAATACCAGCGCCCGAAGTATCTACAGCTCTCAAGGCTAGTTACGTACCGAAAGAAACAACTGCAAATAAACACATCTTGCTAAAAGCATCCGGTGTACGAACGGCCCTGAAAATTCAGCCGCATGGGCATTGAATTTTCTGCTCTTTTTGGTTGCTTTTTGAGCAAGCAAAAAGTGACAAAGAAAAAAAAGTGACAACAACAAAAGAAAATGACGAGAAAAAAAATTATAAGAACCAATAAAGCGGTGCAAAAGAAGAAAGAAGTGGCAATAAAAAAATGTAACAAAACAAAAACGGATTCCGCTATTCAGGCCATTAAAACATTTCCACTGTTGAAAACCGCAACAAAGCTTTTAAACCATAACGGTCGGTAACCTTAATCAAAACTGGAAACTCTCAGTTTCTTCCCTTCTTCTACGAAAGCCGTTCCTTTCTGCTTCAAAGTCGCCTGTTGCGTACTCTCATCTTTCAATAGTTTATCCATATAGACCTTTACTATAGACGCACTCGCCGTAACAGGCTTACCACTTACTATAGCCTCTGTTGCATAAGAATGCAACAAGCTTGGAAACTGGCTCTTAAATAATGCCGGTGTGGCAAACAGATCGCAGCCCAATACTTTATTGCCTGTAGCTACTACTACACCAATCACATTTTTGTTAGCGGCAAATTTGTTGCGGAAAAATGTAAGGTAATCATCCAATTTTTTGGCGTAGGACTTAGAAGAGCTCAATGCTGTATAAGTTTTGGTAGGAGTGATTGTTACATTTTTTACATTGATCTCCTCTACTTTAGACCAGACCTTTGACTGGTCCTTATCTTTTTCCACCACTTTACGCAAAGCCATAGAGCCTTTGTTATAATGCGCTTTAAATTCTGCAGGCGCGGGTTCGTTTTGGATAGCATTTCTGTTCTCTGCCGCTCTTTCACTGTTGGCATACCAGCGGCCACTTTCCACACAAAACACTTTCAGTTCTTTCTTGCCGCTTTTGGGTTTCAGCACCAGGTCTTTTTCAATGATCCGGTCCTGCTGGCCACCTTTTACAACATCGCCGCAAATAACGATAACAGTATCACTGGAAATGTTTTCAATACTTAGCGTATTCACCGTGCCGCCGCCCGCTTTTTCTTTAATCTTTACCTTGCCTTTTTGTAATGCTTCCTGTAAAGGCATATACTTACCAACTGCTTTAAATTGAGCCGTGAAACTTTCTTTTGCATACACAGGATAGAGCCTGAGATTACCATAAGTGTAGGCTTTAGCGGCGGTGTCTGATTGTAAAAAATTTACTTGGAGGTGGTTGTAAGTGTATTGGCTATAACAAAAAAACGGAACCAGGACAAAGCTGCAGATGATTAGTGGTTTCATAAACAAGGTTTATTGCAGGGAGTAGGCTGCTCTAAACTTTGCATAAAAAAGCGAGTGAAAATATTGTTAAGTGTTTCTGATTGTCAATATGTAGAGGTGCAATTGTGGCAGGTTTTTTTGCTATTTTCTTCTACATTAGCTTGACCAATAGATTATACCCTGCTTTTATTAACAGCCGGTTTTGTTTAAAATAAAAGGTAGGACCTTATGCGTCCGTGCTCAGGACTTTATCATTTCCCACAAACTCTTTGGCGCCTGACGGAAGTTATCACTAAAGAAAAAGATCGCAAGTAGTATATAAACAATGAAAGCAAACAGGCTTACCAGCTGCCCCCGCGATGTCTTTTGAATTCTTCGGTTTTTATCCAAAGTGCAACTATCACCGGCGCAGCCCTGTGTTCCATTTTTGTAAAACCATTGATAAAACACGCACCCTACACAAATTCCAAATGCGGTTTCAAAGAACAGAAAGGCCAGGCAGAGGAGGCAAGTAAGGCTGGTGATGATGCTATAGGTGTTATTAACTACCAGTAGAAAGAACATAAGCCCTGACAAAACAAACCCAATTTTCCAGGCAAACCTTTTTTGTGGCGCAGCCACATATTCGGGCACCTGTCCACTCACAATTATACGACCGATAATCAGAGTAGGAGAAAATTTCGGATTGATGAAAATCCGGATGATGAAGTCCGTCAAAAAACCAACGAGAACATACTTGATTAACAAAAAGTCTTTTTTAAAAAAGATAAGCACCAGCGAACTAAACATCAGTAAAAACAAGATCCCCGCTGCAGCTCTTATCTCGCGTTCATTTAAAACAGGGGTATTAAAGCCTGCAACTTCCTCACCGAACTGAATGAGGCGGGTTTTCTTTTTCATGTTTTTTTGTTTAGATTTCCCTGGTTATTGATTAAACCTCTAAGCGGTATAGGGACTTAGCCCTTTACATAAAAATTAATGCCGCTTGCTAATTTTGTTCGTGCTTTAGATGTTTAAAAAGGCTCATGTTATTAGCATGAGCCTCAAGTTCTAACAGCAGGGCAGCGTCATCATGATAACGGCAAGTGCAATAAGGATCTGTTTCATAATTATTGTTTTAGTTGGTGCAATGAATTGATAGTAACTGTCGTCAACAAAAGCGTACGAAACCAACACCTTTCCCTGCGGTAAAGGCCGTAGCTACAAGCAGCACTGATCCGCAAAAACACACAATTCTCTTTAGCGCCGGCAACAACAAGGAACGCTTTTTCGTCTTGCTTGTAAGATTACTGAAATCATTCTGGCAGGAAAATACATGGTCAACAAACAACAGGTAATGGTAAACAAACAACGTAATGAAAGATATATTTCTCAAAAGCATGAGTAAAGTCATCACGATCCTGTGAGCATGAAGTAGAACTTGTTTTTATTTATTTGTTTGTCACTTTGCTTATTGCCCAGAAAAAGTAGTTTTCTGTGCACAGCTGTTACAGCAATTTTTTTGACTTTTCTCTTTCCACAAGGTTTTGATAGAAAGCTTTAAGTTGCGGGTTATACTGAAGGGTACACAAGGCAGGCATGCGTACTGCGTGGCGGATAAATTTGTTACCTCTTTTTGACATTTTGGATCTTCTTTTCATTTTTCCTGATTGCTCCAGTTGAATGTCCATTCCTGCATAGGACTGCACTATAAATAAGGCTAAACGGAACACCAGCGCAGTAAGTGTCCGGCAACTGTCAAGGCTTGATCAACTATCAAAAGGGAAGACTGAAAATAAAGGCATCTACCTAAAAACATCCGGCTAAACGAAAAGCCTGAAAATTCAGCCCGCATGGGCCATTGAATTTTCTGCTCTTTTCTTTGGTTACTTTCTTTTCCGCAAACAAAAGAAAGTGACACAGGAAGAAAGCTCTTATAAGCAAACGCCATAACAAACCCTTCATTTCTCAGTACGACAAAGGAAGAGTGAATGTTATATCCGTATGACGCACAAGGCCACTGCAAGAACTAAGCAAAACTACTGATGTCAGTTTGAAACTTCATCACTGCTCCATGGACGATCAAACCGTTGAAGAGTGCGACGCAACGATGTTTAACCGATGTACTGCTGCCGGTACCATAACAGCTATCAACAAGGAACTGAAGGACCTTCTCTTTTAGATTGAACCTATATAGTCTATCTTTTAGTACTGAAAAATAAATCATGGAAATTTTAGCAAAGCGAATGCTTTTCTTTACCAAGGTGATTTTAACCTTCCTGGTAATTATGGTTTTAATCTTTTTAAATTTTTTGGACCTGCGGGAGAGCAACCGTAATAAAACTTATCTCAACCTGATAAATAAGGTGGCTCAAAAAGGTGACGATGCTTTACGATTTAAAAATTACGAATTAGAAAGAGTAAAATTTCTTCAAGACAATGATTCATCTTCTGCGACAAAACATATCAATGCCAGGAACGAACTGGTAAATTTATTAAAGGTCTACGGGGCCAATTTTACGAAAGGCACCAAAGGCGGCGGAGATGCAGAGAACCGATTTGTGGTAATGACAGTACCAGAACGCCATGTACAGGGCCCAGGCGAGGGAACAGTGGCGTCGGCGTTAGATTTTTTTCTGGCATATGCTTCTAATGATACGGCTTCCATTTTAACAGGTTTTGATAGCAAGATTCTAAAAAAACAACTCGATAGTATTTCCAATGTACTAAGTGGTGGTTTTAACGGTGGGCTGCCAAAAACAAAACCGCTTGCCGCGGGTAATGGAAACGTTGCTCCTGATGACAATGGTGGCAATGCACCGGTTGTTGGTGATGGTACTAACCCATATGGCATAACAGACAATAAAAATTCAAGGATATTGTTTTCGACTTACGAGTTTTCAGAAGCCCATATACAGGATAATAACCTTGTATTGGTTCTTGGTCAAAATATGAGAAACAGTAACGCCCAGGGAGCGGCATATTCTTTTTCTTTACACGTACCGGCACAACTAAAAAAAATAAATTTTCCATCCACTCTTCATTTTGCGGGCTTTGATTCTGTATTAATCAAAGACCTTTCTTCCAGTAAACAAAAGCAACAGGATTTAAAAAATTTATACGGGTTTTATGATTTGTCTATGGTAGATAAAATTTCAGTGGAGGAGATCAATAAAAATAACGATGCTGTTTCTATACTGGGATTCGACATTTCCCGTAAATGGTTCCCGGTTGCGCTCTTAATTACCCTGGTGATTATTTACATTTTACTCTTTGAAACCATAAAGAAGGCACAACAACAAAAATTAAAAATCATAACCGACTACAATTCCGAACAAGTTCTTGATTTTTTAATAGACAAGAAATGGATACGGCTCTTTTTATGGATAGCAACTCCGGTCCTACTGGGATTTTTTATTTTTTACTGTTCGCTTATCAGGTACAGTAATTTAACCTATGGTTATTTTGCGGTTGCTTGTTTGTTATGTTTTATCATTGGATTATTGGCATACAAAAAATCATTAGTTCTTTAATTCAACTCTATAAATAACTCAGCCACCATTTTTCTTTGTGGGCCTGTTTATAGCGATCGTATCGCTTGCATAGAAAATAAAGGATCAGAACTAGAGACACCCAAACGAGGTAGGTGATTCCTAAAGAAAATCCATAGCCTCTTAATTTCGATTCAGCAGATACCCAGGTTCCTAAAGACGTCATGTCACTCCACTTATGGCCGGCAAAGGTGGTGGCAATCATAGCCGAAAGGTGAATAAGGTATAAATGAGCCAGGTAATAAAACATAGGAACCCGGCCAATCACTTTTATTTTTTCGGACAGCCACCCTCTCCAATTTTCAGAAACAGAAAGAAAGATTAGCCCGATTCCAACAGTAACCAAAACATATAAAAGCGAAGGCGGGTATTTAGATACTTTTAAAAATGAAAGAATTGTATATACGCCAGAGGGCTGGGCGCTCCACGGAGAAGGATCACCATATACATTACTGTACCTGAGAACAACAAATAGGATAAGGGAAGAAGCGCCCAGGGTCAGCAGAAATTTTTTCCGTTTTCCGGAATTCATTTCTTTTTTATAGATGCCACCAAGGCAATAGCCCAGGGCCATAACGCCCATCCAGGGAACCAGTGGATAGGCCACAAAAACATTCAGTGGACCAAAGGAAAAAAAGTTGAATTCATGTACCACCGACCAACCAAAGGACGCCGCCGATTGACCGGGAACATGAACGCTATCCAGCAGGTTATGACCAAATACCATCAGCAACCCAATAGCTGCTATTGTCCATCGCGGCAAATGGATCAAAGCGGCCAAAAAAATCATGCTGAAGCCCAAAGCCCAGATGACGCCTAAAAGTTCCATGGTAAAGCGGGCATTAAAGAACCAGCCGAAGCATACAATCGTTAATTCAAGAAACACCAACCATAAACCACGTGTCAATAAAAAGCGCGACAAATATTTTTTTCCTCTCCTTATGCCTACCAAAAAAGCAGAAGTGCCACTAAGAAACATAAATAAGGGTGCACAGAAATGGGTGATCCACCGGGTAAAATATAAAACGGGTGTTGTTGTTTGCAGGTTCAAAGGATCATCGGTAAAGGCAGCGGCGTGAAAATAATCTCTTACATGGTCCAGTGCCATAATGATCATAATAAGGCCGCGCAATAAATCGATGGATTCAACACGGTAGGTTGTTGACGGCCTGGCAATAGTCGCTGTTGCAGCAGGTGCGGTTAATATCGGTTCCATTGTAGTTAGCTTGAATAATAAAAACTGGCACGTTTAAAGGTAGGTTCATGGTAAAGCTACAAACTATTTGCAGATAGCTTATTAGCTGAAGAAGTTCAGGCTTCCGGTGGTAAGTAGGTGCCCGCCCAATGAAAAACGTGTTGGACTTTCCTTTTCAAACCGAAGTTAGATAGTACAAGCACTACTTGTTCATTGACAAAGGAATAGAATCAAGACTGTAATACCGGTGGACTACTTCCGCATTGCTGACTGTGATGATGCGAAAGCCGGAAGAGTCTTTGCCCAAAGGCATACCTACAGGACCTGTAGTAATCATTTCCAGATCGGGGCCGGTGGCAAGCGCATTGCGATGATAATGCCCTGCAAAAATGTGGTGAATGCCGTTCTTTTTAAAAAGCTGCAGGTATCTTGTTCGGGTCGCAAGGGGAATATTAAAATATTGATCCGGCTCGTTCTCTTGTTGTAAAAACAAGGGGTGGTGCAGAAAAATGAAAATGTGTTTATACTGCTTTCCTTTTGCTTCTTCCAAAGTTTTGATCAGCCATTCTTCCTGTTCTTTTGCCTGCTGCGGAACATTTTGAGGACTGTGCAGGTATACCGAATTTAGGACAACACCCAGCATAGATTGATACCGGAAACTGTAATACTCTTTTCCAAACGCGGTTCTATAAGCAGCAATGTCGGCAGGCGATGGAGTATTGCCCACATCGTGGTTGCCAGGTACGTTATACAGTGGAATGGAAATATCAAGCAGTGCCGTTATCCTTTTGTATTCGGCTACCTGGGCTACATCACCATTACGGTTCACCAGGTCGCCGGTGACAACCACGAAAGCTGGCTTCAACCGGTTGGCTTCCCTGATGGCTTTTTCGAAGTTTACTGTTTCCTTCTCAAAAGACCGGTCGGCAGTAAACATACCAAATTGTGGGTCAGACATCTGTATAAAATAGAGTGATCTATTGCTCCATTTAGCGGTAGCACAACCGCTGAGCAAAAGCCATACGGTTAGTAAAGAGAGGCAAAACTTCATTAGCAAATATCTCTCTGCCTTCATTTTTTATTATTTACAGGAAACGTTAAACAAAGCTGATGCAAGCCGGTGGCTTAAAAATAATTTTAGATGGCTGGTTTGCCAAATTATACTGCATTTGGATAGGCCGTACTTTTTTACCTGGCAGCAGGGCTGGCTAATCCAGAGTAGTTACATAAAAAGGCATTTTTCTTTTAGGTCTCGTAATGTATTTCTTAGTACTTTCAAACCCCCTTAATCCCTTCATGTGCAGTCTGAAACACTAGAAAAAAAGCCCACGTTATCTTTTTTACAAGGCGGTGGCGAGATGGGCGAACGCACCCGCAATTACAATTGGTCACAAACCTCTGTTGGCACACCGGATCAGTGGCCCCAAAGTTTACGTACAACACTTGGTATTCTTCTTCACTCGGCCTTTCCCATGTTTCTTTTTTGGGGCGAAGAACTTATTTGTTTTTACAATGATGCTTTTCGTCCCAGCCTTGGTGAAGAAGGTAAGCACCCCGCACTAGGAAAAGGAGGCAAAGAGGTTTGGCCGGAAATATGGGAGTTTATCGGCCCTCTTATCGAAAAAGTAATGACAACAGGGGAGCCTGTTTTTTATGAAAACCAGTTAGTGCCTTTCTACCGCAATGGAAAAATTGAAGACATCTACTGGACATTCAGCTATAGTCCCGCTTATTCTGATAATGGTGAAATAAACGGTGTGTTTGTCACGTGTACAGAAACAACAAATACAATTACGGCTTTTCAACAGCTACAGGAAAGCAAACAGGATGTAGCTTTTGCCCTTGAAGCTGCAGAACTGGCTACGTGGGATTTCAGCCCCATTACGAATCAGTTCACTGCAGATGCCCGGTACACCGAATGGTTTGGCCTCACAGCAAAACAAGCTACGAACAACAATCTTGCTATTAACATCATTGCAGACGAAGACAGGGAAAGAGTTAAGGCTGCTTTAGCCCAGTCACTCATTTATGCTTCAGGCGGCACCTTTGATATAGAATATACTATCCATCCCCGGAATAAACCGGAAAGAACTTTACGGGCTAAAGGAAAAGCATGGTTTAACAAGGAAAAGGTGGCCTATCGTCTTACCGGTACCTTACAGGATGTAACCGGGCAGGTAACAGCCAGGAAGAAAATAGAGGAAAGCGAACTCCGGTTCCGCAGGCTGATCGAACAGTCGCCCGTTGCTATGGCTTTATTTACCGGCCGGGAAATGAAGATTGAAGTAGCCAATGAACCCATGATTGCCATGTCAGGGAAAGATGCTTCCATAATAGGCAAGCCCATAGTGGAAGCTATGCCTGAACTGGTGGGGCAACCTTTTTTACAAATACTGGACGACGTGTTTACTTCCGGGAAACCCTACGAGGGCAAGGCTGCGGAAGTGCGGGTGTTGGTAAGTGGCAAGCCAGTGACTAGCTACCTTGACTTTAGTTATACGCCGGTTTTAAATGCTGTCGGGGAAGTATATGGCATTATGGACGTATCGGTAGATGTAACCGGGGAAGTACTGGCCCAAAAGAAGTTGGAAGAAAGCGAAAAAAGCCTACGCAATTTAATACTACAGGCGCCGGTGGCTATGTGCATTTTTCGTGGTCCTGATTATGTAGTAGAGATCGTGAATGAACGCATGCTCGAATCCTGGGATAAAACAGAGAAAGAAGTATTGAACAAACCGGTGTATAAAGCGCTTCCCGAGGCAAGGGGCCAGGGCTACGAAGACCTTTTAGATAAGGTCTACAGCACAGGCAAAACTATTACTGCTTTTGGCGCGCCGGCCACCCTTACCCGTAGTGGTGTTAAGGAAACCCGGTATGTAAACCTTGTGTATGATGCTCTCCGGGATGGAGATGGAACCATATCGGGAATAATGGTCGTCAACACGGACGTGACCGAACAGGTAATGGCAGGAAAAAAAATTGAAAAAAGCAGGGAAGAGCTGCAAATGGCTATTGAAATTGCAGAGCTGGGAACTTTTGTGGTAGATCTAAAGGCGTATACCGGAACCTATACTAAAAGAGTAATGGAGTGGTTCGGGTTCCAGGAAGGGCAAATGGGAATGGATACCATTTTCGCTGCTATTCATCCGGAAGACCAGTTACGGGTGACAACGGCAATCCGGCAGTCCATCGTATCTGAAGAAAACAGCAGCCACGATATAACTTACCGGGTTTTACATCCTGTCGATGGCTCTGAGCAGCATTTCCGATCAATAGGAAAAGCATTTTTCAACGCCGAAGGAATAGCCTATGAAATCAGGGGTGTAATACAGGATGTAACATCACTGACGCAACACCACAGAAAATTAGAAGAAAGCGAGCAAAACCTGCGCAATATTATTTTGACCGCTCCCGTAGCGATGAACATTTTCAAAGGGCCTTCTTTTATGGTGGAACTGGCAAACGAACGCATGTTTGAAGTATGGGGCACACGTGGTGAAAAAATTTTGGGAAAGCCTGTATTTGAAGCGTTGCCAGAAGCAAAGGGCTTTGGTTTTGAAGAACTGCTTGACCAGGTATATAAAACCGGTGAAACAGTTTCGGCTGATGAGCGGCCAATTCTGCTTCCAAGAAATGGAAAAATAGAGGAAGTATACATAAATGTGGTTTACGCACCATTTAGGGAAATAAATGAAACTATATCAGGCATCATTGCAGTAGCTGTCGATGTTACCGGGCAGGTTATATCCCGTAAAAAAGCGGAGGAAAGTGAACAGGAAGTGCGTGCAGTAGTGGAAAGTGCACCTTTCCCGATAGGTGTATATGTGGGACGGGAGTTTCGCATTCGGTTTGTTAACCAATCAATCATTGACGTATGGGGTAAGGGCCCGGACCTTGTAGGAAAACTTTATATGGAAGCGCTACCGGAGTTGAAAGAACAAAATATTCTTCCGCAACTGTATGGGGTATATGATACCGGGGTTCCCTTTCATGCCAGGAACCAGAGAGTAGACTTGTTCGTAGATGGGCAGCTGAGACCTTATTGGTTCAACTACAGCTTTACACCCCTGTTTGATGCCCAGGGTAAGGTTTATGGCATAATGAATACCGCTGCAGACGTAACTGATCTTAATCTTGCTCATCAAAAAATAGAAGAAAGCGAATCCCGCTTTCGTAACATGGTGGAACAGGCGCCAGTGGCGATAGCTGTTTTTGCAGGAAAAGATTTTGTAGCAGAAATTGCCAATGAAGCGTACCTGCCGCTGGCAGGCAAAACCAGGGAGGAGTTTATAGGCAATCCTTTATTTGAATCACTGCCCGAGGCCAGAAAAGTATTGGAACCCATTATCAACAATATTATTGAAACCGGCCAGCCCTTCTATGCCAGTGAATTTGGTATTGTGCTTAACCGGTATGGCACCGATGAGCAGTGTTATTTTAATCTTGCCTATGAACCCTTGAAGGAAGCAGATGGACGTATCAATGGTTTGATGGTAGTCGCGCATGAAGTGACGGGGCAGGTAATGGCCCGCAAAAAAATAGAAGAAGCTGAAGAGCGGGCAAGGCTGGCTATTGACTCCGCTGAGTTGGGAACATATGAAATCAATCTCCTTAGCAATGAGCTCTTTGCTTCGGCAAGAATGGCTGACATTTTTGATGTGGGAACCACGGCTGACCGGAACCGTTATATCGCTGCTATTCATCCCGAGGATTTGAAGGTGAGAGACGGCGCCTATAAAAAGGCGATTGAAACCGGCAACTTAGATTATGACGGAAGAGTGGTTAAGAAAGATGGTTCCATACATTGGGTAAGAGTGAAAGGAAAGATGTATTATAATGAAGAAAAGACACCTGTCCGTTTACTTGGTGTTGTCCAGGATATAACAGAGCAAAAAGAATTTGAGGCGCGGCTCAACCGGCTGGTAGAAGAAAGAACAGCAGAATTGGGAAACATCAACAATGAACTAAAGCGTTCAAATGCCAACCTCGAAGAATTTGCCTACGCTGCCTCACACGATATGAAAGAACCCATCCGCAAAATCCACTTCTTTACTGATCGCTTGAAAACAGGTTTGCAGGATCAGTTGAATGAAGAAAACCAACGCTACTTTGAAAGATTAGAAACCGGTGCTAAACGAATGGGTACGCTTATTGATGATTTGTTGCTCTATTCGCACATAAGCAGGGGCGCTGCTATCGAAGAAAGTGTGGACCTCAACCAGATAATAACATTGGTTAAGGAGGATATGGAACTCGCCATTGAGGAAAAGCATGCAGTGATCATTGTTGAATCTCTGCCTAAAATTAAAGGACACAGGAGACAGCTGCAGCAACTGTTTGAAAACCTGATTGGGAACGCCTTAAAATACAGCAAACCGGGTGTGGCTCCGCAACTATGGATCAAATCTGTCAGGACAACGGGCAATGATATATCCCTAAGTTTAACCGGAAATGAAAGCGACAAACACTACTACCAAATTGAAGTTCGTGACAACGGTATTGGGTTTGATCAAGCGGATGCTGAACGCATCTTTAATGTATTTACCCGCCTTCACGGCAATACCGAATATAAGGGTACAGGCGTAGGGCTTTCCATTGTACGGAAAGTTGCAGAGAACCACGGAGGCTATGCCTGGGCTGAAAGTAAGGAAGGTGAAGGGGCCACATTTAAAGTGTTGCTACCTGCACATTGATAACCCATAAAGCAACTCTCCTTATGCTTAATTTAGCTGCGAAGAAAAGAAGGTCCCTAACAATTCTTTTGCCCTGAAAGGCTTCAATCTTACAATCGAATTCTTTTTGTTGTCGTAGTGCACTTCGCAGAAGAAATCATAAACTCCGTAAAGAACAATTGTTTCCTCTTTTTCTACTTTAGTGCCTAAGAACCGACCCTCCCAAACCGTTTTCGTTTTTTCGGTTTGACGAAGTTGTATAAAATCATAAAGTGTCATGGTTATTCGATTTAGCAGTAGTAAGTTACATGCGAGGTACGGCTGCCGCAGAGCCAAACTGAACGTACTGTTGATTTCAATTAACGAAAGGTGGTTTTAGCCGATCCATCGGTAAGGTGTTGATTTATTGATGAGGAAACCGATCAAAACATAAGGCGGGATACGTGTTTCCCCGTAGTTTCCTATTAAT
>Ga0126304_10000762_pt1 | contig 14036 bp, 12 predicted proteins | sample Plot25_FD_92538 | JGI IMG/M metagenome (GOLD analysis project Ga0126304, IMG submission 92538) | Serpentine soil microbial communities from UC McLaughlin Reserve, CA, USA - Plot25 | ecosystem: Environmental > Terrestrial > Soil > Grasslands | place: USA: UC McLaughlin Reserve, Lake County... | reverse complement strand
GGGTGGACGGCTCGACCGCATCCCGACCCTGACCGCGTGGGAGCTGGTGGAGGGGCCTGGCGCGGCGACCTCCGAGGTCACGGTTCGGTTCGGCACCGAGCCCACCCACCCCGTGGACCGAATCCGTGAGCTGCGCTGGGGCGAGCGGTTCTACCGGCGGCAATGGTCGACGGCGCTGTCCAGGCTCAAGGACGTGATCGAGTCCGGGCGACCGGGTGACCGCGTGGTCATCGCGGGAGGCGCGCGAGAGCCCGTGACGTAGGCAATCCGTGGTCACTTACACTTCCGCGGCCATGCAGCGCGTCTCCGGCTTCACCACGCGGCTTGGCGCCGTGCTCGCCGCCGCCGCGATCGTGCTCGGCGTGCTCCTGTCCGGGTGCAATACCGATCCGGAGAACGCGAGCGAGGTCATCGAGGGCCAGCCGATCAAGCTCGGCGACCTGCTCTACAACGTGCAGATCACGCGAATCCTCAACCCGGACGATCCCGAGGACAAGGCGTATCTCGTGGGCCAGCAGCCCCCTTCCAGCGACGAGTACTACCTGGGGGTCTTCATGAGGGTCATAAACGAGGGGAGCTCCTCGGCGCAGGTCGCCAGCGATTTCGAGGTCGTCGACACCGTCGGAGACACCTTCGACCCGCTTCCGAGCAAGAGCCTGTTCGCGCTGAAGCTCGGGGACACGATCCACGGTGGAGACGAGCTCCCGGAGCTGGAGTCGACCGCCGCCAACGGCCCGATCGAGGGCTCGATGGTGCTGTTCCGGATCGACGGGGCCGCGATCCAGGATCGCCCGCTGACGCTCGAGATCCCGTCCTCGGACGGCTCGACTGGCGAAGTCGAGCTTGACATCTGAGACAGCTCTTCGCGTCGCCCTGGTCGTGGCGGCGGTCGGCGCGCTGATCGTCGTCCTCGGTCTGCTCCCCGCACCCGTCCGTGTCGTCTGTCTGATCCTGATCGCCGCAGGGACCATGGTCGCCGCGCCGTGGCGCTCGACCCGTGGCGGTGGCTGGTGGTGGATCCTGGCAGCGGGTGCCGTCGCCTCGATCGTCGGCGCGATCGTCGCCCAGCCGCCGCGACGCTGGGAGGCGCGGTCGCGCTGCTCGGCGGCCTGGCGGTGATCGTGGGAGCCGCCATCGGCTTTCCGACCGAGGGCGAGACGAGCTAACCCGACCGATCTCGAGAGCAGGGCGCTGCTCTCCCTACTTGCCCGGGCCCTAGCTCACGCCGAATGCCGAGGCCATGACCTGACGGACGATCGGGGCCGCGACGGTGCCGCCGTCGCCGCTTGCGTTCACGACCATGGCCGCGACGGCGAGCTTGGGATCCGTCGCTGGGGCGAAGGCCGTGAACCAGGCATCCAGCCGCTGGGCTTCCTCCGAGCCCGTAGCGGCGTGACCCGTCACCGGTCCGAGCTCGGCCGTGCCTGTCTTTCCAGCCACTTCGATCCCCGGCAGTGCGGCGGCGGTGCCGGTGCCGCTGGTCACGACTCCGACCATCAGCGTGCGAAGCGTTGACGCGATCTCGCTCGAGGTGACGCGGACCGGCTCGGCGCCGGCCTGGAGGGAGCGGTCGGTGACCAGGGACGTCGGCTCGCGGACCCCGCCGTTGCCGATGGCCTGGGCCACGGAGGCCATCTCCAGCGGCGTGGCCAGGACCTCTCCCTGGCCGATCGCCGTGACCGCGAGGTCGAGGTCGCTCGAGATGGTGGTTGGGAGGGTGCTGTCCGGCACTTCGGCCGCCTGGATCGCGCGCTCCTCGTAGAGGCTCGGCGGGGAATTGAACCCATAGCTCTCCGCCATATCGACGAGGGGCTTCGATCCGACCTTTGGGCCAAGCGGGGCGAACACGCTGTTGCACGACTCGGCGAAGGCCTCGGTGAAGGTCCCGCCGCAGGCCTCGTCGTGGGCGTTTGCGATCTCCCTCCCGTCGACCGTGGTCGACGTCTCGATCGGGAACTCGTCGCTGACCTTGACCGCACCCGTCTCGAGCGCGGCGGTGGTCGTGATGAGCTTGAACGTGGAGCCGGGCGGCTGCGGGCCCGAGAACGCGATGCCGGCCACCGCCTGCACCGATCCGTCGTCCCCGTCGAGCGCCACCGCGCCTCCATACGTGTTCCCAAGGGCGGCCACGGTTGCCTGCTGCAAGTCGGGGTCGATCGTCGTGTGCACGGGCTTTCCGGGGGTTGGCTCGCTCGTGGCCAGGGTGCGTCCCCCGGCGGCGGGCTTGTTGCCATCTCCGGCCGGCGGGGCGACGAGCTGGCCGCCTGGACGACCGGCGAGTCGGTCGTTGAACGCGAGCTCGAGCCCGCTCGTGCCCGTCGGCGTTCCCGGTGGAAAGCCCAGCCGATCGAGCTCGGTCGCCTGCTTTTTACGCGGCGTGGCAACGCTCCCCGCGACCGCTGCGGCCGCCGTTCCGAGCGGCGAGGCTCGAGCGGTGGCCGGGCCCTCGGCAAGCGGCGTTCCATCCTTGGCCAGGATCGGTGCGCGCCTGGGCAATGTCGTGTGGCGGATCAGGCGCTCGCCCGGATTGAGCCCGGGAAACACCAGATTCGGCGCCCAGTCGATCCTGCCGCCGTCCAGCGGGAGCGGGAGGTCGCGCGCAATGGTCCCGAAGGCGTTGGTGTGGAGCGTCACCGGTACGGTCGCCGCGGGCTCGCCGCTTGAGTCGGACTCCGAGACCTCCCCGGTATCCACGCGTCGGACGGTCGCGATCATCTCCGCCTTGTCGTAGTCGGCGGTGAAGTCCTGAAGCGAGTATTGGCGCGCCGCCGGCTTGGAGATCTGCGCATACATGCCCGATAGGTTCTGACTCTCCCAGGCGTCCGCGAACCTCTGGGCGCTGTCGAGCTCGGTTTGTCCCGCGCCCCAAACGAGGCCGGCCACGAACGCCGCCAGGCCCAGCAAGGCGATCGGAAGCGATCGTGTGAGAAGGCGGCGCCGCCGCGTCGCCCGGGAACTAATGGTGCTCAACCGGATACAAAGGTAGCCGCCGTGAACTTCGTCGACCTAATCATCGCGGTCTTTGCGGTCGCCTTCGCGGCGATCGGCTACGAGCGCGGCCTGCTGGCGAGCGCGCTCCCGCTGGCCGGATTCGTGCTCGGAGCAATCATCGGTGGACGCCTTGGCCCGGCGCTGCTGACCCAGGGCGGGGAGTCCCCATACGCACCGCTCGTCACCGTGGTCTGCGGACTGCTTCTTGGCACCGTCCTCGCGGTCGTCATGGAGGGTGTCGCGGAGGCGGTCCGCCTTCGCTTCCTGCCGCGGGGTGGAGTCATCGGCCAGGTCGACGGGCTTGCCGGGGCGGTTCTGCTGGGGGCGCTCGGCCTGCTCTTGGCATGGGCGTTCGGCGCCGCGGCTCTGAACGTCCCGGGTCCGGAGCGTGGTCTTCGGGAGGCCTTGCAGCGGTCGAGGATCCTCGGCGCCCTGAACGACGCGCTTCCGCCCAGCGGGCCCATCCTCAATCTCCTGCGCCACGTGGACCCCGTACCCTCCGTCACCGGTCCTGAAGCCAAGGTAGGAGCGCCGCAGCCGGCGATTGCTCACGATTCGGAGGTTCGCCGCGCGGGCGGCAGCGTCGTGAAGATCCTCGGCTCCGCCTGCGGCCTGGGGATCGAGGGCTCGGGCTGGGTCGCGGGGCAGGGCCTCGTCGTCACCAACGCCCACGTGGTGGCCGGCGAGGATGACACCACCGTCACGACCCGAGGCGGCGATCAGCTCGACGCCGCCGCCGTGCACTACGACCCTCACGACGACCTGGCGATCCTGCGTGTCAGCGGACTGGATCTACGTCCGCTCGACCTCGCGCCCGAGGAGTCAGCGGGAGTGGGCGGGGCGGTACTCGGCTATCCGGAGAATGGCCCGTTTCGGGTCGCGCCGGCGCGACTGGGAAGCACCGAGACCGTGATCAGCCAGGACTCCTACGGTCGAGGCCCGGTGCAGCGCGAGATGATGCCGTTCCGGGGGGAGGTGAGGAGCGGGAACTCCGGCGGCCCGGTCGTCGACGGCTCCGGGGACGTCCTCACGACCGTGTTCGCGGCGGCCAAGGACAATGGGCCGCCGGGCGGCCTGGGCGTCCCGAACGAGGTCGTGGGGAGCGCCCTGTCAGGCCCGCTCCGCCCGAGCGGGACGGGGCCTTGCGCGGCGTAGGTCCGTCGGCCACGCCCCGGCCGCGCCTTGGTTCTGTAGCCCACCCGGGCCCTTCTGTACCCTGGATCGCGGGTGGAATCAGGGCCTTCGCAAGCCGAACGTCGTCAACCACGGCCGCGGGGAAAGCCGGTGCGTGTGTCCGCCGACTTCCATCAGGCCGTCGAGCTCATCGGCAAGCGGTGGACAGGGGCCATCCTCTGGGCGCTGTCCGAACGCGCCCACTACTACGCCGAGCTGACCCAGGTCGTGCCCGGGCTCTCGGACCGCCTCCTCTCGCGGCGACTTCGCGAGCTCGAGTCCGAGGGTCTGGTCGAGCGGTGCGTCCACGACGGTACGCCGGCGCGCGTCTCCTATGCGCTTACCGAGAAGGGACGGGGACTCCGCCCCGCGATCAGTGAGCTGCGGGCATGGGCACAGCGGTGGAACCGCACCCACTCCTGATCGCCCCCCGGCCGCCGCGACCTACCACTCGCGAGGATTGCCGGGAGGGATCTCGTCGCGCACCAGGATGGCCTCGATGACCTCCACCGGGGGCGGGCCGGTCGTCTCCCTGAAGAGCTCCAACTGGTCCGCTCCGATCGAGCCGAACGCGGCTTCGACCGCTCGCACGTACGGCGCGAGGATCACGGCGTCAGGCGGCGGGGTGGGGGCGAAGTTCTCGGGCTTGGCGGTGAAGGCCACGACCGGGGAAAACGCCGAGGCTGCGTGGTCCTCACCGATTGCCTCGGTCACGTCGATGCGGTTGTAGCGGACCTCGCGGGCGGCAAGTCGCTCCAGCTCCGCCGGTGACAACTCGATCAGAACTCCGTTCGGGCCTGCGCCGGAGGCATCGGGCTCGAGGTTCAGGCCCAGGCAGTGGGGCGGAACCGCGCCGCTCTCGGCATGGGCGAAGGTCTTCTCGATGGCGCGGTTGTCGCGGACCTGCGACCAACGCCGGCGCCACGCGGGGAGCCGGGCGACCGCGGCGTGCTCAACCGGACGCCCGAGCGTCCACTCGGCGCTCGCGACGCTGACGAGCGATCCGTAGGCGAACAGGGCTATGCCCACTGGGGCTTCCATGCCGGAGCGCCGCAGAGCCGGGCCGCCGCTGGGCAGCCGTAACACAACGACCTGTGCGGCGAGTCCGTGCGCGCGAAGTCGCCATCCCGGATCCGCTGGATCAGTCCCTCCAGGCGTTGGCGGGCGGCTTGCAGCGCCGACTCGTCGTAGGTCTCGAGGACCGTTTGGTCGGGCGACTCGAGAAAGCAATAGGCGGCTCGGACCGAATGCGACCCTGCGCCACCGGCACGATGGACGGCCACTGCGTAGAGGTCGCGCTGGGTCTCGTAGCGGCGGGCGAGCTCGGCGGGGTCGTTGTCACCGAGTGCGTCCGTCTTGTAGTCCACGACCAGCTGACCGGCAGGGGTCTCCGCGAGGAGGTCGATCTTCCCACGCACGATCGCGCCTCCGAGGTCCAGGATGAACGGGACCTCGGGACGCAGCCGGGCGCCGCTCTCAACGAGCTGCGCGCGCAGATCCGACTCCTGCCAGCCGTCCACCAACCGCAGAACGCGTTCCCGAGCCTCGGGATCACCGGCGAGGCCCTCCCTGGCGAGGATGCGCTCGACCTCCTCGGCCCCTCCGCGCTCCCACGATCGGCGCGCGCTGGCTTCCAGGATCGCGTGGACGCTGTTGCCGATCGCTAGCGAGCGCTGCCTCGGCCCGAGCTGCGGATCAAGCAGCTCGTCCGCCTCGACCTCCTCCGGCGCATCGGACTCGCCTTCCACGGCGACGGCATCGACCGGTGACGCCAGGCCGAGGATGCGCTCGACGTAGAAGCGATAGCCGCAGCCCGCGTAGCTTGCCAACGCCGAGTAGGAGAGATGGCCGGCACCGGGCGGCGGAGGCGCGCCCGAGAGGAGGGGCTTCGCCGGGCTCGCCGGGGCGACGGCGAGTGAGGCGGGGGGCTCGACCCGGGCCCGAAGCTGCGCCGCGCGCTCGGCGCTAGGCCGCTGGACCCGGATTCGCACCTGGGGATCAGGTCCGCCGGCCTCGCCGCCGCCCACCGCGGGGGCCCGCGGAAGCCCGACGTCCTCGCCCTCGCCGGCCCAGCCTTGGCCGCCCAACGCCGGGATCAGCAGATGGAGCGCCGTGTGCGAGGGTCCCGGGGACTCCGGGGTCTCGCCGGCCGGCAGCGCGCACGTCCCGCTGAGGATCAGTCGCTCCTGGGCGCGAGTGGCCGCCACGTACACCAGCCGAAGCGCCTCCTCGACCTCGGCCGACGATTCTTCCTCGCACAGCTCCACCAGCTCCCAGAGGCGCAGCGAATCGCCGGCCGCCACCGGCACACGCATCCCGAAGCGTGCTCCCGCCGGATCCCCCACAGGTCCTGTGAGCCGGCCCACGACGAGGTCGGGGTAGGCGAAGCCGGCCCCGAGCCGGCGACCCAGGTCCGCGACCGCAACCACGGGGAACTCCAGGCCCTTGGCGGCGTGCACCGTCATCACCCGTACGCCGTCGTGGCCCTCGACCTGCACGGCGGCCATGCCCTCGCGCGCGTCGCGCTGGGTTCGCTCCTCGGCGAAGTCGAGAAAGCCGCGCAGGTCGCGCCCGTCGTGCTCCTCGTACTCTGCAGCAAGCCGCATGAGCTTCCGCAGGTTCGCCATCCGGCGCGGGCCGTCCTTCATCGCGAGGATGGCCAGGTCGTAGTCGAAGGCAGAGGTCACGCGGTCGACGAGCGAGTCCAGCGGCCGGAGCGGCGCCTCCGCGCGAAGCTCGGCGAGCACCTCGCGGAAGCGTTCCAGACGCCGGACGTCGTCGGCCGGCATGTCATCCGGCCACTCGCCCCGTTCGATGGTGGGCCAAACGTGTCGAGCATTCCCCTCCGGGTGACGGGCGGCCTGGCGCAGGAGCCACAGGGCGTCTGGGCTGACGCCGCACGCCGGCGAGGAGAGCGCACCGAAAAGGAGCTCGTCGTCGAGTGGATTGGCGACCACTCCCAGCAGCCGCAGGACGTCCTCCACCTGCTGCTGGGACCAGTAGCCGCGCCCGCCGACGACGTAGGGCGCCAGGCCCGCCCGCTCCAGGGCATCCTCGAACGCGTCCACATGGGTGAAGGCGCGCAGCAGGACGACCATGTCGCCGCGCTCGACACCCCGGTCGTGGAGCTCCCGCAGACGCTGCGCGAGAAACCGGGCCTCCGCGACGCACGCCGCACCCTTTTCCCCGGGGGGAGGCTCCAGCTCAATCTCCTCGGCGCGCCAGCCCTCGCTCGCCCGGTCGCCGGCGGTGTCGGTGATCAGGAGCTCGGCCGGCGGTCCGCCACCGGGCGGCTCACCGGCGACGTCGACGCCGGCCTCGAGCGGCACGAACGATTCGCCGAACAGCGCCTCGCCGAGGAAGTCCACCGCGCCGAGCACGTCGGGACGCGAGCGGAAGTTGCCGCGGAGGGGAAGCTCATCGGTCGCGGCATCCGCGGCGGCCGCCGCCCGCTGCTCCCGGAACACCTCGAGATCGGCGTGGCGGAATCGGTAGATCGACTGGAACTCGTCGCCGACGACGAACAGTCGCGTCTCGGGGCCCTGCAGGGCGTCGATCAGCTCGAGCTGCACCCGGTTCGTGTCCTGGAACTCGTCGACCATCAGGTGGGTGAAGCGCTCCCGCCAGGCGTCGGCCACCGCCCCGGGTGCCCGCAGCAGGTCGAGCGCGCGCAGCTCGAGGTCGGCGAAGTCGGTACCGGAGCGCTCGGCCTTGAGGCGAGCGTATTCGCCGTCATAGGCTCGGAGCAGGGCACGGAACACGGCGAGACCATCGGATGCCCGCTGCGCCTCGACCGGGGTGAGCTCCGGCTTGTCGTCCTTGTCCTTCACCGAGCGCAATGGCGGACCCGGATCCGGTAGCCGCGGCGGATCGACACCCTGGCTACGCAGCTTCTCGTGGACGTCGATCACCATCTCACCAAGGCGCGGCAACCAGAACGCCGCGACGAAGCGCGCCGCGGAGACGCCGCCCCGTGCGACGGTCTCCTCGACCGCCGTGGCGAACGCGCGCTCGCGAAGGCGCGAGGCCTCGGACTCGTCGAGCACGCGAAAGCGGGGATCGATGTGCGCCGCCACGGGATGAGCGGCGAGCAGGCGGCGGCAGAACCCGTGGATCGTCGTGATCCACGCTCGCTCTCCCTCACGGGCCGCGCGGGCGATGTCCCGGGCCAGCTCCAGGTCGTCTCGCTCCGCGGCTTCGTGCGCGCGCTCCATCAGGCGGCGGCGAACGCGCTGTCGCAGCTCGCCGGCGGCCCGCTCTGTGAACGTGAACGCCAGGATGCTCTCCGGGCCCACGTCGTCCTCAATGACACTGTCGCAGTAGCGCTCAACCAGGACGCCGGTCTTGCCGGACCCGGCCCCCGCCTCGGTGAAGACGTCCCGCTCACGGGTGGCGATCGCGGCGCGCTGCGCGGCCGTGGGCTCGAAGCCGGGTCTTGGCTCCGGCTCGGCCTCTGCGGGGACGAGCGCCAGCTGCTCGGGCGCGTCTGCCCTCACGACCCGTTGCCGCCGTTGCCGTCGGACGCCCCCGCATCGGCCGCGATCGAGCGCTCCAGACGACAGATCGGCTGGTAGCGGCACCACTTCGGGCACTCCCCGCGGTTCGGGTCGCGGCCGATCGAGCCGTGGCGCATCGCGGCGGCCCGCTCCCGCGCCGTCTCCACCCCAGCCTCCACGGTCGCGTCGACCTCATCGAAGTCCACGACGTCGGTCTTCGTGAGGTCGAGGCCCTCGGTGGCATCACCGGCCGCCACGAAGCCGCGCGGCCTGGGGTTCTTCGATCCCCCGAGCTGGTAGTAGAGCCCGCCCAGCGGCTCGATCTCCCACTGGTCGCGGATCGCCCGCGCGTACAGCTGAAGCTGGAGCTTGCCCTCCTCGGCGAGCTTCGCCCCGACCGTCACCCTCGACGAGGTCTTGTAATCGTAGACGAGGGCGAGCCGCCCGTCGGCCGTCACGTCGACGCGGTCGATCATGCCGTGCACGAGCAGGTCGCCCAGTTGCAAGGCGGGTCTGTCGGCCTCGTCGCCGGTGCCGAACGAGGCCTCGATCAATGCCGGGCGCAGCTCGGTCTCGCTGCGGCTCTCCCGCTCGAGCAGGCGGTCGATCTGGGCCCGCATCCTCTCGAGCGCGACGCCGGAAAGCGGGCGCTCGGCGGTGAGCCCCTGCCGTTCGGCCGCCTCGGCAAGCAGCTCGTGGGCGCGGTCGCGCCAGCGCTCGAGGTCGCCGGGGCGAGGGATCCGGTCGTCCCCCGGCGGCTCTCGATAGAGGCGCTCGAGCACCTCGTGGACAATCGAGCCGGTGGTGAGCGCCTCCGGCTGGGGGTCGAGACGCTGCGGATCGAGCTCGTGATCGACGAACCAGCGGTAGGGGCATTCGATCCACTTCTCGAGCGTTCCGGCGCCGACGGGATTGCGCTCGGCGAGCACCGCGAGCACCGCGGGTGCGCGGATCGGCCCCGGGAGCTGCGGGTCTGCGCGCGGGCCGATCGCTGCAAGCGCGCGGGCGAGCGCCCGTTCGCTGGGGGCGTCGGGAGGCGCGAACACCACCCGGTCCAGCCCGTGGACTCGCTTCAGGCGGCCCTCGGCCTCATCGGGATCCGGGGCCAGGAGGTCGAGCACGTCGTCAACGAACGGGGAGCGCACGGCAGGGTGTCCCTCCTCGTCGGAGCTTCGCCACGAGAGCCAGAGGCGCTCGGTCGGTCGGGCAACGCATGCGTGGAACAGGTAACGCTCCTCGAGCGCCGGATCCCGCCGGGTCAGCGCCGGAATCCCTAGCCGCCGCCGCCGCTCGTCGCCGAGCAGGGGATCGACGACCTCTGGGCCGGGGAACTCGCCGTCCTGGAGCGAGGCTAGGAACAGGTGGCGGGCGCGCGCCGCCCGGACTCGGTATGGGCTGAGGACGCGCACCCTCCCCTCCGTTGGTCCGTGCCAAAGCGGTACCCGAACGTCGTCGAGCGCCTCCAGTGCCTGCGCAGGGGAGGGGGGCGCGCATCCCGGAAGGTCCTCGAGACCGGCCAGCTCCTCCAGGGTGGAGGCTGCGGCCTCCGCGGCGCGCGCCTCGAGCGGTTCGAAGGGGACCTCGGCGTCCCGCGGCCTCCCGGGCAGGTCCACGGGCTCTTCCCGCGCGTGCGGATCCTCGGCCAGCCGGCGCGCGGCGGCGGCGAGCTCGCGCAGCCACGCCGCCGGCTCGCGGGCCTCGCGGATCCGGGCGATGTCTGGCTGCGGGCCCTTCCAGCCCTCCATGGCGTCATCGGCGGTTCGGATGCTCTCCCGGCGCGCCCGCCGTTCCACCCCGTCAGCCATCGACTGAGATCTTGTCCCCGGCCTCGCACGCAGGAAGGCCAGGAGGTCTTCGATTCCCGCCTCCGGCGAGGCGCAGCGGCCGAGCGCGACGATGCCTCTCCCCACCGCGGTGCGGGGTAGCGGCACCGACGCCTCGACCGCCACCGGAATCCCGAGCCCGCCGAGCACCTGGTGGTACAGGGCGCCGTGTGCCTCGGGCCGGCGGAGGACGATCACGAGATCGTCCGGCCGCACGCCCTCCGAAAGCAGGTGCGCGATCTCTCCACCGACGGCCTCGGCCTCGCCACGCTCTCCTCCACACTCCATGAGCGCGAGCCCGCCATCCGGCTCGACACGCGAATCGGCGACCTCGAACAGGCGCCGGTCGAGCGCTCGAAGCGTGGCGCTCGCCGTGTAGCTCGGGTCGAATGGAAGCTCCTCCACGTGGTCCGCGGCCAGTTCATCGCGGAGTCGCACCAGGAGCTCCGCCCGCGCGGCGAGCGCGTCGTTGTCCTCGTAGTTGACGGCGACCGTCACCTCGCCCGCCGCGCCGAGGGCGCTCACCAGGTCGAGCTGCTCCTCCGTCAGGTCGTCGAACCCGTATACGAACACGGGTCGCGATGCCCAGGCCTCGGGACGCTCACGCAGGCTCCTCGCCACCTCGGCCGACGCGGAGTGGGCGTCGTCTCGCCCGGCACCCTCACGGCGCTCGACGTAGGCGGCGTACAGCCTCGCGAGCTCAGACTCGTATGCGCCGTCGTCGAGCTCACTGGCGGCGCGCCCGAGCTCCTCGGGCCCGATGAGGGTCGCCTGGAGCTCACCGATCAGCCTCTCCACGGCTGGGGCGAATCCCGGCTGGCGCTGGGATGAGGCAAGCACCCGCAGCTCGGCCTCCCTCGCGACCGAGCGAACGACGGCGAGTCGCTGTGCGCCGGACAGAAGCGGACGGAGACCGGCTCCGGTCGCAGCGCCGATCTCGTCGGTCAGGCGGCGGAAGGTGTGGATCGACGCCCCGAGGAGCGCACCACCGGACCCACAAAGCTCAACCTCGAACCGGGCAGCGTCATCCGCGGTGGGCACGACGAGTACGGGCTCGCGCTCCAGCGCTTCCTCCAGCCGTGCCTGGATCGTCCCAGCCCGGCCTGAGTTCGGGGGCCCGAAGATCACTGAAATCGACATCCCGTCCAGCATAGGTCGGGCTACGGCGCCCTAGGTATTTCTTCCGTCGGGGGCCGGCTCTATCTTCGCGGAGCGATGCCGCTGTGCTTCATAGATCCCGCCGACGCCATCCGCGCGATCGCCGATTCGGTCGGCAGGGAGGCCCGTCGCCAGCTCCTCGGCGAGGCGGTGCGGGCTTGGGTCGACGAGATCCCCGACGACGAGCTCGAGGCCCACTACGCACGCGCGATCGCGGAGCTCGACGAGCACGACATCTCGATGCTCGCCGCCTGGCATGCCTCGATGGACGTCGGGCATCCGGTGCCCAACCGCGACTTCCTCATGGGCGCCTTCCACGGGCTGGGCCAGCATCGGCGCGAGGCGCTGAAGCTCGCTGCCGGATTCCGCGGCGAGGAGGCCGTGGATCGCGGCGTGACCGAGGAGCGCGCCATGGAGACGGTCCTCGAGTGGCTGTCCCCGCCCCGCTTGATGGAGCTCGCGGCCGAAGCGGTCGAGCTCTACATCTGGGACCGCGCGGGCTCGGACAACTAGCTCACTCCGTCCAGCGCCGCCTGGATCTCCGGGATCGCCTGCTCGTTGGACTGGAAGTGGACCGTTTGCATGCCGAGTTGCCGCGCGGCGTCGATGTTCACCTCGACGTCGTCGACGAAGAGGCAGTCGGAGGGTCCGATGCCGTCGCCGAGCCGCTCGACGGTCAGCTCGTAGATCTCGGGCTCGGGCTTTCTGATCCCGACGAATGCCGAGTCCACGATGATCTCGAAGATCTCGTCGACCGGGACCATCGCGCGCCACAGCGGCTCCCACTCGCGAACGTTGTTGGTGAGGAGCGCCATCCTGTGCCCGCGGTCACGGGCGTCGCGCATCACCCCGATCATCGGCTCGTTTACGCCGAGCGCATCGAAGTAGATCTCGCTGAACCGGTGAAGCTCCGGCTCGTGCCCCAGCTCGGACGCAAGCTCGCGGCGCATGGCGGCGAGGAAGTCAGCCTCAGAGATCCGTCCGCGCTCGAGCTCGAACAGCGGATGCTCGCCCTCGCGCTCGGCGATTCGCTGCATCGCGCGGCCCAGGGCTCCCGCCTCGATGCCGATCTCGTCCTGGAGCGCCATGAAGGATGCGAGCAGCGGCGTTGTCAAGACGCCGCCGAAGTCCGAGATCACCGCCTTGATCACCACGTTCGCGCTCAATGCGGCCGGATGACCTCGTAGAGGCCACTTCCCGCGGTCCCATCGAGGCGGAAGCGCATCGCCACGGCGTCGCGGCCCTCTGGGGACCGAGCCTCCGATTCGCCCTCGCGATCGGCCGCGACCCGGCGGGGAGCCGAGTCGGGCTCCGGCCATAGCTCGATGCCCAGCCGACGGGGTGTGCCCCCGGCGTCGTACTCGACCGACACGAGCGCGTCCGAGGTGGTGGTCTCCTCGCCATGGGCGTCGATAAGCCGGGCGATCACGAGATCGTCGCCATGCCCGCGGGCCTCCCGGGGGCGCAGCGCCGCAACCCCGAGCACGGCCCCGTCGTCGAACCGCGCCGAGACGAGCCGGATGCCCTCGAGGTGACTCCAGTCGGGCTCCGATTCGAGCTCCCACGGCGACTCCTTCGCCACCGTTCCCCCGTCCTCGTTCGCCAAGGGCTCCCAGCGAAGCTGGACTGGTTCATGACCGGCGGCGAGCTCCACCGAGACGACCGCCGGCTCAGGCGTCGCCATTGCCGCTCGGTCGGGGAAGCTGGTGTTCGTTGTCGTTCACCTCGCGGGCGCTTCCCTCGTAGTCGTAGCTCCTCGGCGGGCTTCCCCGTTGGCGGTAACGGTCACGGGCCTTCGATCCCCACTGAACGGTTCGCACCGCGAACGCGCCGCGTCCCACTGCTACGCGAGTCACCAGGCCGCGGAACATGGCACGGCTGGGGGGAAGCAGCAACAGGAGGCCGATGACGTCGGTGATGAATCCCGGCGTGATCAGGAAAGCGCCTCCCATGATCACCATCGCGCCGTCGAAGACCTCACGGGCGGGCACCTTGCCGGCGGCGAGCGCCTCGTTGAAGCGCCGCCATGCCGCCCTGCCCTGCGCGCGCAGGAGCGCCGCGCCGAGGATTCCATCGAGGATCAGCAGCGCGATCGTGGGCATGACCCCGATCGCCTCGCCGACCTTGATGATCACGTAGATCTCGGCGACCGGGAGGACGATGAATATGAGCACCAGAAGGAGGGCCACGCACCAAGCCTAGTGAGGCTCTCTCGCTACGATGACGGCATGGCGACTGAAGACACCGCGACGGTCACGCAGGACGATGTCTACGAGGCCCTGGAGGAAGTGATCGACCCCGAGCTCGGGCTCGACTTCGTCTCGCTCGGCCTGGTCTACGACGTCGAGGTCAAGGACGCCGACGTCTACGTCACCTTCACGCTGACGTATCCCGG
>Ga0126304_10000760_pt1 | contig 14050 bp, 14 predicted proteins | sample Plot25_FD_92538 | JGI IMG/M metagenome (GOLD analysis project Ga0126304, IMG submission 92538) | Serpentine soil microbial communities from UC McLaughlin Reserve, CA, USA - Plot25 | ecosystem: Environmental > Terrestrial > Soil > Grasslands | place: USA: UC McLaughlin Reserve, Lake County... | reverse complement strand
TTCCTTTTGCTTCAAAAACTGGAGGAGAAGAATCTTTTATCTGTTCAAATTTTAGCTGCGCACCATTTGAGTCTTGTGCTGCTCCACCTAAGATCTCACCTACAGACATTGTTCGGCCATCTAATACTTGAGCCATTTCACTTCCTAAATAAGGTCTATTTGATAAATAACAGAAATACTAAGCTCTATTTGACAGTATTGTAGATTATGCCAAAGCAAACTGCCTCTTGGGGCCAAGTTGAGTCCTAGGTAGAGCTGCAGGAATGATTCAACGATTCATCGCTCGTTATGAAAAGGTAGCGGGCTGAGTATAGTTGGGCTCACCTGCAGCTCTATTGTCATTCATTCAGTCCTCGCTGAACCTACCCACAAATAAAGAAAAAGGACTAGTGATAATAAAGCCTCCTTGTAGCGCACGTAGACCATTTTTCTATAATATCAGTAATGCCTTAATCCTTGAGATTATTTATTCTCCAAATTAGCCTCTGTTGTCGCATTAATAGTTAGTAAAGCTCTCCTAGAACATCAGAAAAATAAGAAGATAGAAATTATGGATTTTATAGTTGTACTTGAACTCATAAGTAAATTTCTGTAGCATTTGCTTCTCATGAAAGATACATAATTGTTAAATGAAATATAACTATCAAGTACCAATAGGTCATGGGGCTTATTACATGGATAATAGTAATCATAGTTTTTCTAGCTATACTGGGTCTAGGATGGGATACATTCTTCTCAGGTGTTAGAAAAGGTGCAGACAAGATAGGTATTAGCTCCATAGTGGAAAACGCTACCAACAATACTATAGGTCTTATTAAGAATACATCTCAGGAAATAATTGGCGACTCTTTGGGTAAATAAAATAAAATCAAACAAAATAAAATTTGCCATTCCCATAAGGCTTTGCATTATAATCATTTCAAGCCAATTTGGATTAGAGGAACAGGATACAGCCAAAAAATATGCAGTCAGTACGCTTATTTTCATAATAAGCTCCGCATATTTTGTAGTTTATTAGTCAGCAATGTATCCTTCATGCATCTCATGAATTTCTTCCTTTTCTTTTGGCTCCTTGTTTATTTCTATTCACTGCTTAGGTCAGGATATCCTGATGGTCAATACGATAATGGAGAGGGTCGTGGTATAGGAGCAGAATAGGTGTAGTTTAAATGCCTGTTCTCTAAGAACCTTTGAAAATGAACAAGGCCCTGCTTCATAAGCATATCTGGTCTTTTTACTATTCCGTTATATAGATAGAAATTCCCTTCGCTTCTCAAATTCGGGCCTCTTTCCAATAGTAATTGTGTTAGCCAACCAATAACTGAATAGCTATGAGTTAATATAACTATAACCGATATTTTATCTAGGGTAAACATGAAACTCTGATGGCCAGATTAATTAATCATTACACTGATATGGTAACTTATTTTTGATGTTTTATGCCTGAAAATTATTCGATTTTCCTATCTTTCCAGCACACGCTCAACGTACGACTCATGTGACCACTTTCTACAATACGTAGTCGATTAATTCGTATCTTTTGTATAATACAGAATATAGATGACAACCATAATTGGAATCAAAACAAAGGAAGGGGTAGTACTTGGGTCCGATAAGAGAGCCAGTAAGGGGTTCTTCATAGGTTCCAAGATAACACAAAAAATAGCAAAGGTAGACGATACGCTAGCGGTAGCAATCGCAGGACAGTTATCAGATGCCGAATATTTAGTCAAAGTAGCAAAAGCAGAGCGACGGCTCGTGGAATTAAGAAGGGGATTTCCACTTTCGGTAAAGGAATCCACTAGATTAATATCCAATCTTGCATACTCTGGTTTGAAGAATTATCAGCCATACTTTGTGGAGTTGTTGGTTGGAGGTGTAGACGGAGACGGAGGTCACATATATGTAGCAGACATGAGTGGAGCTGTAACCGGTGAAGATTTTGCAGCTTCTGGTTCTGGTGCTCCAATAGCATATGGGGTACTCGAAAGCGTATATAATAATGAAATAACGAATGAGCAGGCTCAAGAAATTGCAACTAAGGCGGTTACTGCAGCCATGGAAAGAGACCCTGGTTCTGGTAACGGAATTGATATACTGACAATTCCTAACTTGTTAGCAGTAGTAAGAAGTAATCCAAAGAAGGAGGCAAAGAGATAAGGATGTCTGAAGAAGGAGGCACTGCACCAAATAACAACAATTCTAACTTTGGTTTCAGCGGGACTACCAATAATAAAGGCTATATGTCGTATTATGGTCCAGGAGGGCGAATGCTATTAGTAGAAAGTGCCTTAGAGGCTGTGAGTAGAGGTTCAACCACCATAGGGATCAAAACACCTACTTTCGCTTTGACTTCAAGCTATATTAAACCAACAAGACCCCTTATGGAACCATCTGAAAAGATCTTTACAATAGATGGACATGTAGGTGCCACTGGTTCTGGATATATTGGAGATATCTTACAATCAATAGATGAGCTGAGGATAGAGGCCCAGAAACACAGACTTACGTTTGAAAGTCCAATAGATGTAGCTTCTCTTGTAAAGCACTTGAGTTCATATCTTCATACCTACACAATATATGCAGTTCGACCACAGGCAGCATCTATCATTATTGCTGGTACAGATCAAATGGGCACTCAACTGTATCAGGTTGATCCTGGTGGCACATATTTTAGAGGATCGGCGTTTACAATCGGCCAATTCTCAGACAGTGCTCTTAATCTGATTCAACAAGAATATAGCGGGGACATGACTGCTGAACAAGCCATACAACTTAGCAAAAAAGCTATAGAAAGAGCAGTAGGAGAAGACAAACCTCTAGTAGGCATAGGTATAGTCTATGCTGAAGAGGGGATATTCAAGAAGCTCTAAGTAAGTAAATCCCAAAACCTTCATTTTATTACGAATTTGTGAATTAAAGAAAGAATCCTACCAGTCCCCATGCTAGACCCATTTACATTTTCTCCGACATGTGAAAAGGCATGTTCTTGATTTAGCTGACATTGTCTGTTAATAATTAATCAAGATAACTAGTATATACAATTTGAATACTAGATCAATATCAATACTCCTCGTCAGAATGCATTACCAGTTATCCAAAAAAAGCTAATAATTAACTCTTTTCATCCTTCAAACTAATTACTCGGTGCATCCATCGCAAAGGGTTTATTGTTGGAAGTACCACAACCACAAAGTATATAGTGTTCTTTGAGGATCCTTCTGCGAATTGTATATTATGGTAGTAAGGGAACCACAGAAACCAACAGCGATAAGAAGAGAGTATTTACATCAATATTCCTAATTGTATTAGAATATTTTTACTGTTGTGAAGTGAATTGCTAATAATGCAGTCGACAATTCTCATAAAATTCTCTATCATCCTGTAATAATATGATTTCAGTATGGCATTTTTTGCATAACAAATATTTTGATTCATGTGACAATTCTCTTCTGCATTTTTTGCAAAATTTTTTCAGCATATGTATCGGCCTATGTGATCTAGAGTCATAAACTAATAAATCCTTCTTTAATCTTCAAAGACTTATTCCATTATACTTCGAATAAGAATATTGTGTTATCCACATTCTAAAATATTTCTATAATCTTATAGTCACTCCTTTGCAAATATATAATGTTGTTTATCATTACAAGTAATAGAACCACAGAATTTATTCCTCATAGGAAGAAGGAGGATATAATATTGCAAAAGACAACGTAATTACATATTATAATAGGTAGAATACAAAATGTAGATAGCATGGAGAAAATGATAGGTCAAGGAATGTATCAAAGGCTAACCTGGTGTATTTATTGCTTAATCTCCTGATAATACAGCAATACTAATTGACAATAAAGACCTAAATTGCTTGCAGACACAACCAACCTATTGTGAAGTTCAGAAAGGTAGTTGAAACATGCATTTACTCTTCTGATTTAGAGACTATGAAGGATTTTTATGTTAATAAGGTTGGACTTGAATTCATCTCAGAAGAAAAAGGAAGACATGTTTTCCTAAAGGCTGGTAAGAGTATGCTTCTAATTTTTAACCCTGAAAATACAAGGATTGAAGGAAATAGCAGATTTCCTATTCACGGTGCAATAACTCCTCCTGCATGTATTCATCTCGCTTTAGAGATAGAAAAAAATGATTACGACAATTCAAAAAATATGTTGATGCAGAAGGATATTGTTATAGAAAAAGAGATAGTATGGGGCAACGGGAGTGGGTCAATTTATTTCAGAGACCCTGCAGGCAACCTTGTAGAATTTATAACTAAGGGAAACTGGCCAGTTGAAGATTGAGCGTTAAACTATTGTTTAGAAAAAAGAAGAGAATAGGTAACTATCAAACAAGATGCTAACATAATATCAGGAAAATAAAGAATATGCTATAGCAGTGAATCTACTGACGGGTTCTTATAAATTCCCTCAAAGCAATAGCTTCTTCTCTATAAGCTTTTATTGTTTCTTTTTTGCCATCAGGGCATAGAACTGTTACTATTACAATATTTACTTCTGCGTCTGAAGCTATTACAGGTGGTTGCACCTTTTCTATTATGCAATTGGATTCAAGCAATTTCTTTAACTTAGATATAGCATTAGTCTCTGGCGACATTATTATTACTAGAGAATAACTATGATGCTTTACGAAGCTAATTAATGTTTATACTAATTTATAGAAGATTTTCTTTACCACTTTGGACCATACACTGTAGTGGTTATTTGGCGTCAATTAATATAAAATTATAACTTTGATTCGCAGTAATTAAATACATCCACTTTTTGTTTATCTATTTGATATATGTTCACGATCTCATCTAATCGATAGAACTGCAGTTATGGTTCATAATTAGTAATATGCCATTATCTTCTGAAGAGATACAGAGAAGAAGAGCCTTGGTTTCAAAACTCAAGGAAGAGACAATAAGTCATGAGGAAGCACAAGAATTAGTATCTCTTAAAAAAAGAGAAGCGCATAATATTGGAGGAGGAAGAAGACTAGCTAGTGTTTGCAATATTTGTATCTTATATCATATGTCAATGAATATTCAGACAGCCATTCTGAATTCAATAAGGGTATGCAAAATATGAATTGGTGAATATAAACACACAGGAAACAAATTAAGAAAATATCAGTTCGATAGATATACAGTCTTCCTACAACTGAGTCAATATGCTGAGCTGCTGAGTATGCCATATCACTTAAGAGGTAATTATGCACATATAATATAGGTAGATAGTAAGCAAAAAGCTCACATCAACTACAGGAATTGATTATGGTAGATCCTGACTTTAGTTAATCTTACATCATAACCTATCGTTTATCAAAACTTCTCATAATAACCTAATACCTATGCTATTCCTTACGCAACTATGGAATGTATTACAAAGCTAAAAACTAATCTATAGTCATGATCAATAGGGTTCTATAGCTACAAATGATGTTGTTATTACTGATGCTGTAAAGTTTGTTCAGACAAACTAGGAGAAGTTAATGTCCAAATAGATGATAAAGAGTACAAGAAGTTCGACAAATCATTAACAATTAATTAATCAATTCTGCTTCACTTTTGTGCAATTTAGTAACTTTTTGCAATTTTATCGATATACTAATTCCCTAGCTATTGCATCTAGTGTAATAAAGTGACTGGGGTTATCGTTGACCTTCAGGCTGGTCAACATATTAGAGTATATATGAGGACAATTTAAACTCCTTTTGATTTTAAGAAAGCTTATGAAAACCTGCCAGTCGTTAAATCCAAAACTTTTGCTTTAGAAATATATATTATTCAACAGAATACAAGCAATGTATGTATCAGTTATTGGTTTATCTTGATTCTAGGAGTAAATTGGATAAAGCAATAATTTCGATAGAATTAACTATACTATGCAGTAGTATATAGTCAAATAAAATAATGCATACGCTGGTGTATGGTTCGTTCGTCTTCACTTGCAAATAGCGTCCCGCAATGTAAACAAATAAAAATTCCTAATTGTTCTAAATCGTCTTTCCTAAGAATAGCAATTTCATCTTCTTCCTCGATATTATCAACAACTATGTAGTCATCGAATTGATTCTTCCTTAGTATATCTTCCAAGAGTTGTTTTACTTTTTGCCTATTGTTTTCATCATATAATATAATCCTCCTATACTTACTAACGTGATCATTATCTTGACTATCAGAAACAGAATTCCGCTTTATGGCATCTTGAATAGCGAATTTTAGATCATCAGAAATATGTGTGACATCAACTTTAATTACCATATTATTCCATACCAATCGGATTATTTAATTGAGTCTAATCCGAGTTCACAAAAAAGATCCTAACAAATATGTTAGAATACTGAAAATAAATACTACATATTAACTAGCCAGCATTCAAGATATTAAAGTTAAATACTGCGGACAATAAAAATCCAAGAGCCGATGTATTTAGTAAAATAAAGCTATTTGAAGTTATTAAAATGTCTGTCATTTGTTTGATGCTGCTATATCTGGGTGATTAATGTCCAGATTCTGCTTCTCTTCTCTTGTTGTTAACAATAAATCTAATGGTCTTTGGATTTCCTAGCACTTCTACTACCAGTCTTGGAAGATAAGTCTGGCAACCTCTGTGTTCATGATACATGATACTAACTCTAAACTCCTTTTCACCTTTCTTCCACCTTGGCATTATATTAGTGATTAAATATTGATTTGCCATACAATTAATATATCCACCTGCTTGGATATGTCAGTCCATATTCTGTTGACTTTTCTTTATTCATGAAATAATGAGGTCGGTCTCTGAACACGAACTCTTTAATAGCAAAATAAATTGTTATTCATTAATATTGTTCAAAAGAGAGATTAGATATTGGCCTCTCAATATAGATTATGGAATTTTAATTGCTGACATGAAATATTCGCATGAACATTGAGTAGTACTCATAGTATGGTATGTACCACTCATCTTCTGTGTTACTTCTGACCTTATGATATTCAGTATATGCCTAACCTTAGGAAATCGTACAGCTTACCTAGTCTCTCTAGATTGGCTTTATCAAAAATTAACCTACTATTGTTAACATGTCTCTTAGCAGGTTTTACTCAAGACATCTTTTAGGGTTTGAGTTATTTTCTTTATGAAATGGTACCCAAGTCTGAACTATCATTAGATTACCTCTTGTTTGGATTAAATTCTCCTGGCAAGATATCAGTTATTGTGTTCCAAATAAGGCTGGAATCCAATTCAAGAGAATTCTGTGAGTTGACCAGATCGAGTGCTATTCTATACAGAAAAGGATGCGGAGTACTAGCGTTACTTTCTCTTAAGATGATAATTTTGACAGATTTGATTTTACAATTATTTCACCTGTTATAGAATCCACATAATAAAGTAAACTGCCTTTCTTGTCCATAACTTCCCATGCAAAGTGGTTTCCCGTTGTTATAGTAATCTCTCCTGCCGAGCCCAGATATTCTCCAATTGAATTTGAATTCGGATCAGCTTCAAAAATACTTCCATTGCCTTTAATGTATACAAACCTAGTTGCAAAATCGTTTGAATTGTGAGAGTCAGCAAACCTATCCTCATTTCTCATAACAATTGAAACTGCGGTATCAGACATTATCGGGATCCGGCTAAGTGATGGTACCTTTGTAGAGACCTGCAATGCAATATACACAATAATCATTGTTGTTATGCCAACTGTAATAGATGTAGATAGCTTAGCTATTTTCCTATTCAATTTTTTTTGAATCTACAAAACAACTGTCTTACAATGACAATATAGTCTTTTGTCACAAAACACCAAATTGGTATACTTAGGACAAACTCATGACATACCGGCACTTGGTAGACCTATCATGTCAACCCCGAAATTGTTTGCATAGAGTATTTAACTCCTTACAGACTGCTCAGAAGAGTAGGAATCAAAAGACCAAATTATTGTCTGATTTATTTCTCCTGTTTCGTTTCCTCTTCACGTCAACATTTTAAAATTCCTCAGGAAGCTCAGGTAAATGGAAAACTTTATGGTGTCCGCAGACCAATGAGTAGACATGCATGATACAAAGCAGGAGCTTGTGGTCAAAAGGTATCTTTCAACTGAACATCATGAGCCGGGATTGCTAGTAACCTCCTGAATTTAATGTCTTAATATATAAAGGACATTTCAGATACACTCTAAGGACTATAGTTAGATAGCTATTTTACAGCCACATTGCTTCAGATGTTGAGTCCCTTACTCCCAGATTAACGTTCTTATGTCAAATAGATGAATATTGTTGGTCAAATCTAATTAGAAGTACCTTTAAATTGTCTTTGCCCTCAATCTCACCTGTCTATACATATGCAGGTAGGGATCGATGATTTAGCTATCTATGTTCCAAAACTTTATGTTGATTATAAGGATTTCGCGATAGCACGGGGGATCGAACCCCAAAAATTAGAATACGGAATAGGAATTAGGAAAATGGCTCTAGTTGATGCTAATCAGGATCCAGCCTGTATGGCTGCCAATGCATGTCTGAAATTGATACAAAAAAATAATTTGCAGCCTGAGAATATTGGAAGAATTTATATAGCTACCGAATCAGGACTTGATGAGTCCAAGGCGATGAATTCCTTTGTTGTAGGAATGCTTGAGCAGGTATATGGAGAAGGTTCATTCGAACATGCTGGTGGAATAGAGTGTAAATTCGCATGTGTAAGCGGCTCCTATGCACTTTATGATAATGCAAACTGGATCAGGGCAGAAGAAAATAATGATAAGTCTGCTATCGTAATTGTGAGCGATATTGCCAAATATGATATTGGTTCTTCTGGTGAATATACACAAGGCGCTGGTGCAGTTGCTATGCTCATAAAGGAGAACCCCCGATTATTGACCTTTGATAGAAAAGTTGCTTCTACGATCATTAAAAATGAATATGATTTTTACAGACCTATTGGAAAGGAAACTCCTCTTGTTAATGGAAACTATTCTAATTTACTATATTTAATCCAAGTAAAAAAAGCATTTGATAGCTATAAAGAAAAGGTTATGGCAACAGGCCTAATTCGTCTCAAAGATGGTGAATCTATTACCGATCATATTGATTTTTTCAGTGTTCACTTACCATATAGAAAAATGGGAGAAAAAGCTCTAATATACTTATTAAGGCATGAATGGCGCCATCTTCCGAGGTGGAAAGATGTTATAAAAGAAATTGGGATTCAAGAACCTGTACAAAAAGATTCCCGAGGGACGATTGAGTCCGTTCTTTCAGATACTGAATTTATGAAAGCTGATGAAGAATTCAGAAGGGCATTTGCGAAATCGTCTTTCTATCATGAAGTATTTGAAACAAAGATGGCAAGCTCGCTCGAAGCCTCTGCAATAATTGGAAATCTATATACCGCATCAATGTATATGGGTTTCAGAAGCCTGCTTGAATTTGAATATAGGAAGAAAAAGAGAGATCTAGGTGAAAAAAGAGTTGGTTTCGGTTCATATGGTAGTGGCAGTAGTGCAATGGTATTTAGTGGTATAATACAACCTGAATATAAGGAAATTGTAAAACAAATGAACCTTGAAGAAGAGCTAGGCCCACGAATAAGACTTTCAATAGAAGAATATGAGAGGCTTCATGGAAATGAAAGAAATCCTGGTGATTCAATTATACATCCACATAAGGAATTTGTTCTTATAAAGATAGGCGGCACTACTGCGGATAAGGCAGGATTTAGAGAATATGCCTATGCTAACTGATTTGCAATAATACCTCCGGCTTTACTGCCTAACTTCTAACTCGCTATAAACAAACAAAATGCTACTTAAACTATTTAGCATCATTACGATGAGGTGCAATCTCTCAGATTGACAAATTCCTAAATATGTCCAAATACACAAGGAAAGGACAAAGTCGATTGCTGCTTTAACCACATCATAGGCCGACACTCAATATCAACAGGGGGATAAAGAAGACAAAAAGGTTTTTGTTAAAGTAATAATAGAGGAATCAATGAAACATATAGATATTGATATTTAATTATTCGGTATGCATTTGTCTTCCTTTGGAGACTTATCACACACTTTTATCCTCTGTTACTATAGGAGACTATATGTTTCCATTTATTACACTTTTTTTATACTAACATCTCGGCTACAAAGAAGAAGAATAAAAACAACTATTAAAGACTTATCAATTGCCTTATCTTTATGACCTGTATAAATATGAAACAACTAGATATAGTTATTCCACATGAGAGACTTCCTGACGTAAACCGTATTCTTTATAATCCCAATATTGCAAAGACTAAGAGATAAACCGTTTTGGCATATGGTCTATTTAAGGACGACATACCTTAATCTAATTTATACATAAGTTATACAAAATGTGGTAGACGGGAGACTATGGTGGATTTTTTATTGCCAATTATTGGTTTTATAGCAACAGGTTTTGCAGTCTCAAGTACTGTTCCTCAGATTAGAAAAGCATTAAGAACAAGGAAGTCTGATGATGTATCAATACGATTCATAATAGTTTTAATCATTGGTCTTTCATTTTGGGTTATGTATGGGATAGGTAAAAATGACATTGTGCTAATTATAGGCAATTCTATAGCAGTAGCGTTGAATACTTTCATGCTATTTTTAAAAATAAAATATTCAAAAAATCCATTAAGTGAAGAATAAGTTTCTTGTATATATAATGCATAAATGACTGTTACAAGCATACTACAGACCTAGCGACTAATGGTGTTGTTATTACTGTTGCTATCAAGTTTGTTCAGATAAATAAGGAGAACCTAATGTTTACTAAGAAAGACAAAGACAATAATAACAAAGAAAGTAGGAGACCTGATGATGAAGATGAAGATCAGCTAGAACAAAAACAAGAAGAAACAATAGAACAAGAAACAACATTAGATCATACAACATCAGCTTCAAACATTTGTTCAGTTCTTTTGTCATCTGGCATTTTTACTACTATATATAGGATCAAAAGTACTTTTTAAGATTTGCTATAGTTTAGTTGCCATTCCATTTAAAATCCCAAGTAGAATTACATTTCAGATCCGTATCTGGATTTGTTTCCTGATGCCATTGGGTTACTCTGATGATGGTAGCGTAAAGGATATCTTTTTTCGCCTATAAAATACACAACGAGGTCATCAAGGTTACATCTGTGCCTTAGAAAAAGTTCGGTATTTTTAGATACAAAATACTGATGTGCCAATGTCTCTGAATAAGAACATATAGGTTTAGATTGCGGCTTCCTTTTGGAAAATAACCTCATATAGCGGCTAGCTAACCAATAGGGCCGTGAGATTTCTCTATATTTTGTTCTATTTCTTCAAGCCGTTTCTGTATTATCATTATGTATTTCCACGGATTAGCACGTCCGTCATGCTTAGTGTTTACATGCATTGGGAAATCCTTTTCTGCTATATCTTTATCACAAATAAGACATTGCATTTCTTTTTCTCCTTTCCTGTTCCGGCCCCCATGCTTTAAGGTTTACTGTCTAGTCGCTTATACTCTGCGTAAACATTATCTTTTAAGTTAAAGGTTTGTCAAGACTATCTTCAGAAAGTCTTTATAATGAAAAGAACACATAGCAACCACATAATACCTCGTACCGTTTTGTGACGTAATAATATTTGTAGTTTGACTAGTACAGCCTTCTATATCGCAGTCCCTTTCTGCTATGTGATTAAATAACCTGTTTTTCTATAGATGGCCCTTCACTACCTTCTTTTTTCTTATCCTTACAAATCTAACGGGTATCCTAGCTCTATCCAACTCTTCAAGCCGCTCCTTCACTGCGTCTTTACCACCTATGTTCATGGGAATCTTTTCCCAGTGCATATTGTTGTATTGGAGATTGTACCTTAAAGCTTTGTCTACAAAAAGATGGTATGGATTATTATCTATTCTATTTTATGTTTGATTTCGACATATAGGGTTTGTCAATCAATGAATGGATTTGTTCTGGATTAGACTTTTCCGCTAATACCAGCGAGGTTCTATTATTTGTTCTCACAGATATTATTTCAATAGAGATGATGGCATTTTAATGTGGTCTATAGGAAATACCCAAAGATGTTAGTAGATCCCAAGCTGGGATATACACATTGAGTGGAGATTAATCAGTAATATTAATCAGTCTTCTGGCTCAACTTTTTGCTTAGAGAAACTTTCTATAGGGTGGTCCTATGCTAAATGCCATTTATATATCAAGCACACAAGATAGAGGTTAGAAGAATACCTTGAATGAAAATGATGGCTATAATCAAGTCGAAATAAATCTAATAAAATACAGTATAACAATCTTGTAAATATCTGTAACAAATACAAAGAACAGCATGGTACTGAGCTAACACCTAAAAGTACGTACTGATGCCCATAGGTTCAGCAATATCTGCTTAGTAAGTTTTCTCTGATCCCTATGACCTTTTCAAATATCCATATGACAGCTAATACAAACTATCTTGTTAGATTCCAGATCAACTATTGCTGTCTGAACTCTGCCACACACTGGACATATTATCGAGATAGAAGATGTTGTCAAGATTTTCTGTCAACAGATTTAAGCGCATAAATACTTAGATATTATGTCTATCTTAACTATGATTGTTGTACTGAGGAAAAGGCTAACTGAAGAACCAAGACATGTATATTGTAATAATCATTCTAAACTAAAGTATACAGAAAGTACTATCATATACTATCTTAATTTACCTGCTTAGATTCCATGTGACAATTAGACTTATCGAGGTTGATCAGCATCCCAAGATAGGGTCAGGTGCAATAAGACTGGCTGGATGCCTGTCTACGTAGTCTATATGAGCGCACCGTTATTATTATCATTATAACTATCACGTCAATAGCAGGAAAAATGTTGTCAGGAGAAAAAATTAAGCAAATACTATATTCGGTAATAGAAGAAACAGGAAAGAAAATTATTCAAGTTGATGTTTCCTCAAATATTGAGTCATCACAAAAATATATTGACATTATAATGAGCCGATTCGTTCGTAATCATGATTCTGATATAATGTTTGCAATATTGGGCGAGGCCCTTCTTCATTTTATGCTTACAATTTCTACTTTGCCCTCAGAGAGGAAAATTGAAATTAAAGATGGTCTAACACTAGATGTTGTTATACCAAGTCTACGAAGCTTAAGTAGAGATCCTAACAAATCAATTATTATTCAGGTTATTAAAGATAAGAAGATAGACATAAATAAAGTGGAAAAGTTAGAATTCTTGCAACCTAATATTCAAAATATTTGGTTGATATCAACCAGACCGCTTTCAATTGCAAAGTATACAGACTACAGCATGTTCCCAAATTATGGATCACACAAGTATTCAAATATTATAACGGATATAGACAAATTTCTGAAGGTGATAAAAGATAAAAGTTTCAGATTGATTCCTTAGCTGATTTTACTTGTATAAAACTATTGAATAAGGGTGAAATACCACTCCAAAAAGTTTAACAAATGTCAACTAAACCAGACAGCAGAATATACATAGGAATTCTTGCGCATAAAGATAACTACAGCTATCCATTACATAAATTGAATGTGAAGAGACCTTATTTTCTTCACCTCTAAATTCTTGGAGATCCGACAACCATTTCCTTTTTCAACTGGTCAACTAACTCTTGCAATATTTGTATTAGTCGCTTTCTTTGTGTATTGTATGTTGCATTCCATTTCTCTTTTTCAGCTCTCCTGTGTGCTAATTTGTATTTAAGACCTGTCATTGAAGTTGTATAACTATTTGCATCTAGTTTTCTTACATTCTGATGTGCAAGAATATACCAGTGATATTCCGTTCCAAATGGAACGCCTGAGCCTTCTGGAGCTTGGCCTGCTCTTGTTTTATTGACAGCATAAGTAAATTCCCACTTATCTGGTGTTATCTTATCTTCTTTCCCTTCTCTTTCTTTGGCCTTTTGGTCTATTATGCTTATCAAGCAAAGCTTCTCTTACTCTTTTCTTTACCTTGCTTTCTTTCCTACTCTTTTCTCCCTTAGGTTTGCTATGTCTCTCAATCTTGGATTCT
>Ga0126304_10000758_pt1 | contig 14065 bp, 13 predicted proteins | sample Plot25_FD_92538 | JGI IMG/M metagenome (GOLD analysis project Ga0126304, IMG submission 92538) | Serpentine soil microbial communities from UC McLaughlin Reserve, CA, USA - Plot25 | ecosystem: Environmental > Terrestrial > Soil > Grasslands | place: USA: UC McLaughlin Reserve, Lake County... | reverse complement strand
CAGCTCCGGCAGCGAATCCCCCTGCTTCAGGTCGCCGAGATCAGCCACATCAAACCCCCCTCACGATGTTCGTCCACGTCCCGCGAACGGTCAGCTTGCCGTCGGCGTTGGTGGACTCGGACAGGAACACGTAGAACCCCCGGCCGTCCCTCTCATAAGCCTCGCTCAGCCGCGGCTGCGTCGTGATCACATCGCCCGCGCAGACCGGCTCGCCCCACTGGAACGCCTGACCTCCATGAACCATGGCCGCGAGATTGATGCCCACCTCCGGGTCGAGCACCGCCGGGCCCATCGCGGGCGCGCTGTAGACGACGCAAAACATCGGCGGCGCCACCACATCGCGAAACCCGGCGGCCAACGCCGCGTCGCGGTCGAGGTGGACCGGGTTCGTCTCCCCCACCGCATGCGCGTACTCGCGGATCTTCTCCAGGCCGACCTCGTACGCGACGGGGGGCCACTGCTTGCCGACTGCGTCCTCGTTGATGGGCATTTCGCGCGCGGAGTCTATGTACCGCGAGCCTCGCGCTCCATACCCCAGCGCTCGATCGCGGCGAGCGCCCGCTCGCGGGTCGCGTAGAGGTGCATGCGAACCACCTGGCCGTCAGCCAACTCGAAGACCCAGTACACGTCCATCTCGACGTCGACGCCGCTCCCCGCGCCCCGCGCCACCTGATGTGTGTCAGCGAGGATGACGTCCCCCGCGAACGTCTCCAGCGAGCGCGGCTCGATCGTGAACTCCTCCCACACCTCGGTCCACTCGGCGTTCCAGCGCATGAAGCCCTCGTGTCCGCGGTAGTCGCCGCCGTTGATCAACTCGTTGTCCGAATGCAGCTCCACGTCGGGATGGAGCAGCCCCGCGAGCGCCTCGTAGTCGCCGGCGTTGTACGCCTCGAACCCGAGTCTCGTCGCCTCTATGTTCCGATGCTCGCTACTTGCTTCCATCCAGCTCCAACACGGAGAGGAACGCCTCCTGGGGCACCTCGACCCGCCCAACCTGCTTCATTCGCTTCTTGCCGACCTTCTGCTTCTCCAGCAGCTTGCGCTTTCGCGTCACGTCGCCGCCGTAGAGCTTCGCGGTGACGTCCTTGCGCAGCGCCTTCACGGTCTCGCGGGCCAGAACCCGCGAGCCTGTCGCCGCCTGCACCGGTACGTCGAAGAGCTGGCGCGGGATCGTTTTCTGAAGCCGCTCGACCAGGGCCCGCCCGGCCCGGTAGGCGTCGTCGGAGTGGACGATCGCGCTCAGCGCGTCCACCCGGTCGCCGGCGAGCAGCACGTCGAGCTTCACGAGGTCGGATTCGCGGTTCCCGGTCTGCTCGTAGTCCAGTGACGCGTACCCCGCTGTCCTGGATTTGAGCTGGTCGTAGAAGTCCAGGACAATCTCCGCGAGCGGCAGGTCGTAGCGGAGCTGCACCCGCTCGGGGGACAGGTAGTGAATGTCGACGTGGGTTCCTCGGCGGCCCTGACAGAGCTCCATGACCGGGCCCACGTAATTGGCGGGCGCGATCACCGACGCGCGAATGTACGGCTCGAGGATTCGCTCGATGGCCGCGGGATCGGGCATCTCGGCGGGGCTGTGGACCTCGACACGCTCGCCACCGTGCAGCTCGACCTCGTAGCTCACGTTGGGAGTCGTGGCCAGCAGCTCGAGGTCGTACTCCCGCTCCAGTCGCTCGCGCACGATGTCCATGTGCAGGAGGCCCAGAAACCCGCACCGAAAGCCGAACCCAAGGGCCTGGGACGTCTCGGGCTCGAAGCTGAGGGCGGCGTCGTTCAGGGCCAGCCGGTCCAGAGCGTCCCGGAGGTCCTCGTAGCGATCGGTGTCGATCGGGAAGAGCCCGCAGAACACGACCGGCTTCACCTCGCGGTATCCGGGGAGGGGCGTCTGTGCGGGCCGATCCCTGGCCGTCAGGGTGTCGCCCACCCGAAGTAGGGCCACGTCCTTGATTCCGGTGATGACGTAGCCGACCTCGCCGGCGCTCATTCCTTCCTCCGGCCTCATCCGCGGCGTGAAGAAGCCGATCTCGTCGATGTCGGCCTCGGTGCCCGCCTGCATGGCGACGATGCGCTCGCCCTTGTGAAACTCGCCGTCCATCAGGCGGACGTAGGCGACCACGCCCCGGTAGGGGTCGTACTCGGAGTCGAAGATCAGCGCCCGCGGAGGCGCCGCGGGCTGCCCGGTGGGCGCCGGAATGCGCTCCACGATCGCCTCGAGGACCCCCTCCACCCCCTCGCCCGTCTTCGCCGAGATGCGAAGCACCTCGTTCGGGTCGCCGCCGATCAGGTCCGTCACCTCGGCGGCAACGCGCTCCGGCTCGGCGCTCGGCAGGTCGACCTTGTTGAGGACGGGGATCAGCTCGAGGCCCGCCTCGACCGCGGCGTACGTGTTGGCCACGGTCTGCGCCTCGACGCCCTGGGCGGCATCCACGACGAGGAGCGCCCCCTCGCACGCCGCCAGGCTGCGCGATACCTCGTAGGAGAAGTCGACGTGACCGGGCGTGTCGATCAGCTGAAGGTGGTAGGTCTGCCCGTCACGCGCTTGGTAAGAGACGCGCACGGCCTGCGCCTTGATCGTGATCCCACGCTCGCGCTCGAGCTCCATCGAATCGAGCACCTGCGGACGATGCCCGCGGTCGACTGCGCCCGTGAGCTCGAGGAAGCGGTCGGCCAGGGTCGACTTGCCGTGGTCGATGTGGGCGATGATCGAGAAGTTCCGAATCCGTTCCATTGGACAGCGATGAGTATGCCGAGCGTCAGCTCTGGCGACGGCGCAGCAGGCGCCAGATCTGACGCGCCTCGGGGATCCGGAGCGCCGTGATCGCCGCCGCGTAGACGAGCGCTCCTGCCCCCAGCCCGGTTCCCAGCGAGACGATCTGCGCAACGAGGCTCTCGCCGAGCGCCTGATCCACCACGTACCAGACGCCGTAGCTCACGCCTGCCAGCCCAGCCGCGGCGACCACGACGCGAAGCGTCGTCCACGTGAGCCGTCCCAACTCGAGTCGACCCAGCTGGCGTCGCAGCACGATCGTCTGTGCGAGCACGCTGACGGCGGTCGCGATGACGGTTGCGGCCACGATCCCCCCTACCCCGAAAGGTTTGTACAGCGCCGCGGCGGCGATCGCCGTGATCGCGAGGTTCACGCCGGCGATCGCGGTCGGCACCCATGGGCGCTGGAGGCTGAAGAACGTTCGTGTCAGGATCAGGAAGAGTCCGTTGAACGGGAGCGAGAACGCGAACCAAAAGAGCGCCGTCGCCACGAGCTGCGTGTCCTCAGGGCTGAACTCGCCCCGCTGATAGACAAGCTGGATCATCGGCTCTGAGAGAACCAGCATCGCCGCCGCGGCGGGGATCAACAGCAGGACGATCTGGCGCATGCCGTTGGCCATCGTCGAACGCAGGTCGTCGTATTCCCGCTGCGCCGCGAGCCGGGCGAGCGTAGGGAAGATGACCGTCGTGACGGCTACCGAGAAGATGCCCTGCGGAAGCATGTAGATGCGAAATGCCTTGTCGATGGCGGCCGGCGCGTCCGCGGAGATCAGCGAGCCGAAGATGCTGTTGATGAGCAGGTTGAAGTTGATGAGCCCGAGGCTCAGGGTCACCGGCACCATCAACAGCAGGACGCGCCGGACCTCGAGGCTCCGCCAAGCGAACGACCACATCAACTTGAAGGGCGTATGGCGAAGGTCCCAGGTGGGAATGGCCAGCTGGACCGCCGTGCCCACGAGGACGCCGATCGCGTAGGCATAGATCCGGTCGTCGCCGTGGAAGAGCGGCGCCATGGCGACCAGCACGACGATGATCGCGACGTTCCAGAAGAACGGCGAGATTGCGAACGCCCCGAAGCGGTCGTAGCTGTTCAGGATCCCGACGACCATCCCGGTCGCCCCGAGCATCACGAGGATCGGGAAGAGCACCTGCGACAACGTCACCGTGAGGCCCTGTGGAACGTCCGAGCCGATGAACAGCGGCATCAGGAACGGGGCGGTGAGGATGAAGAGCGCGGTGATCCCCGTCAGGACCAGGGTCACCAGGAAGATCAGAGTGGACGCCAGGCGGAACGCCTCCCGCTTCTCCCCCTTCTGCAGGTGCTCCGTGAACACGGGCACGAACGCGGCCTGGATCGCAGCGTCGGCGAACAGGCTGCGGACCAGATTCGGCACCTGGAAGGCGATCGTGAACGCGGACATCGCGCCGCTGATGCCGAAGTACGCCGCGGCGAAGATCTCGCGGACAAGGCCCGCGACGCGCGAGAGGCTCGTCGCAGCGGAGAAGAGGGCCGTGGACCGGGCGAGCCGTCCCTTGCGGGCCTCGGCGGACTCCCTCGCCACCGCGAACGACTCCACACCCGGCTCCTCCTGCGCAACGATGTCGATCGGGCCGGGGTCGAGCCCGCGGTGGGCCGGCTCCCGTGCTCCGTAGATGTGCTCGCGGACGCGGCGCTCGTCGTCGCCCGGCTGATCGGGGTCGCCCTGATGCATCAGCGGGCGGCCATCCCCGCCGGACTCGGGCGGTGCCTAGCTATAGTGGCCGCTCCCCCCATGGCAAACATCGCCTCACAGGTAAAGCGAATCCACCGCACCGATCGCGAGCACGACGAGAATCGCCGGCTCCAGAGCGCGGTGAAGACCCACTTCCGCCGGCTCGAGCGCGCGGCCGAGGCGGGCGACGCCGAGGCGACCTCCCGGGAGCACCGTGAGCTCGTGTCCCGCATCGACAAGGCGGTACAGAAGGGCGCGCTGCATCCCAACAACGGTGCTCGCAAAAAGGCTCGGGCCGCCAGCCTGGTGGCCGGCGGGTCCGCGTAGGCCCGCCCCGGCGCTCCCCTCACCGCGTTCCGCCTCCGGGCCGCAGCCCTATTCGGAGGCACCGGCGCCGGCGCCCGCAGCTCGCAGCACGGCGAGCGTGAGCGCCACGTCATCCGGATATTCGGAGCCCCCGCGGCTCCACCACTCCAGGTCGGCCACCGCGCCGGTCGCGGCGCGCAGCCCGACTGCCGAGCCGCCTCGCACGCTACGGACCAGCATCCGGGCAGCGTATGGATGCATGCGGAGCTTGCTCTCCACCTCCTTCGGCGGCGTGCCGCGTTCGAGCTCGGAGGCGGCGAGGTATGCGTCGCGGAGCCGTCGAGCGGCCTGGTAGACGATCGGGGTGATCGCCTCGCCCTGTGCGCTCAGGCGCTCGGCTGCGTTGACGGCGCGCGCCCGGTCGCGTACGACGATGGCGTCGGAAAGCGCCCAGGTCGCCTCCTCCGACGTGTCCACGACCATCGACTCGAGGTCTTCCACGGTCACCTCCCCGTTCGGTCCCGCCCAGACGGAGAGGCGTTCCACCTCGGTGACCAGACGCATGGTGCCCTCGCCCATGCGCTCGACCAGCATGCGGGCCGCCTCGGGCTCGAGGCGAAAGCGACGGTTGGCCGCTTCCGCCACGAGCCGGGGCGGCAGGTCGCGGGCCTTCGGGGCGTCGTAGCGGAGAACCTCGCCGCCGGCACCCATCACGGCGTCGGCGAGGCCCCGTGGCGCCTTCAGCTTTGGGGGCGCCTCTCGCGCTACCACGGCCACGGTGAGGTCAGGCGGTAGGTCGTCAAGCGCGGCACTCACTGCCGCAGCCTGCTTCGCCGTCCATCGCTCCGCCCCGTCGGCGAGCAGGTAGCGGCGCTCGGCCATCAGCGACATCGAGGGAATGGCGGCGATGAGCGCTTCGGGGTCCGACGGTCCATCGCCGGCCCCGAAGCTCTCGAGCGCCCCGGGCCCGCCCTCGCGCTCGGCCCGGGCACGCAATCGCGACAGCGCCGCGCCGATCTTCCCTTCGTCGGTGCCGACGATCAGGTATGCGGGCTTGATCGCGCCCGAGCTCTTCGTCTTCGAGCTGCTACTGGCGCTCACGCAGGCGAGTGTATTCGTCGTCCCGGCTGCCTCTGTCGCCTGGGCGATCGCCTCCACCGGACGGTTGGATGCGCCCTCAGCCGCTGCCCGTACCGCCGTTGCCGTACCCGCCGCCGCTGTCCTCCTGCGTCGACGTGGTCGTCGTGCTCGTGGTCGAGCTCGACGTCGTCGTGGAATTGGTTGTCGTGGTCGGCTTGGTCGTCGTGGCTCAAAGGCTGCCGACGCCGATGCTGATCCCGGCCAGGACGATCGCAGCGACGGTCGCGACCACGACCAGTCGGCCACGGCGACCCGTGAACGTGAATGCGATCGCCAGCAAGGCCGCGATCGCGCCGATTCCGCCGGCTAGATAGCCGAACGCCACCGACAGCACCTTCTGTATCGACGACCCGTCGAAGCACTCGCCGCTCGGATCCTGAAGCGCATCCTGCACCGTGACGTCGCGGCAGAGCGCCGTGCCGGCGATGTCGGTCGCGGCGATGATCATGATCGCGCTGCCGAGGAGCAGGACGAGGAAGAGGACCACGGCCAGCGCGCGCGAAGCGCCGCCGCCCCTCTCGGCGGGAGTGGACGCGTATTCCACGTGCGAGCAGCCTATCCGCTCCCGACGCGCCAACCGCCGCGAGCGACGTCGATTGTCACATCACCGCTCTCGTCCGTCCGAAGCGTGGGGACCCCGTGCTCCGCGAGGGTGGCAAGCGTCTGCGGCGCCGGGTGGCCGTAGGGATTGTCGGCCCCGACCGAGACAACGGCCAGGCGTGGCACCGTGCGGTCCAGGAGCGCGTCGAGCCCGGCGTCTTCCGAGCCGTGGTGAGCCACCTTGAGAACGTCGACCGGGCCCGGGTCCAGCGGTACGGCCTCGGCCTCCGCGTCCGCCGTGAGGAGCATCGAGAACGAATGCCAGCGGGCAATCAGCACCACCGCGGCCTCGTTCGGGTCGGTTGCCTGAGCTTCCAGAGATGCGGGTGGCGGCCACGCGACCTCCAAGCGGAGGCTTCCCGATTTCAGCTCCGAGCCCTGGGCCATCCCCACGGCGCGCACATGCGCGACGCGAGCGGCGCGCAGGAAATCCGGCGCCGGCTGCGCGTAGACGAGCCTGTGGATCGGGAATCCGTCGTACAGGAGCTCGTCGATTCCGGCCACGTGATCCGACTGGTCGTGGGTGACCACGGCCGCCGCCAGGCTCGTGACACCCTCGTCCTCGAGCTGTTCGCGCAGGGCGTCGCCAGGCGGCCCGCCGTCGACCAGGATGGGATCGCCGTCGATGGGATCCAGGAGGATGGAGTCGCCCTGGCCGACGTCCAGCACCACGACCTTGAGACCCGGTGCGGGCTCGCCCGCGCTGGGAGCCGACCCCCCTCCCAGCGCAACGCATGCCGCCGCAAGCGCCACGGCGACCATGCCGAATTGCGCCCCCCGCCGTGGGGTGGCGGCCCCGCGCGTTCGTCGGGCCCACGCGACGGCGGTCGCCATGCCGATGCCCAGAACCGCATACGCGGCAGCGACGTCCGGCCAGGTCGTGAGGTCGATTCCCACCTGCGACCAGCCGGGGGCGGCCAGCCAGTGGGCGATCTGGGCGACGTAGGCGGCGAGCAGGCCGGCAAGCGCCGTCAAGGGCTCGACAGGAATGCCCGGAACCTGCCCGAGGATCGACGCGAGCATCCCGAGCCACATCATCGGGGCGATCGCGGGAAGGGCCAGCAGGTTGGCGGGCAGCGAGGCCAGCGACACAGCGCCAAAGTGATGCGCGAACAACGGGGCCGTCGTCAGCGTTGCGGCCACCGTCACGCCTGCTCCCTCGGCCAGCAGGCGACGCGCGGGCGAAGGGACGTCCGCGGGTGCCCGGCCCTGCCGCGGCACCGCCGGCGCAGCGAGGATCAGATCCCTGATTCGCGCCGCGAAGAGCAGGATGCCGACGACGGCGGCGAAGCTGAGCTGCCAGCTCGGATCGCCCAGGGAGCGCGGGTTGAGCAGGAGGGTGAGCGCCGCCGCCAGCAGTACCGCGTACCACCTCCAGCGGGGCCTGCCGGCCAGCATGGCGACGACCCCGGCGGCGCCCATGATTCCCGCCCGCTGGATGGACGGTCCCGCGCCGGCGACCGGCACGTAGACCACGATCAGAGCCAGCAGGGCAAGGAGTCGCATCCGAAGACTCACGCCGGCGAGTCCGAGCAGCCACGCGCCGAGGAGCGCGAGGAGCATCACGCAGTCGCCGGAGACCGCGAGCAGGTGAGCCAGTCCCGAACGCTTGAAGTCATCGACCGTCGCCGGGTCGATGCGGTCGTCCTCGCCCAGTAGGAAGCCACGCAGGAGAGCCGCCTCCGAGTCGGGCGTGCCGCGCTCGAGAGCCGCGTCGGCACGCCCCCTGATGCCGTCGACGATTCCCGCGACCCCACCGCGCCGATTCTTCGTAAGGCGGATGCGATCGGCCCGAAGCACCTCGCGGATGCCGTAGCGGGCCAGGTCGTCCGCCTCCCATGGCGGAGGCGCCTGGAGAACGCCCGTGGCAATGACCTCGCTGCCGATGGGGAGGTCGGCGACCGGCTCGTGCCCCTCGACGGCGAGCCGGCCGTCCGCGGTGCGGATGCGCACGGTCACCTCACCATCCGCCCGGTGCGGAACACCGGTCACGAACCCACGTGCCGTGGCGGGGCGGCCGATCGGCCCGTCGAAGGCTCCGCCGTCGATCGCCCCGAGGCGCATTGCGCCGATCCCCAGCCCGCCCACGCAAGCGGCGAGCGCTACGAGCGCGACCTGGACCGCGCGCGCCCCGCTCCCGGGCGGGCGAATGAGCGCAAGGGACCCGCCGCCGATCAGCGCCGCCGCCAGGACCGGCATCGGGGAGGCTCCGGCGATCGCCGGGGCCATCGGCGACAACGCCAGGCCGGCGGCGATGCCCCCCAGGACGGCGAAGCGCGAGGCGAGCGACGTCAACGAGACGTCAGCCGGGCCTCAGGGCTGGAGGCGGGAACGCAAGGCCTCCATCGTTGCGGGGCCGATCCCGTCGATCTCGTCCAGCTGGTCGACCGAGGAGATCCCGCCCTGCTGATCGCGGAACTCCATGATCTTCTGCGCGGTCACCGGACCGATCCCCTCGATCGTGTCGAGCTCCTCCACGGTGGCCGTCCCAACGTTGATGGGCGATTCCGTCGTCGCCGCGCTGCCGGCCGTGGTTCCCGCGGTCACCCCGACGGAGCCCTTGACTCGGACGGGAACGATGATTTGCTGACCGTCGGTCAGACGGGCGGCGAGGTTGATGGTGTCGACCTCCGCCCGCCCGGTGGCGCCGCCCGCTCGCTGCAACGCATCATCGACCCTCGAACCCGCCGGCAGCCGGTAGACCCCTGGATCACTGACCGCGCCGGAGACGTCGACGACCACGTCCGTGCCCCCCTCGGCGTCGACGGCAAGGCTTCCCGTCTGATCCGCAGAGAATCCGCTCGTGGCCGACGAGTCGGCGTAGCTGACCTCGCCCGCAGGTTCGCCCTGCGCATCGCCGGAACGAATCCAGCGGGCGCCGACCAGAAGCAGTACGACGGCCACGGCGCCGTACACGATCAGCTGCGAGCGGCTGAGCGACCCCATCGCGACGATCCTGCGCCATCACGTGTGACGTGTGGCCCGGCGATGTCAGCGGTGATTTACCAGAGTGCGCCGAGTTCGCAACGCACCGCGCGGAGCGCGGCCATCCCTACGCGACGCGGAAGCCGGTCAGCCCCTCGGGCTCCTCGTCCGCGACGTCGACATCCTCCACCGTGGCGCCCCTGGGGCCTTCCCGAGCGAACAGCACCATTGCGTCAACCGCGTCATCGGGCCCTTCGAACGCAGCCTCGACGCTGCCGTCGGGGTTGTTGCGGATCCAGCCCGTGACCCCGCGCGACTCCGCCATCCGCCGGGTCGTATCGCGGAAGAAGACCCCCTGCACCCGGCCCCGGACGGTGACGCGCTTGCGGACCATGGCCTGAGTTTCTCAACCTCCTATGGTTGGGGCATCGCAAGGGAGGGCACACGTCCGTGCTCGTGCTCCCTGGTGGGAGTGTCGGCGTTGATGCTGATTATCGTCAGCGCTGCATTTGCGGCCGGGTGCGGCGGCGGGGAGCCCGAGGGGCCCCCGGACGGCCGGCTTCAACGGGTCGTCGACGGCCTGACACAGGACGTCTTCGTCGGCTCGGGACTCACCGGTCAGCGGCAGCTCTTTCATGTTCCGGGATCCGCCCTGACGGTCGACAGCCCCGATGGGGGAAGCCGGACTTTCGTGAGCGGCGACTCGAGCCTGGCCGGCGAGAGTCCGGTTCAAGCGGATCGGGTCCAGCCGATCGGCAGCAACACGAAGGTCGTGACGGCGGTGCTCGTGATGCGCCTCGTCGAGCAGGGAAAGCTCCGGCTCCGTCAGCGGCTCCCGTCCATCGCCGCGCGCTACCAAAGGGAAGGCGGCCCGCTCGCCAGGCTGGTTCGAGGCTTTCGGGGCAAGTTGAATGACGTCGAGCTGCGGGAGCTGCTGGACCACACGAGCGGCCTCGCCGACTGCCTCGACACGCCGGGGTTCTTCAAGGCGTTCGCGCGCCGGCCGCTGGCGAGCTACAGCCTCGCCCAGCTCGCCACGTACGGGCTCGCCGAGCCGCCGGTCTTCGAGCCGGGCGCCCCCGGCAAGTGGAACTACAGCAACACCGACTACATGCTTCTCGGGCTGGTGATCGAGGCCGTGACCGGGGATTCGGTCGACGAGCAGATGAGGGACCTCTTCGAGGAGGCGGGCATGGACAGCGCCTACTACGCGCCCAGCGTCCAGGCGATGCGACGCCAGCCGCTGTCGAGCTCGCTGATCAACGGGTACGTACCCGTACCGCCCGGCGCCACCGGCCCCCCCTCGGTATTCAATGCCTTCGCTCCGGCTCCGACCGCCGCGGCGATTCTGAGTCGGCCGCGGGCGGTCCAGATCGTGTCGTCCAATCCGACGGAATCGGGGCCCACCGTCAAAGTCTCCCGGGCGGATCCAAGGCAGGCGAAGCAGGTCGGGCGGCATTCGCGCTTTCGCTACCGGGACGTCACCCATGCGTATAGCCAGTCGATCGGGCAGTCGGCCGGCGGGATCGTCACCGACACGGATGATCTGGCCAGATTCTGGCGTGCGCTATTCGACGGCGAGCTGGTGAGCCGGCGGACGCTTCACCAGATGCAGCAGACCGTTCCCACGGGGGAGAACTCAAAGGGCGTGAAGACGACGTGGGGCTTCGGCTTCGGGCGGCAGCAAATTGCGCCCGGGGTGCTGTGGAAGGGATCACCCCGCTTTACAGCGTGGATGCACGCCGGTGACATCTTCGGCTACGCCTCGGCCGCGTATTACGTGCCGCAGGAGGACCTGGTCGTCACGAACACGATCAACCTCTGGCCGACTCCGATCGGCGACCTGGGCCTACTCCGCGAGGTGCTCCGGGCCTACTCGTCGTCGTAGCCGTCGTCGTAGCCGCTCGCCTGTGCGGCGAGGCGGCGGCTGAAGAGCTCGTCCGCGGATACGGGTGGCGACTGCACGGAGACGAGCGCCAGCGGGTCGGTGCCGTCGTTGGCGACCGAGTGGTCGGTGGCCGGAGGTATCAGGACGAGGTCCCCGACGGCCAGCTGCTGGGTGTCGCCGGTGGCGGACATCGAGCCGTTGCCGCTGACGACGACGTAAACCTGCTCTGCCTCCTCGTGGGAGCGAAGCTCCTCGGAGGCCCCGGCGGGGACCTCGAGCCAGCACACGGACACGTTTCGAGATCCGAGCTCACCCGCGTCCATGAGGATGTGAGGGCGGAGCCGGTGCAACTCGGTGATGGCCGCGTCCGAGAAGCGCCTGACAAGCATGCGCCGCCTTTCTAGCAGACCGGGGGCGCACGCGTGTTGCCAATTACTTCACGACGAGGTTCACGAGCTTGCCGGGGACGACGACCTCCTTGACGACCTCCTTGCCGTCGATGTGGCGCCGCACCCCGGCATCGGCGCGCGCGAGCTCCAGCAGCTCCTCCCGCGTGGCGTCCGCCGGAGCCTCCACACCGGCGCGGCGCTTGCCGTTCACCTGGACGACGAGGGTGAAGATGTCGCTTGCGAGCAGGGCGGGATCGGCCTCCGGCCATGGGTCCTCCCACACCCGCCTCCCGGTGATCGCGTCGTACACCTCGGCGGCGAGGTGCGGCGCGAATGGGAACAGGATCGAGGCCGCGGTCGAGGTCGCGAAGCGCAGCGCCTCCTCGCCGGTGGCGTCCCCGTAGAGATCCTCCTTCACCAGGTACGCCGTATTCACCAGCTCCATGACGGCGGCGATCGCGGTGTTGAAGCCGAAGTCGCGCTCGATGTCACGGGTGACCTTGTCGATCGCCCAGTGGGACTTCCTGAGCAGATCCCCGGCCGGGGTGCCGACCTCTGCCTGCTGCGTGCCGCGTGCTGCTTGCCCTTCCGACGGCGACGTGCGCGCCACCACTTCCTCCTTCAGCCGCCAAAGCCTCGTCAGGAAGCGATGCACGCCCTCGACGCTCTCGTCGGTCCAGTCGCCCCCCTTGTCCGGGGGACCCATGAAGCAGACGTAGGCGCGGGCGGTATCGGCCCCATAGCGCTCCATGGTCTTCGCGGCGCTCACGACGTTTCCCTTGGAGGAGGACATCTTGGCGCCGTCGCGGGTGATCATCCCCTGGGTGAAGAGCCGGGCGAACGGCTCCTGAACGCGCAGGTGACCCATGTCGGCGAGGGCCTTGGTGAAGAACCGGGCGTACATCAGGTGCAGGATCGCGTGCTCCACGCCCCCGATGTACTGGTCCACCGGCATCCAGTAGTCGACGGCGGCGCGGTCCCACGCGGCCTGGTCGTTGTGCGCGTCGAGGTAGCGCAGGAAGTACCAGGAGGAGTCGACGAAGGTGTCCATCGTGTCCGTCTCGCGGCGCGCGGGACCGCCACACCGGGGGCACTGCGTGGCGACCCACTCGCTGGCGGCGGCGAGCGGGCTCCGCCCCTTCGGCGCGTAGTCGTCAACCTCCGGCAGGAGCACGGGAAGCTGGTCCTCGGGGACGGGGACCATGCCGTCCGTCTCGCAGTACACGACCGGGATCGGGCAGCCCCAGTAGCGCTGGCGCGATACGAGCCAGTCGCGGAGGCGGTAGTGGACGGCAGGCCTGCCACGGCCCTCGGAGCCGAGCCAGTCGACGATCTCGTCGTATGCCTCTCGGTTGTGCTTGCCGTCGAAGCGGCCCGAGTTCACCATCGGCCCGTCACCGGAATATGGAAGCCCGTCGGAGTCGGCGGCCTCATCCGGATCGGAGCCCTCGATCACCCGGCGGATCGGGAGGTCGAACGCCCTCGCGAACTCGTAGTCGCGCGCGTCGTGGCCCGGGACGGCCATGATCGCCCCCGTCCCGTACTCCATCAGTACGTAGTCGGCGACGAACATCGGGATCTCCTCGCCATTCACCGGGTTGGTGATCGTGCGGCCGAGCGGGACGCCGGTCTTCTGCCGCTCCTCCGCGCCACGCTCCTCGGCGGTGGCTCGGATGGCCTCGTTCACGTACTCGCGGACGGCCGCCTCGTGCTCCGTGCCGGCGGCCAGGCGCTCGACGTCGTGGTGCTCGGGCGCGAGGACGAAGAAGGTGGCGCCGAAGAGCGTGTCCGGACGGGTCGTGAAGACGGGGAAGTCGATGCCCAGCTCCTCGCAGCGGAAGGTGACCTCGGCGCCGTCTGAGCGGCCGATCCAGTTGCGCTGCATCGTCTTCACGTGCTCGGGCCACTCGATCGTGTCGAGGTCGTCCAGCAGGCGGTCCGCGTAGTCGGTGATCCGGAAGAACCACTGCTCGAGCTGGCGGGCCTCCACCGGGCTGCCGCAGCGCTCGCAATGGCCGTCGATGACCTGCTCGTTGGCCAGGACGGTCTGGTCGACCGGGCACCACTGCACCAGGGCCTCGTCCCGGTAGGCCAGCCCGCGCTCGAGGAGCTTGAGGAAGATCCACTGCGTCCAGCGGTAGTAGCGCGGCTCGTGCGAGCTCAGCTCGCGCGCCCAGTCGAACGACAGGCCAAGGCGGCGGAACTGCTTCCGGTAGGCCTCGATCGAGCGCTCGGTGGCGACGCGCGGCGGCTCTCCGGTCTTGATCGCGTGGTTCTCGGCGGGGAGTCCGAAGGCGTCGAAGCCCATCGGGTGGATCACCTGAAAGCCATTGCGGCGCTTG
>Ga0126304_10000756_pt1 | contig 14083 bp, 16 predicted proteins | sample Plot25_FD_92538 | JGI IMG/M metagenome (GOLD analysis project Ga0126304, IMG submission 92538) | Serpentine soil microbial communities from UC McLaughlin Reserve, CA, USA - Plot25 | ecosystem: Environmental > Terrestrial > Soil > Grasslands | place: USA: UC McLaughlin Reserve, Lake County... | reverse complement strand
CTGTCTCCCTTACCGACGCACCATCCCGAGCACGTGACCCGGGACGCCGTGGAGCTCACCGGGCTGTTCCGGCGCGGCCTCGGCGCCATCGTGACCGACCGCTATCCCCTCGAGCGCGCGGTCGAGGCACTGACGGACGTGGCCGCTCGCGGGACGACCGGAAAGGTGGTCATCGACGTCGGCCAGCAGGTATGACGTTGCCCGTCAGCGGCCGGTGAAGCGCGGCTCGCGCCGTTCCCGGAAGGCGGCGAAGGCCTCCTCGGAGTCGGCACCCGCCCCGATACCGAGCAGAGTCACCTCGTCCTTCACCGACTGGTCCATCGACTGGTCGAGGGCCTCGTTGATCTGCCCCTTGATGTGCCCCAGGCCGATCGTCGGACCCGCGGCCAGCCGCCGTGCCCAGTCCCCCGCCACCTGCAGCAGCTGCTCGTCCGGGACGCACCGGTTCGCCAGGCCCCACTCCGCGGCGGTGCGGCCGGGCAGCGGGTCGCCGAACAGGGCCAGCTCCTTGGCCCGTACCGGGCTGATGGATCGGGTCAGCAGATAGGCACCGGCCGCCTCGAGCGGCAGGCCGCGCCGGACGAACACCTCGCTGAAGGACGCCGACTCGGCGGCGATGACGAGGTCGCAAGCCAGGGCGACGTTGCAGCCGAATCCGTAGGCGGGGCCGTTCACAGCCGCCACGAAGGGCTTCTCGTTCTCCCACACCGCCCGGATCAGCCGCCACCACCCGTGACGCCGGCCGTCCTCCCGCCGGACGTGCACGTCGGTGCCCCGTCGCCGGTCGGCCGAGATCTCGATCGGGTCACCCGCGACCAGGTCGGCCCCCGAGCAGAACGCGGTCCCGCTCCCGGTGAGGAGGGCGGCCCGGATCGACGGGTCGTCACGCACCTCGTCGATGGCGGCGAGCAGGGCCAGTCGCAGCTGGTGGTCGACCGCGTTCCGTCGGTGCGGACGGTTCAGCACCAGCCAGGCGACGCCCGACTCGACACGGAAGTCGAGTCCGGCCTCGGCCCAGGCGCCGGCCGACGGTCCGTTCGATGGCATGGCCTCTCCCCTGGGTCGGTGGCACCGCTTCGTCCTGTCGGTCACGTCCTGCCTCGTGGGCAGTCAGGGCGCCAACGGCTCCAGCGGGATCGGACGCAGCGTCCAGTCGGTGAGGCCGGGCCGGGGCCCGACGTCCGTCCGTGCCACGACCTCGGCCGCGGCTCGCGACGGACCGCCGAGCAGCAGCCGCGCCCGCTGCGCGCGCCGCAGGGCGTGGTGGAGCCCGAGTTCCCAGGTGAAGCCGATGCCCCCGTGGAGCTGGATCGCCTGCTCGGCCGCCCAGACGCCCCGTGACCCCGCGAAGACCTTGGCCTGCCACGACGCCGTCGAGCCGAGGTCCGCCTCCACCCAGCCCGACGCGGCCAGGTCGAGCAGCGACGTGGCCATCCGGCCCACGGTGTAGACGTCCACCGCGCGGTGCTGGAGGGCCTGGAAGGAACCGAGCGGCTGGCCGAAGGCGTGCCGGTCGTTGAGGTAGGCGAGAGCTCGCTCGGCGGCGTCCTGGACGGCACCGAGCGCTTCGGCGGCCAGGAAGAACGCCACGGCGGACTCGTGCACGCCGACGGCCTGGAGGTCACCGATCTGGTCGACGTCGTCCCGAGCCATCGAGATCCGGCGCACATCGACCTGGTCGAACGTCGGCATCGGGTCGGCAGCGAGTGCACAGCTCGCGCCGGGGACGATCCCCAGGGTGCCGTCCGGCAGGGCGAGGAGCACGTGGTCGGGCGCCGCCGAGCTCCAGCAGCGGCCCTCGAGCCGCCCCTCTTCCCCGGCCCAGAGGTCGGTCACCACGCCGAGGCTCCCGGCGTCGCCGCGCTGGTCTCCGACCCGGGCAAGGGTCGCCGCGGCCGCCAGGTGCGCACCGACGGGCAACGACCGTCCGGCGCTCGCCACCACACCGGCGACCGTCGCGGCCGTGGTCACCATGGGCCAGGTGCCGTCCTCCTCGGGGACGAGGTCGAGCCAGCCGTCGTCCTTCAGGGCCGCCCAGGCCGCCGCGTCCTCGTTCCGCAGCAGCTTGGCGAGAGCGTCGCGCTCCAGGGCTCCGTCCGTCATCTGGTGCTCCCTCGTGGCTTGTCGGGCAGGGGCGTGGCGGGAGGGCTCATCAGCTGCCGAGCCTCAGCCCGCGCTTGGCCACGACGTTCCGGAGGATCTCGTTCGACCCGCCGGAGATCGTGTACGCCCGGGTGTAGAGATAGCTGTCCGACCACCGGTGCGCCCAGGCGTCCGGTACCGCGCCGGGATGCGCGCAACTGACGTCCATCGCAAGTTGGTGGACCCGGATGTTGAGATCGGCGTAGGCGATCTTGCCGATCGTCTCCGCACCGGCGATCTGCTCGCGGCCGGAGAGGTCGGCCAACGCCCGTACTTCCGTCACGACCTCGGCCAGCGCGGTCGTGATCCCGTCGGACACGTCGCTCCCGAGGCCGCGGACGACGCGCGTCAGCCGATCGACCTCGGTCTGCAGCCAGAGCACGAGCGAACCCACGACCGTTCGTTCGTCGGACAGCGTGCTCATGCTGACGCCCCAGCCGCCGTCGACGGCGCCGACCACCGCGTCGTCGGACAACCGGACGTCGTCGAGGAACACCTCGTTGAAGTCGGCGTCGCCGGTGATCTCCCTGATGCCCTGCACGGTGACCCCGGGGGTCGTCATGTCGAGGACGAACATGGTCAGGCCCCGGTGACGGCTGTCCGGCGCGCCGGTCCGTGCGATGAGGTACCCCCAGTCGGCCAGGTGCGCGTAGGTGTTCCACACCTTCTGACCGCTGACCACCCAGCCCCCGTCGGGATGCCGCGTCGCCTTCGTCCGGACGGCGGCCAGGTCGCTGCCGGCTCCGGGCTCGGAGAACAGCTGGGTCCAGATGGTCGTGCCGGCGGCGATGCCCGGCAGGTGGCGGGCCTGCTGCTCCGGCGTGCCGAACTTGATGATCGCCGGGCCCACCATCCCGGTCCCGATGCTGCTCAGGACGTGCGGGGCCCCGGCCTCGTGGAGGATCCGCGCCACGGCCCGGGTCTCTTCCACACCGACACCTGCCCCACCCCACTCGACCGGCCACTCCATGGTCGCCAGGCCCGCCGCGTGCATCTCCCGGGTCCAGGCGAGCCATTCCTCCCGCTGGCTCGCCGAGACCGGGGTGCGAGAACCAGCCGGCGCGCCCAGCGGAGGCGGGTGCTCGTTGCTCCATGCCAGTGCCCGGGCTTCCCACTCGGCGACTGTGCTCATGTGACCTCCCGGATGGAGCGGTGGACTGAGGGCTGGTGCATCAACCGGCGACGAGGGCGGAGCCGGTGGGATCCGCTGCCCCGACACCGCTCCACCGTGCCTGGGCCAGGGCACGCGCGTTCGCGGATGCACCGCCGAGCTCGGTGTGCAGGTAGATGAGCTTTCCGGTGAGCCGGGTGAGACCGAACTCGTCGGTGATCCCCATCGCGCCGACCACCTGGTGCACCGTGCGGAAGACCTCCCGCATGCCCTCACAGGCGTAGCAGGCTGCCGCGGCCGCCGCGGCGTCGTCGTCGGAGAACCAGGCCGCCCGGCGGGCCAGCCACGTGGCGCCCTCGGCGAGGACCCAGCCCCGGGCCAGCCGGTGCTGCACGGACTGGTAGCCCCCGAGCGGGCGGCCGAACTGTTCGCGCTCGGTGACGTAGACGGCGGCCTTGCGGACCGCGGCCCGCATCAGGCCACCGGCTTCGGCCGCGAGGCCCGTACGCCACGCCCGGAGCATGGCCGGCCCGCTGCCCGGATCCAGGAGCTCACCGCCGGTGACGGACACCCGCGCGGCGGGATATCCCCACCGGACCCGCTGCGGCACCACGGTCGCGTCCTCGCGGCCCACGACCCGCGCGCGGTCACCGTCGACCACCAGGAACGCCTCGGCGTCGCCCCCGAAGCGCACCATCTGCCCGGACGGCGCGGCGGACAAGCCGAGGACCAGGGGCAGCGGCGCGTCCGTAACTGCGGGCGCGACCAGCACCTTCGCCGCCACCGGCGCGCAGATCCCGGCCGCCGCGGCCTCGTCGATCACCAGGGTGGCGTCCACCCGGGTGCCCCCCAGCTCGGTCATGTCCAGGAATCCGGCCTCGGCCAGAACTGCGAGGCTGTCGCCCTCGAGCTCGGCGACAGCACTGGACGGGCGGGCGGCACGCGCGAGCAGCGACCGCACCGAGGTCACGATGTCGCGCTGCTCAAAGCTCAGCGAGAGGTCCACGTCGTCATCCCTTCGGCAGCCCGAGGATGTGCCGGGCAACGTTGTTCAGCTGGACCTCGGTCGTTCCCGACGCGATGGTCGACGTCGTGGAGAAGATCACCGAGTAGTCGCCCCGGGACCCTGCGTCCAGCGCCTGCGGGCCGAGCACGTCGAGGTAGGCGTGCGTGATGCCGTGCTCCATCTGAGCCATCGCCGCGCGATAGGTGGAGGCGGCGGTCGCCCGGTCGGGCGTGTCCCGGTAGGCCAGGTCAGCGGCGACGTAGTTCAGCACCCGGGACGCGGCGGTCGCCGCTGCCGCCCGGCCGAGCACCTCCTGCACGTGCGGGTCGTCGAGCGCCACCCCGTTCTCCCCGGCCTCGGTGACGAGCTCGTCCAGCGCCCGGTCGGCGCGCTCGTGCCGCGCGATCCCCACGCGTTCGTTGGCCAGGATGGTCCTGATCAGGCCCCAGCCGTCGTTCTCCGCGCCCAGCAGGCAGTCGGCGGGCACGTGCACGTCGGTGAAGAAGACCTCGTGGACGACGTGGTGGAACCCGACCGTCGGGATCTCCCGCACCTCGATCCCAGGGAGGTCCATCGGCACCAGCAGGATGGAGATCCCGTAGCGCTCCGGCGACGTCCGCACCAGCAGGAAGATGTGATCGGCCGCCTGGGCGTAGGAGGTCCAGATCTTCTGGCCGTTGACCACGTAGTGATCGCCGTCGCGACGTGCGGCCGTCTGCAGGGCGGCCAGGTCCGACCCCGCGCCCGGCTCGGAGAACCCCTGCGCCCACATCGCCTCGCCACGGGCGATACTCGGCAGGTGGCGCGCCTTCTGCTCAGGCGTGCCCGCCAGCATCAGCGCCGGGCCGATCCACGTCACACCCATGTACTGCGAGCCGCGCGGCTCGCCGGCGCCCCAGAGCTCCTCGCTGATGACCAGCTGCTCCCACGACGACGCCTCCCGGCCGCCGTACTCGGCCGGCCACGACGGCGTGAGCAGCCCGCGGCGGGCCAGTTCGCGGCAGTACGCGCGCACCGCCTCGACGTCCGCCGGGGTGGGCATGTCGCGGTCGTAGAGCGTCCAGTCGGGCGGAACGTGCTCGGCGACGAATTCCTGCAGCCGCCCGCGCAGCTCCTGCTCCGCTGCGGTCCACTCGAAATCCACGGCGACTCCCGAAACGGGTTGGGTGTGATGCGGCCCACGCTAGCGTGGCCGTTGAGGACACTCAACTGCCATGGTTAACGGATTCGATCCCGGAGGCTCCCATGTTCGACCTGACCGGCAAGACCGCCGTCGTGACCGGTGGCGGCCGCGGCATCGGCCGCGGCATCGTGCGGGCCATGGCCCAGGCCGGGGCCACCCTGGTCGTCGCGGGGCGCGCTCCGGGGCCGCTGGAGGAGGCCGTCGAGGAGGCCCGCGCGCTCGGGGCCCGCGCCCGGGCCGTCCCGACCGACGTGACCAAGCCCGGAGACATCGACGCGCTGGTACGGGCCGCGCTCGACGAGGGGGGGCTCGACTGCTGGATCAACAACGCCGGGAGCGCGAACCCCGAGGACGTCGGCCCCCTGATCGACATGACCGAGGCACAGTTCGACGCGGTGGTGGATCTCAACCTGAAGTGGACCTTCTTCGCCGCTCAGGCCGCCGCCCGCGCCATGACGAACGGCGGATCGATCATCAACATCTCGTCGCGGAGCGGGTCCAAGCCCGCGCCGATGACCGGGCAGTACGGAGCGGCCAAGGCCGGCGTCGAGAGCCTCACCGGCACCATGGCCGTCGAGTGGGGGCACCTCGGCATCCGGGTCAACGCCATCGCCCCTGGCGTCGTCATCACCGAGACGAGCGAGGACCGCATGACGCCGAGTCGCCGGTACCGCCAGGTGCAGAGCGTGCCCCTGCAGCGCCTCGGGACCCCGGACGACGTCGGGCCGCTGTGCGTCTACTTCGCGGCCGACGAGAGCTCCTGGGTCACCGGCTCGGTGGTCCAGGTGACAGGTGGCAGCCCGGTGCCGGTGGGATACCTGACCTACCTGCACCACAAGAACAAGGACCTCGACTTCGGTCAGCCGAGCAGCGCGGCGTCCTCAGAGTGACATGAGCAGCTCGGCCAGTTCCGCGGGCCGCGAGTAGAACGGCGAGTGGCTCCCCGGGAGTTCACGGAGGTCGCCACCGAGCCGGGTCGCAGCCACTCGCCGCGACCAGTCCGTGCCGACCGCCCGGTCCTCGGTCATGAGCACGTACGTCGACGGCACGTCCGGCCAGCGGTCCAGCGGGCAACGCCTGGACGACGTCCCGGCCGAGGAGATGTTGCGGTTCCGCTTCGAGGACGGCACGACGGCGTCCGTGTGGGAGAAGTGGATCGAGATGTCGCCGCGCTACATCGCCTTCTGGAACAAGTGGGACCCCCCGTGCGATGACTCCGCACCACGGGCACCACGGCGACCACGTCAACTTCATCCTCAGAGGCGAGATCCGGAGCAGGGAGCACGTCTGTCCCGCCGGTACGCACATCATGCTCGAGTACGGGGACCTGTTCGGTCCCTGGGTCGCCGGGCCCGAGGGCGCGGAGCTCTACGGCTTCGTGGCGGCCGAGGGCGGCTCGGGCGGCTCGGCCTACCCCGGGGACGCCAACCTCTGGTCCCGATGGCTGGAAGAGCACGGCGCGGTGTCGGTGCCGGTGCCGATGCCGATGCGGATGCCGCCCTGGTGGCTGGCGAAGCTCGCGTCCGGCAACGTCACGAACTGGGTCGAGGAATGAGCGCCCGCCGGCTCTGAGCGGCCTTTGCGGGAAGCGTCAGGGACCCGCGGTCAGGCGTGTCAGCCGGGGTCGAGGAGCTACGCCTCCCGCCACATGGCGATCGTCCAACGGCCGGGTTTGCGCGCCAACCCCTTCTTCGAGGCCGCCAACCGTGGCAAGCGGAGCGTGGGCATGGATCTCGGCCAGCCGGAGGGCCGCGAGCAGCTCCACGACTGCTCGAGGCCGCCGACGTCTTCGTGACCAACCTGCGCGACGACGCCCGCGCCAAGCTCGGGATCGAGGCCGGCGACCTGTTGGCCCGCGACCCCCGCTTGGTCTACGCGAGTGGCTCCGGCTACGGCACCCGCGGGCCGCAGGCCCGCAGCCGGGGATTCGACTACCCGTCGTCCTGGTGTCGATCCCGCTCGGCTTACGTGCAGACGCCGCCGGACGGCCCGCCGCCGCTCCAGCCCGGGTCGGTCGGTGACCTCACGGGGGGCGCGACGCTCGCCCGCGCGATCGCCGCCGCGCTCTTCCGCCGGGAACCTCAGCCGGCCGGCTCGGTGGGAGGCTCAGGGACTCGTTGCTCCGGACGCCCGTCCTGCGAGCGGTGCGGGACGTCGTCGAACGCTGCGACGACGGTGGCCATGCGCTCGGCGACCCGGGACCGGTACTCGCCGTGCGTCACGATGTGCCGCCGCCCCGCACGGATACCCGCGACGACGAGATCGCCGACGACGGATGCGGGAATGCCTCGCCGCGCGGCGCCGGCGGGACCGTCGATGACGTCGTTGCCCGCGGCGAGGGTCGTCGCCCGCAGGCGGGTCTCGACCAGGCCCGGGCACAGCACCGACACGCCGACGCCGTGGGGCGCCAGCTCTGCGGCGAGCACCTCGCTCATCCCGACGACCCCGAACATGGCGGCGGTGTAGGCGCCGAGTCGCGCACTGGCGGTCAGGCCGGCCATGGATGCCGTGTTGACGATCCACCCGCTCCCCCGGTCGCGCATCCCGCCGGCGAACGTGTGCACACCGTTGAACGTGCCGGTCAGCTTGATGCCGACGAGCCGGTCGAACGACCCCGGGGCCATGTCGGCCAGCGGTCGCCCGTCCGGTCCGATGCCCGCGTTGTTCACGAGCACGTCCACGGGCCCGAAGGCGCGCTCCACGGTCCCCTTGGCCGCCACCCAGGCGCCACGGTCGGTCACATCGAGGGGGACGGCGAGGGCGGCGTCGCCGAGCCCGGTTACCTGCCGGTCCAGTTCGGGGACGTCTCGATCGGCCAGAGCCACCCGCATGCCCTCCTGGAGGAACGCCCGCGCGATGGCCAGGCCGATACCGCTGGCACCCCCCGTGACGAAGGCGACCCTGTTGCGGAGATCTTCCACGGATCGACACCTCTCCCGAGGACAGCCGTCGCGCAGGTGGCCTGCCGCGGCCGAACATAGCAATCGCCCAGCCGGCGAGTCGCAGCACCGTGCGCACTGGCGCCCGGTCCGCCGGCTATCAGGTGGGTGAATTCCGGCGGCTCAGTCGGAGACGACCGCGGGAAGCAGTTCTCGATGTCCTCGTAGACGTCCAGGCCCATGTCGCTGTTTCCCTCACCCGTCCCCGGGCGGCACGAGCATGCCGGTCCCGCATGCGTAGGCGGTGCTCGCGCCGACCGCGATCGGCCCGTCGATCTCACCGCGCGTCTGCAGTTGCCGGAGGCCCACCACCATGTCGGAGGCGCCGAGGTGACCGGTCTCGTTGCCGGTTACCACGACCCGCTCCCCCGGGAAGCCCAGGCCGGCAGCTATCACGCTCACGGTGGGCGGGGTGATCTGTTGCAGATCAGTCGCGTCCGCGTCACACCCAGACGATCGGTCAGCGCCCAGTACCCCGTCCGGTATCCCTGGTCGTAGGCAGCACGCACCTCGCGGCGGTCGCGGCTGCTCACCCGTCGGGCGAAGGGGTCGGCGCCTGGCGGTGCCGTCGGCTCTCGGGCGCACCCGTAGCGCACGAGTACGTGCCCGTTGCTCTCGCTCCGCGAAGTGAACTTCGCGCCGAGGAACTCTGCGATCGGCGGACGGTCCGACCCGACGCCGACCACCATGGCCGCCCCGCCGTCCGCCCAGGCCCACATGGCCGCCGTCGTCGCGTCCGCCAGGTCGACGGTGTGCGATCACCGCTCTCCCATCACCACCGCGGCGTGGTCACCCCCGCGAAGGGCGAGTCAGCCATGGGCCAGCTCCAGGGCGGCCAGCGATCCCAGGCGGCCGATCGTGACATCCAGGCCGACGCAGGAGCCGCCCATGCCGTGCGGCCGCATCACCTCGGTCGCCACCGACCAGGACGGCAGGTAGTCACGCGAGACGCCGGCGAACAGCACGAGGCCGATGGCGTGGGGCGACACCCCGCTCTCTGCGAGGGCCTCACCGAAGGCAGTACTGGCGAAGGTGCTCCGTTGGTCCCCGGGACGGGCCCGGCAACGTCACGGTCGGCCCTGGTGCCGTCGACGTACGGCTACCCCGCCGGTGACGGCCGGCGACGGGGGCGCCCTGCAGGTGCCGGGGCCCGTCGAACGCTTCCCGTCAGATGTGCCCAGACAAGGATCGAGTCGGCTCAACCGAGTATGGGTTTAATCATGGTCCTCTTTTCGCGCCACGTACAGATGATCGGCCGAGGCGCCTGCTGGCCGCCTGTCGTAAGCCGGCTCAGGCATCCGCGTCGCGAGGCCCCGCGTGACCCGGCAGGCGCCGCCCGGCGTGCCGCTCGGTGCGCGCCCTGCCTAGTGTCGGAAGCCGCCCATCGTTCGTGAGATTCAGGAGACGCTATGAGCGGCTACGAGCTGCCCGCACCCTCCGCCCGTGCCCAGGAGTTGCACGAGGCGATGGTGGCCTTCATGCGGGAGCGCGTGCTGCCCGCTGAGAGCGCGTACCTCGCGCACCGCCGCGAGGCCGGCCCCGACGGCCACGACCTGCCACCGGTCGTCGAGGAGCTCAAGGAGGAAGCCCGGAAGCGCGGGCTGTGGAACCTCTTCCTGCCCTCGGAATCCGGCCTCACCCAGCTCGAGTACGCGCCCATCGCCGAGCTCTCCGGTTGGAGCAACGACCTGGCCCCCGAGGCGATCAACTGCCAGGCGCCCGACACCGGCAACATGGAGCTGCTGCACCTGCTCGGCAGCGAGCAGCAGCGGCGGGAGTGGCTGGCACCCTTGCTGGCGGGTGAGATCCGGTCGGCCTTCGCCATGACCGAGCCCGCCGTCGCCAGCAGCGACGCGACCAACATCGCCACCCGCATCCAGCGGGACGGCGACGAGTACGTGATCAGCGGCCGCAAGTGGTGGACCAGCGGCGCCATGGATCCGCGCTGCGCCGTCCTGATCGTCATGGGCAAGACCGACCCCTCGGCACAGGTGCACCGGCAGCAGACGATGGTGCTCGTCCCCCGTGACACCCCCGGCGTGACGGTGGAGCGGGATCTCCCCGTTTTCGGTCACCACGACCAGCACGGCCACGCCATCGTGACGTTCGACCAGGTCCGGGTGCCCGTCAGCAACGTCATCGGCGAGGAGGGCGGCGGCTTCGCGGCCGCTCAGGCGCGTCTCGGCCCGGGCCGCATCCACCACTGCATGCGTGCCCTGGGTGCGGCCGAGCGGGCGCTGGCCATGATGGTCGACCGGGCGCAGGACCGGGTCGCCTTCGGCAAGCCGCTCGCGGAGCAGGGCGTCGTCCAGCAGCAGATCGCCGAGTCCCGGCTCGAGATCGAACAGGCCCGGTTGCTGTGCCACCGGGCGAGCCACGTCATCGACGTCGCCGGCAACAAGGCCGCCCGCGACCTGGTGGCCATGGCCAAGGTCGCCGTTCCCCGCGCGGCGACCCAGGTCATCGACCGGGCCATCCAGGTGCACGGCGGGGCGGGCGTCACCGACGTGACGCCGCTGGCCGCCATGTACGGGTGGCACCGGGCGATGCGACTGTTCGACGGTCCCGACGAGGTGCACGTCCGGTCGATCGCCAAGGCGGAGCTGGGCCGGACCCCGGTGCTCCCGCCGTACTCGGCGGAGTTCCGGTGAGCGCCGTCCGGTACGAGTTCGCCGACGGGGCGGCCCGCATCACCTTGGCCGACGGCGACGGCGGCAACCCGCTGAACCGGGCGATGGTGGACGAGCTCTCCGGCGCGGTGCGTCGCGCACGGGCCGACGACGCGCGGGTGGTGCTGCTCCGGAGCGAGGGCCGGATGTTCAGCGTGGGCGGCGACGTGCGCGGCTTCGCCGCCGCCGAGGACCGCGAGCAGTTCGTCGACGACCTGGCGGAGAGCCTGCACCGGGTGGTCAGCGATCTCCACCGCATGGACGCGGTCGTCGTCAGCGCGGTCCAGGGAATGGCGGCCGGCGCGGGTGTCCCCATCGCGGCAGCCGCCGACGTGGTGCTCGCTGCCGAGTCCGCCCGGTTCACCCTGGCCTACACGAAGCTGGGCTACTCACCCGACGGCGGGAGCACCTTGCTGACCGCGTCCCTCGGACTGCACCGCTCCCTGCACCTGGCGCTGCTGAACCCCGTGCTGTCCGCCGCCCAGGCGCAGGCCGCGGGGCTCGTCGCCGAGGTCCACCCGGACGAACAGCTGGACGCAGCAGTCGAGCGGGTCGTCGCCCAGCTGCTAGCCGGCTCGCGGACTGCCCAGGTGGCCGCCAAGCGGCTGCTGCGGCAGACGGCCACGCCGTCGGCCGAGGGTGCCCTGCGGCGGGAGACCCTGTCCGTGCGCGCCGCCGCCGCGAGCCCCGACGGCATCGAGGGCGTGGACGCCTTCCTGGCCAAGCGTCCCGCGCGCTTCCCGAGCACGCTGGGACCATCGTGAAGGCGGTCGTGGCGAAGGAGCAGGGCGGCCCCGAGGTCCTCTGGCTCGTCGAGCTACCCGAACCCTCACCCGGTCCCGGCGAGGTGCGCGTCGACGTCCGGGCCGCGGGGGTGAACTTCTCGACGTCCAGCAACGGTCGGGCACCGACCGGATGCGGACGCCTTTCACGGCGGGGAACGAGGGTGCGGGCGTCGCCTCGGCCGTCGGACCCGACGTCGACGGTGCTGCCGTCGGCGCCCGGGTGGCGTGGGCGACGATCAGCCGCGGCTACGCCGAGCAGGTCGTCCTTCCGGCCGACCGGCTCGTCCCCGTCCCCGACGGTGAACGACGAGACGGCGGCCGCGGTCCTGCTACTGGGCTCACCGCCCAACTACCCGACCCGGGCCACCTACGCCGTCCAACCCGGCGACGACGTCCTGCTGCACGCGGCGGCGGGGAGGCACCGGCCTGTTGCTCGTCCCGCTAGCAGCCGGCTCTGCGCGCGCAGCCCGTCCAGGATCGTGACCCACTCCCCCGGCTTCTCCCCCCTCGCCCACGTTGAGGGTGACGACGGGACAGCCCGTCGTCTCGGAACGATCGGCAACGGACACGAATGCCTGCTGAGGCAGGATCGGCCAGGATGGAATGTGGCTACTCATTGCGCCATTAGCCGCCGGACGGCAGAGTGGCCCAGACCTCAGTGCGGCGACTCCGTGCGCGACCAGTCGCACAGGAATCCCGCCCAGCGGCTCACTGACTGCGCGAGCAGTTCGGACAGCTGAGCTGCGTCGCGAGTGACGAACGGAGCAACCAGTGACAGCGCAAGGGACGGCACCCGGTGACGTCGAGCTCGGCCGGGGACGGGCGGTGACCGAGGAGGAGATGCGGGAGCGGGCGCGCTGGTTGCGGCTGGAGATCCTGCGGGTGATCCAGGGCGCCGGGCTCGGGCACTACTCGAGCACGTTCTCGTCTGCGGAGCTGTTCTCCGTCCTGTACTACCGGACGATGCGATTGCGCCCGCAGGACCCCCTGTGGGAGGAGCGGGATCGCTTCTTGCTCGGCAAGGGGCATGTCGCGGTAGGGCTCTGGCCGATCCTGGCTGACCTGGGTTATTTCCCGCAGAGCTGGTTGGACGACTTCGGCAAGCTGGGTGCCCCGCTGACCGACCATCCGGACATGCGGACGTCCCCGGGGATCGACTTCAGCGCCGGCGCGTTGGGGCACAACCTCTCGGTCGGTCTCGGCATGGCATTGGCGGCGCGAAGGCTTGGTCGGGACCACCGCACGTTCGTACTGATGGGCGACGGAGAGTTGCACGAAGGGCAGGTCTGGGAGGCGGCCATGGCCGGTTCCCACTATCAGCTGGGCAACCTCATTGCGGTGGTGGATGCCAACGGATCATGCGGTGACGGGCCGACGAGCTCGGTGATGAACATCGAGCCGATTGCTGATCGCTTCGCGGCGTTCGGCTGGTCTGCCGTCGAGATCGACGGACACGACGTGGGCGCAGTGATGAGGGCCTTCGACGCGTTACCCCCGCCGGACTCGGATCGCCCGGTCTGCGTGGTGGCGCGGACGCTCAAGGGCAAGGGCGTCTCGTTCATGGAGGCCGCACCGCGTGACTGGCATCTGGGCTCCCTCGGGCCGGCCGACTACGAGCGAGCCTTGGACGAGATCAAGCAGGGGGTGTCATGAGCAGCGATGCCGAGGCCGTCGAGGCGCCGATGGTGGACCCGTTCTCCTCGAACGCCGGCGCCGCGGAGGTCGAGGGCGGCCACGCGGTAGGTGAGGAACTCATCCGCCTGGCCGAACAGCACGAGAGCCTGGTGCTGGTCGCCGCGGATCTGGGCGACAGCCCGATGAGCAGTGCGTTCGTCCGGCGCTTCCCGGACAGGTTCTTCGACTTCGGGATCGCCGAGACCAACAGCATGTCCGCGGCGGCGGGCATGGCGGCGAGCGGACTGATTCCCTACGTCGTGCAGATGGCTGCGTTCGGCGCGATGAAGTGTGCCGAGCAGATCCGGACCGACATGGCGGCGACCCACCTGCCGGTGCGCATCCTGTCCGCATGGTCGGGCTTGATGATGGGTTACTTCGGGACGAGTCACCACGCCGTCGAAGACATCGCGATCGCCCGGGCGATCACCGGGCTGACGGTGGTGGCACCGAGCGACGCCAACTCGATGCGCGCGCTGCTGCGGTCGACCGTCGACCACCCGGGGCCGGTCTTCTTCCGGATCGGCACCGGCGAGGAGCGGCCGGTTCACGCCGAGGTGCCGGTGGTCGAGCG
>Ga0126304_10000755_pt1 | contig 14088 bp, 14 predicted proteins | sample Plot25_FD_92538 | JGI IMG/M metagenome (GOLD analysis project Ga0126304, IMG submission 92538) | Serpentine soil microbial communities from UC McLaughlin Reserve, CA, USA - Plot25 | ecosystem: Environmental > Terrestrial > Soil > Grasslands | place: USA: UC McLaughlin Reserve, Lake County... | reverse complement strand
GTAGTGCTGCTTGGCGTCGGGGTCCGCGTCCGGCATCTGGACATCCAGGTCGAGGGCGCGGATGTCGTCGCCGAGCGCGACAAGGTCCTCGCGCGCCACCTGCTTGACCTCCTCGAGCTCCGCGCGCGCCTGCTCCTCCTCCCGCCTACGGCGGCGACGGCGGCTGAGCGCGAACAGCGCGAGCGGAACGCCGATCAGTAGAAGCAGGACGATCGGAAACCCGCCGCCACCGTCGCGCCCACCGCGGTCGCCGCTCGAGCCGGAGCCCGAGCGCACCTCGCCCACGCGCCGAACGAAGTCCGCCAGCACCGCAAAGGTCCCATCGGAGGCGTGGGCCTCGAGAGAGTCGCGCGCGAGCTCGCTCGCGGGCACGTCGACGCCGAGCGAGCCCGCCCGGAACGAGTCGCCGATCACCCCGGCGTAGGTGCCGGGCTCGCGGACCTCCCCGGCGATCTCGCGCAACGCCGCGCTGGGGTCGCCGCCGGCCTCGTCCCGCGCCGAGCCCGGCAGCACCACCATGAACATGGGCCCGGCGCCGGTGTCGGCGATGAGCCTGCGCAACCGCGCCTGCTCGCCCCGGCTGAGCGCCCGCTCGGCGCTTGGGTCGACGTACACCGGGCTGTCGCCCAGCGCCTCAGCGGCCCCGCTCAGCGTGCTCTGCGCGTGGGCGGGCGCGGCCATCGCGAGCGAGGTCGCCACCAAGAAGAGAAGGACGCGCGTGCGCATGGCTTCGCACTACCCGCTCGTACGCGGTACAACCTCGAGCGTGGATTTCCCGCCTGGCCCCCGCATGCCGCGCCTGATGCAGGCCGCGTTCGTGACCGCCTCCCCGTACGGCTGGATGGTGAGGCGCTGGCGCCGCTACGGCGACGTTTTCTCGTCACGCTTCCCGATCTTCGGCCGCGTCGTCTACCTGGCCGACCCCGCGCTCGTGAAGGAGGTGTTCACCGGGAACGCCAAGACGTTCCACGCCGGGGAGGCGAACACGCTCGCGCTGGGAGACGCGCTAGGGGAGCACTCGCTCCTCACGCTCGATGAGGACCGCCACCTGAGCCAGCGCAAGCTGCTCCTGCCGCCCTTCCATGGCGAGAGCGTGCGCCGCTACGTCGAGGTGATGACCGAGGCGACCGAGCGCGAGGTGGCGAGCTGGCCGGTCGGCACGCAGATCGAGCTGCGCCCGCGAATGCAGGCGATCACGCTCGATGTGATCCTGCGAGCCGTCTTCGGCGTTCGCGACGACGAGCGCATGGACCTGTTCCGCGAGCGCATCCCGCTGCTCGGCGAGACGACCAGCGTGCTCAACTGGCTGCCGTTCATGGACCGCGACCTTGGCGGGATGACGCCCGCCGCGCGCTTCCGGCGCGCCCTCGCTGCAGTCGACGAGCTGATCTACGCGGAGATCGCCGACCGCCGCGCCGCGGCTCCCGAGGGCGACCAGCGTGACGACGTCCTCTCCCTGCTCCTTCGCGCCCGCCACGAGGACGGCTCGGCGATGACGGACGGGGAGCTGCGCGACGAGCTCATGACGCTCCTCACCGCGGGCCACGAGACGACGGCGACCGGGCTCGCGTGGGCCTTCGAGCGCCTGCTCCGCACGCCGCGCGTGCTGGAGCGGCTGACCGGCTCGCTCGAGGACGACGACTATCTGGACGCCGTGGTGAAGGAGGCGCTGCGGGTGCGACCCGTGATCGTGGACGTGGCGCGAAAGCTCACGCGCGAGATCGAGATAGCCGGGTGGCGGCTCCCGGCCGGGACGCTCGTGCTGCCGGCGATCGCGGTGCTGCACGCGCGCCCGGACCTGTACGAGTCGCCGGCGGAGTTCCGGCCGGAGCGCTTCCTAGGGGGAGAACGGAGGCGCGCGGGCACCGCCCGCTCGCGGGTCGGCGCAGAGTCCTACGCCTGGATCCCGTTCGGCGGCGGGGTGCGACGCTGCATCGGGGCGTCCTTCGCGCAAGTCGAGATGCGGACCGTGCTCCGAGAGGTGCTCCGCCGCGTGCGCCTGCGCGCGCCGACGCAGCGGCCCGAGCGCGGCATCATCCGGCATGTGACCGTCGTGCCGGCCCGCGGCGCACGCGCCATCGTCGAAGCAAAAACGGATGCTCGCGGGCACCGCCCGCTCGCCGGTCGGGGGCTAACGCTCGAGCCGGCGGCGGAACTCGCGGGCGCCCACAACGGCCGCCCCGACGTCGCGGACGCGCCGAGAGAGGTCGGCGTCCGAGGTCACGACTGACAGACCGCCGGGGTCACTGTCCCCTGTGACGAGGGCCGCGATGTCGTCGTCGGCGGCGTTCGGCCCACGCCGCGACGCGAACACGGCCTCGACCGCCTCGCTCTGGAGGTCGAACGGCCTGCCGTCGAAGACGACGGTGACCTGGCCGCCGCCGCGGCGCGCGAATGCGTCCAGCTCGTCGACGAGGTCGCGCATCGCACCGGGCCGGTCGCGCCACCAGCCGGTCGGGCGCGAGCCGATCACGTTCATTCCGTCCACGATCCAGCGAGTCACCCGCGGTCCTCCAGCGCCCGCTTCATCGGCGGCGCCGTACGACGAGCACGATCGCCCCCACGACCAAGAGCGCGGCGGCGAGCTGCACCAGCAGCTGCGCGCCGGCGCTCTCGTCCTCGGTGGCGTTGCGGATCGCGCCGAACATGATCGACGCCCCGAAGAAGACCACGAGGGTCCATAGCAGGGTGTTGCGGTCCACCGGGCGCCACCATACCCACGGCTAGTCTCGGTCGGCGTGTTCGACCGGCCAGTCCTCGCGGGCGTGCTCGGCGCGTTCGTGATCGCCTTCTCCGGGATCCTCGTGCGCCTGGCAGATGTGTCGCCCTCCACGGCGGCGTTCTTCCGGTGCGCGTATGCGCTGCCGGTGCTGGCGCTGTTGGCGTGGCTCGAGCGCCGCCGCTATGGCACGCGCTCGTGGCGCAACCGGACGCTCGCCTGGGCGGCGGGGCTGTTCTTCGCCGCCGACCTGACCTTCTGGCACCACTCGATCGGCGCCGTCGGCGCGGGGCTCGCCACGGTGCTCGGGAACACCCAGGTCGTGTTCGTGGGCATTCTGGCCTGGGCCGCACTCGGCGAGCGCCCAGAGGACCGCTCGCTGGTCGCCATCCCGATCGTATTCCTCGGCGTGACCCTGATCTCCGGCGTCGTCGGCAGCGGCGGCTATGGCGACGACCCGGCGCTCGGCGTGGTGTTCGGCGTCCTCACGGGGATCGCCTACGCGCTCTTCATCCTCATCCTGCGGCATGGGAACACCGACGAGCGAAGGCCCGCGGGAGCGCTGTTCGACGCGACTGCGAGCGCAGCCGTCTTCTCGGCCCTCGGCGGCATCGCGGTCGGCGACATCGACTGGCTGCCGGGCCCCGAGTCCCAAGCATGGCTCGTGCTGCTGGCGCTCTCCTCCCAGGTGCTTGGCTGGCTTCTTATCTCGGTTTCGCTCCCGCGCCTGCCGGCGGTGCTCACCTCGATCGTCCTGATGCTGCAGCCCGTGAGCACGGTGTTCCTCGGCGCCGTGCTGCTCTCCGAAGCCCCTTCGGCCGTTCAGCTGCTCGGCGTGGCGATCGTCATCGCCGGCGTCGCCGTGGCGACGGTGCGACCGCGCGACCGCGCGACCGCTGGGGTCTAGACCCCCTTGTCGGGCCGGGTGGCGTGTGGGACATTGGCCGTACCCCAGGTCTCTGGAGGTGGCGATTGGACTCGCCTCGGGTAGCGCTGATTCGCAGGCTCTTCGAGCACATGGAGGACAACGAGCTCCTGCGTGCGGCCGAGGAGCTCCTCGAGCACTCGGCCGAAGACGTCGTTTTCAAGCCGCACGCGGCGCACGGCCAGGAGATCCGCGGGCATGACGCCCTGCGGGAGTTCTGGTCGAAGTTCGTGGACGATGGACTCCAGATGCGGGCGGGCGTCTACTCGATCTCCGAGGAGGGCGACTCCGTGATCGTGAGCGGGTGGGTCCGGACGATCGATGAGGGGCGGCTCGCGGACACGCAGGCGCGCTGGGTCTACCGCTTCAACGACGAGGACGAGGTCGTGAGCGCGCACATCGACCGCGGTTAGGCGGCGGCCTCATGTGCCTCCGGCGCCTGGGCGGCGCGCGGCGCCAGGAGCGCGCCGCCGAAGCAGAATTCGCGCCCCAGCGCGAGATCGCCGTCGAGGATCTTCCGGTAGTCCCGCGCCGCGACCATCCCGGCCTCGTCGCGCTCCCAGCAGCCGGCCGAGATGCGCGCGACCCAGCCGCGGCCATAAGGCTGGGCGAGCAGCGCGTGCGGCGCGCGCCGCAGCAGCGGGTTCAGCTCGACCAGCGTGCCGGTGACCGGCGAGCCCACCGCGATGGTACGGCTCGAGCGGCCCTGGACGGTCGCGAGCGTCTCGCCGACGTCTACGCGGTCGACGGCCCAGTACTCCACCTCCGGCGTGTACCAGAGCACCTCGCCGAGCGGCGCCGTGACGCCGACGGTGACGATCCCCTCCTCGATCTGGGCCCACACGTGGCGCCCCGCGAGGTACCGCCGGTCGGACGGTAGCGCGAAGCGTGCGGACGGCGCGGTGGCGGCGACGGAGATATCGGGCACCCCGCGAGCCTGGCGCCTGCGCCGGACGGAACTGCCGTTTTGCGCAAGCCGCGGGCCCGTGCCCGCGGCGCAGCGATGGCGTCACCGCGCGCTCACGATCCGCCAAGGCGACTCGTCCGGCCCGTCGAGCGCGAGGGTCCAGCGCTCGGTGAAGGTCATCGTGCGGTCCTTCGAGCCACTCACCACGGAGGCCGTGTCGCGGTCCTCCACGTAGCGGTTCCCGCCGAGCTCGAGGGCCACGGTCATCGTCGCGGGAACCCGCTCCACCTGGACCGCCGCGATCTGGATCCGCTTCACGCGCGGCCCGCGGACCACGAGGCGGGCCTTCCGGCTCGCATCGCCCGCGTGCAGCAGCTCGCTCACCGCCTCGGGCGATGCGACGCGCTCGAGCGCAGCGTCGTCGCCGTCCACGGCCTCCGCCCAGGCACCCACCGCGGTGCGCGCGGCGGCCTCTAGCACGTCAGGCCCGAAGCGCGCGTCGGCGAGCGAGAGATCGAGGGCCCGGGCTTGGGCGTCGCCGTCGAACTCGACCTCGGCGAGGTCGGCGGTCGTGAAGCCCTCCGGGAGAGCGTCCGCGACCGCCAGCTCCGTGAGCGCCTCGTCCTCGAGCCGCTGCCGGTCCGACCACGGGGAGGCGACGATCGCCTCGTCGAGGTGGTGGTCGCCCTCGGATTTCTGCTCGATCGACTGGACCATCCAGCGGCCGTCGCGGCGCGCCAGCATCCAGTACTCGACCAGCGTCACGAGCTCGTCCTTCTCGCCCGTGCGCATGACCTTGTCGCCGTTCGAGTCGAGCACGTACGCGCGCAGGCTCGCCTGGATCCGCACCACAGCGCGGTCCTCGGTGTCGTGCTCGCGGTTGGTGATCCCGACGTACAGGACCGACGGCTCGCCGAGCACCTCCACGCGGTTGTGCCAGCCCTTCCGGTCGAAGTCATCGAGCCGGCGGTTCCACTCCACGAGCAGGTCCGGCCCCACCAGCTTCGCGAGGGCGGCGCGGTCGCGCGCGTCCCAGGCCATCTGGGCGGCACGGAAGAGCGCGATGGCGTGGCGCTCGAGCTCGTCCGAGGCGAAGTACGCGTCGTCCTCGGCCGCCTCCGCCGAGGCGGTCCGCACGCGCTCGCCGCGCTCGCGGAGCGTGCGCCGATAGCGCGCGCTGTGGATCACGAGGTAGAGCAGGAAGACCCCGAACAGCCCGAAGAAGATCACGACGACGATCGGATCGCCGCTGCCGCTGCCGGACGACCCGCCGCCGCCGAAGCCGCCGCCGCCTCCGCCGCCGCCGCCGCCGCCGAATCCACCGCTTCCGGAGCCCGCCTGGGCGATGAGCATGGGTAGCGCAGCCATCGGGCGGCCAGCATAGAACCGCGGGCGCGGCCGGCGCGGGCAATAGCATCCCGCGCCGCATGCACTTCGACCTCACGGAAGAGCAGCAGCAGATTCGGCGGCTCGTGCGCGACTTCGCCGACGGCGAGGTGCGCCCCGTGGCCGAGGAGCTCGACCGCGAGAAGCGCTTCCCGTACGCGATCGTCGGCAAGCTGGGCGAGCTCGGCCTGATGGGCATCCCATACCCCGAGGAGTACGGCGGAGGCGGCGCGGACACCCTCAGCTACGCGATCGCGATCGAGGAGCTGGCGCGGGTCGACTCGAGCGTGGCGATCACGGTCGCGGCGCATACGTCGCTCGGTACCTGGCCCGTGTACGCGTTCGGATCGGGCGACCAGAAGGCCGAGTGGATGCCGCGGCTCTGCTCGGGCGAGCGGCTCGGCGCCTTCGGCCTGACGGAGCCCGAGGCGGGCTCCGACGCCGGCAACACGCGGACGCGGGCCGAGCTCGATACACAGGGGCGCACAGGCGGCAACGAGTGGGTGATCAACGGGGCGAAGCAGTTCATCACCAACAGCGGCACCGAAATCTCCGGCTTCGTGACGATCACGGCGCGGACGGGCGACGACGAGATCTCGAACCTGCTCGTTCCGAACGGCACGCCGGGCTATGAGATCGGCGAGCCATACCGGAAGATGGGCTGGAACGCGTCCGACACGCGGCCGCTTGCGTTCGAGGACTGCCGCGTGCCGGAGGACAACATCGTGGGGCCGCGCGGGCAGGGCTTCAAGCAGTTCCTGCAGGCGCTCGACGGGGGCAGGATCGGCGTGTCGGCGATGGGAGTCGGCCTCGCCCAGGGGGCGCTCGACGAGGCAGTCGCGTACGCGAAGGAGCGGATCGCCTTCGGGCGGCCGATCTCGACATACCAGGCGATCCAGGCGAAGCTGGCGGACCTCTCGACCGAGATCGAGGCGGCGCGGCTGCTCACGTACAAGGCGGCGCTCGAGAAGGACGCCCGGCGAGGCTTCTCGCTCACCGCGGCGCAGGCGAAGCTGAAGACGGGCCGGCTCGCCGTCCGGGCGACCGAGGAGGCCGTGCAAATTCATGGCGGCTATGGCTACATCGAGGAGTACCCGGTCTGCCGCTTCTACCGGGACGCCAAGATCCTCACCATCGGCGAGGGGACCGACGAGGTCCAGCAGATGGTGATCGCACGCGGGCTCGGCTGCTGACGCTTGCTCCGCCCGGCCCGTGGGCAGGCGGCTGGGGACGGGTCGTACGCGGGCGCGCGGATGCGCTCTCGACGTCTTCAACGAGACGATCGAGCTGTACGGCCAGTGCAGTCGGATGGGCGCATCGAGAGCTTCGACCTCGCCCTGCTCGACCCGCACGGAGGCGAGCTCCAGGGCTACGTGCTTCTGCGCGGGAGCGAGGACCAGATCGACGCCGTTCGCCGCGACGAGCACCTCGAGCGGGTGATGATCAAGGCGTCACTCGTCGTGGATGACCTGGGCTTGATCCGGGCGCAGCTCGGCGATGGTCTTGCGCACTCCATGGCGATCTACCAGGAGCAGCTCGCCGTAGCGCACTAGGCGTGCGCGGCTAGGGTGCGGCGCGCGATGCGTCGCACCCTCGCCCTCTGGCTGCTGCTGTTCGGCGTCTACGCCGCGACGCTCGGGCTGCACGCGTTCGACGGCTCGGATTACGGCGGCGACGAGCCGCATTACCTGCTGGCCGCGAAGTCGCTCGTCCACGACGGCGATGTCGATGTGCGCGACGAGTACGCCGAGCGGGCGTACGACGAGTTCTATCCGCACGAGCTGAGGCCGCACGGGCGGGAGACCAATGGACGGCTGAACGAGCCGCACGGTCTGGGCTTCCCGCTACTGATCGCGCCTGCGTTCGCGCTCGGAGACGCGGAGGCCGTCGAGCTGTTTCTGGCCGCCATCGCCGCACTGGCGGTCGCGCTGGCGTACCGGCTGGCGCTGCGCGTGGCGCCCGATCCGTGGGCGGTGGCCGCGACTGTTGCGGTCGGTCTGAGCCCGCCGCTCCTGGCGTACGCCACCGCGGTGTACCCGGAGCTCGCCGCGGCGGCCGCGCTCGCGGGGACGGCGCTGCTCGCCGTGCGGCTGGACGTGCGCGTGTCGCTCTGGGAGGCCGCCCTGTGCTTCCTTCTCCTCGGGGCGCTTCCGTGGCTCGGGACGAAGTTCGTGCCCGGCGGCGTCGTGATCGGTGCCTTCGCGGCGCGCTCGATATGGCGGGCGCGACACCGCACGCTGGCCGTGGGCTCGATCGAGCTGTCGCTGTTCTCGGTGGCGCTCTACGTGGCGATCAACGAGGCCGTCTTCGGCGGCCCGACGCCGTACGCGGCCGACGCGCCCGGCGAGACGGCGACCGACACCTCGTTCCCCGGCGGATACCTCGCGCGCGCCTACCGGTTGGTGGCGCTATTCGTGGACCGCGACTACGGGCTGCTGCGCTGGGCTCCCGTGTTCGCGCTCGCGTTCGCCGGCCTGTGGTGGCTGTGGCACTCGCGTCGCGAGCGGGTGGCCCAGGCAGTGCCGGGCGTTCGCGCGATCGAGGTGACGGCCGGCCTCTGCGCGGCAGTCTTGGGGGCCCAGGTGCTGGTCGCCGCCTTCCTGGCACCGACGATGTTCGGGTTCTGGTTCCCGCCGCGGCACCTGCTGGCCGCGCTGCCGCTCGCCGTGCCACTGGTGGCCTGGGGCCTCCGGCATACGCCACGCGCGGGCGCGGCGCTCGCGGCGCTCACCCTGGCCGCTTCCGCGTGGCTTTACGCCGACGTGCGCTGGGGCGGCGGTTCACTCGCGGCCGACCGGCCGGACGCGCCGTTCGGCCCGCTCACCGAGCTGCTGCCGTTGTTCACGCCGGACGGCGGATGGCCGTTCTGGCTTGCCGCCGCGCTCGGGGTCGCGGTGGCCGTGCTCGTCCTGCGGGAGGCGCGCGCTGCGCGCCACTCGCGCCAGACCGCGGGGGCCACCCGCGCCAGGTACTCCGGGTAGCGCACGAACGAGCGGCCGGTGGTGCGGCGGCGGTAGCGGATGGGTATTTCGACCGGCTCGATCCGGTGGCCCCACAGCGACAGCGTGAGTACCTGGGCGTAGTTGTAGTCGTGCGCGATGCGGGCGGCGGCGAGCGCGCGCGCGGAGAAGGCTCGGTAGCCGGTCTGCCCGTCGCTGGTCACGGTCTCCATGAGACAGCCGAGGATTGCGCTCGCGGTGCGGTTGGCGAGCGCTCGGTGCCAGCTCATGCCGTCGCGGTCTCCGAGAAAGCGCGAGCCGAGCACGTAATCGGCCCGCCCGCGAGCGACCGGCTCGAAGACCCGCTCGAAGTCAGCCGGGTCGTACTCCCCGTCCCCGTCCAGGTAGACGGCGGCGGCGTAGCTCTCGTCGCGCGCGATCTTTAGCCCCGTGCGAAGCGCGGCGCCAACGCCGCGCGAGTGCGGATGCGAATGGACCCGCGCTCCGTGCTCGCGCGCGATGCGCGCGGTCCCGTCCCGCGAGCCGTCGTCGACGAGGATCACATCGACGCGTAGCCCACACGCCTCCCGCGGAATTCCGGCGAGCACCCTCCCGACGGCCGCCTCCTCGTCGCGCGCCACGACGATCGCAAGACAGCGACCGATCCCCGCCTCCACAGGCCCCAGCGCCGGGCCGGCCGGTCCCACGCTCGGGTCCTCGATCGGCACCAGGGGTCGGCCGCGGGCGGCTTCGGGGACGGGCAGGGCGAGCAGGCGGCTCACTGTCGCTGCCAGCTCCAGCACCGAGCGGGGCTCGTGCGAGATCGCTCCGGACCGCGCGCCTTCGCCCCAGACCACGAATGGCACCGGGCGCTCGCCCCAGTCGAGGTGGCCGTGGCCGCCGATCCCGCGTCCCTGGCCGTGGTCGGCCATCAGGATCACCGTCGCGCCGTCGAGCTTGCCGCGCTGCTCCAGGAACGCCAGAAACTCGCCGACGCGCCGGTCGGTCGCGGCGAGCTGGTCGAGATATTCGGGGCTCCTAACCGCGCGCACATGGCCGAGCTGATCGGCGGCGAGCAGCTGCAGCACCAGCAGGTCCGGGTCTTCCTTCATAACCACCCGCCGCGCTTCCGCGGTCAGCGAGCGATCGATTTCGGAGGTCGGTTGCACCGACGTCACAGAACGAACCACGTCTTCGCCAAACGGGTCGAGCAGGTGAGCGATTCCGACGAGCCGGCCCCGACGCCCGTCGCGCTCGAGCACGTCGAAGACCGACTCCCGCCGCACCCCGAGCCGCGGCGCGAAGTTGGAGCGCATGCCGTGCTCGGCCGGCGTCGCGCCGGTGAGCATCGACGAGAAGCACACGACCGTCCGCGCCGGGTAGGCGGGCTCGACCGCGAGGTACTCGGTGCCCTCGCGCGCGAGCCGGTCCATGACGGGAGCATCGGCCTGCCACAGCCGTCCCCGGTTGCAACCGTCGACGACGATCACGTACACCCGCCGCGCGAGCGGCACTGGCGCGGTGTCCGCCCGCCCCGGGACGTCCGGTGCAGCCGACCGCTCTGGATAGCGCGGCAGGCGCTTTGCGAACGCTCGCGACGCCAGGGCGCCGAGCGCCGCCGCGATCGCGAGTGCGGCTACCACGCGCGTGATGGTGGCTCCTGTTGCTTCCTCGGCCGTAAGAGTGGCGGCGCTCAGTGCGATCAGCAGCTTGGGGATCTGCTCCAGCGCATTGCCGCTCGTGGGATCCGAATTGGTCAGGACCAGGCGCCAGAAACGCAGGCCGTTCCCCCATGGCGCGCCCGTCCGCAGGTGGTAGTAGGCCGAGCCCCACACCACCACTGTGAAGAACGCATAGCCCGCCAGGGCACCAGCCAGCAGCCCGGGCGCTCGCCACGGCTCGAGAAGCGGAAGCGCGACGAGGGCAGCGAGCCACAGAAGAGCGCGTCCGCGTAACGCGAACGCGAAGAGCGACAACACGAACGCCGACGCGGTCGCCGTGAGCAGCGCAAGCCAGAGGGGGCCGTCCGGCGCCAGTCCGACCAAGGCGGCCGCGACCAGGACCATCAGCGGATAGACCACCGAGAACGGACGCCCTTCGTTGAAGACGTTCCACGCGCGGGCGGCCCAGACCTCTGCGGCACGGGCCGGGTGGTATGCGGGGCCGGGCATTCCCGGCATCATATTAGGGTGCCCTAACTATGGCTCTGCTCGCGGACCAGAGCTTCTCCATCCACCGCACGTAAGTCGACGGCTTCTCCGCATACACGCGTGCTCCGAGCGCAAATGCCTCGTCCTGCAGCTCCTCACGCCGCCTGTCGACCGCCTCGAACAACTCCGGCCCGGCGTCCGCGTGCTCCCGCACCCAGGTGGCGAGCAGAACGAGGTCATGGTCGTCGCCGAGCCGGTCGCTCAGCTCGTGCGCCTCGTCGCCGACCGCGGTCATCACGGGCGGCCACAGCTCACGCAGGAGGGTGTGGTGGTACCAGAGGTCCTTGACCCGCTTGCGCCACTGGTGGAGCGCCCCGGGGCTGGGCGCCTCCAGCGCCGCCGCGAAGTCGCGCCGCCCGCGCCGGTAGGTGCGCGCGAGGCCCTCGGCCAGCGCGTCGAACGAATCGCGCTCGAGCGGCCAGTCGTCCACGCGCTTGCGCGCCTCCTGGATGATCGCCACCGTGGCGCCCGCGGCCGCCTCGCGGTCGCCCTCTCCGCCCCGCGCGCGCTCTGCCTGGATCGCCTTGCGCAGCTCCCAGCCGAGACCGGCGGACAGCTCGAGTGCGCCGAGCGTCTCGAGCATCACGTCGGCGTCGCGCGCGCCCGACAGCGCGCGCGCAGCGTCGCGGAAGCAGGCGTTCTCGCGCGCGAACGTCTCCTTTCCGAGCTCTCCGCGCGCCAGCCGCAGGAGCGCGCGCAGCTTCTTCATGTCCTTGCGCGCCTCGTGGACGGCCTCCTCCGGCGTGCTGCCGGTCTTGCCGTGCAGCTCGTCGATCGCGTGGTCGATGCGTCCGCGGGCAACCCGGGCGAGCTCGTCCGGGAGCGGCTCGCCCGGCTTCAGCCTGTAGGCGCGCGACGCGCTCACAGAACGAGGCTATCCCCCCTCGCGCTCCAGGAGCTTGGCAGCGGCGCTCGCGGGGTCGAGGCGGCGCGAGACAACCTCGTCGAGCAGCTCGTGCACGGCCGGGTCATGCTTCACCTGCGCCTCGAGCCGTCGCCGCAGCCGGCCGGCCGCCAGGGCCACGACCTCGTTCATCAGGTTGCCCCGCCGGCGTTCCGCCAGCGTCCCCTCGGAATCGATGAACTCGCGGTGGGCGGCGATCTGCTCCGCGAGCTCCTCCACCCCCTCGCCGCGACTCGCCTCGGTTTTCACGATCGGCACGCGCCAGCCCTCCTGCGGCCCGAGCGAGAGCACGCCGCGGATCTCGCGCACCATCGTGTCGGTGAGCGGATGGTCGGCCTTGTTCACGGCGATCACGTCGGGGATCTCCATCACGCCCGCCTTCAGCGCCTGGATCGAGTCGCCGCTGCCCGGCATGAGCACCAGAGCCACCGTGTCGGCGTGATCGATGATGTCCACCTCGGCCTGCCCCACGCCCACGGTCTCGAGGAAGACGTCATCCTTGCCGCTCGCGTCCATGAGCAGAGCTGCTTGGAGGGTCGCCTCGGACAGCCCGCCGAGCGATCCGCGGCTCGCCATGGAACGGATGTACACGCCGGGGTCGAGGAAGTGGTCGGTCAGCCTGATGCGGTCGCCGAGGAGGGCGCCCTGGGTGAACGGCGAGCTCGGGTCGATCGAAAGCACGGCGACCTCGCGCTGCTTGGCTCGGGCGTGTTCGAGGAGCCGCCCGATCAGGGTCGACTTGCCGACCCCGGGCGGGCCGGTGAAGCCCACCACCGCGGCGTGCCCGGTGCGCGGGTAGACATCGCGAACGAGCGCCCAGCCCTCCGGATCGTCATTCTCGACGAGCGAGATGGCCCGTGCCAGCGCGCGCTTGTCGCCCGCGAGCAGGCGCTCGGCGAGACCGGCGGCGGTGCGACCGCGGGCGGGCACGGGCGCCGACTCTAAAGGGGTCAGACCCCTTGAGTGCCCGTTTGTCAAGGGGTCAGACCCCTGAGTGTGGTCAGCGCACCTCGAACACCCGGACGGTCCGGGCCAGGTGGCGCGGCGCCGTCGGCGTGTGCGACCACGATAGGTGCAGGTGCGGCGCGCAGCCGAGGCGGGGCTTGCAGACCGACGGGTGGCCGTGGTTGAAGTCGCCGTTCCAGCCGACCCAGCGGAAGGGCGTCCGCGGCCTATTCTGACGCGGCTCGGCCCAGCGCGCGAGGCGGGACACGTCGTCCCAGGTTCCGCCGGCGCCCGGCTCGATGTCGACGGCGAGCCCGAGCGGGTGCTCGCCGGAGGGCTCGTGCCCGATCGTGCCGTAGCCCTCGGTGATGCGCACGTGGTAGCGGCGGACGAAGTACAGCACGCCGGGCAGAATGCGGCGGTCGACGCGCGCCCAGGTCTGGCCGGGAATCGGCACCCACCGGCCGCCACCCCTCAGCGACACGAGCGGGCCCACGGAGCCCGTCGGGCCGTAGTCCACGCGCTCGCAGGCGAGGTCCAGGAAGTCGAGCACCTCGCCGCTGACCGAGTCGCGGCCGCGGCCGCACCAGGCGCTGTCGCCGACCCCGGCCGGGAGCTGGATGACGTCGTCTCCGGCGCCACCGTCGATGAACGATCCGACCGGGGCCGAAATAGTCACGAAATCGTCGCCATCGCCGGCCGACACCTCGATCGCCCGATTCGCCGGCGACACACACGTAACACCGGCGTTTGTCTGGGCGCAGCCCGGACCGGGTGTGAGAGGCGCGCCGGCGTCCGTGATGGTGAGGGAGGCGGGGTCCGTCGCTGGCCCGCCGACAATCAGCTGATTTGCTTCGCCGGGAGCTGCTGCGATGCGCACGAGCGAACCCTCGACAGATACAGTCGCCGCTTGAGCCGGCGAGGCAGTTGCGAGCATGGCGAGCAGCGCGACGGCGCCGCCTCTCAACGCAGGTGCTCGCTCACGTCCCAGGTCCATAGCTCGACCACGTTGCCATCCGGGTCGGTCACGTAGGCGGCCCGGCCGGCGCCGTCGAATGCGATCTCCTCGACCTCCTCGCCGCGCTCGCGCAGCAGCGCGACCGCGGCATCGTAGTCGGCCTCGGCGATGTGCATCGCGAAGTGCACGTGGATG
>Ga0126304_10000754_pt1 | contig 14093 bp, 13 predicted proteins | sample Plot25_FD_92538 | JGI IMG/M metagenome (GOLD analysis project Ga0126304, IMG submission 92538) | Serpentine soil microbial communities from UC McLaughlin Reserve, CA, USA - Plot25 | ecosystem: Environmental > Terrestrial > Soil > Grasslands | place: USA: UC McLaughlin Reserve, Lake County... | reverse complement strand
TGACCCGTCTGTCGCGGGCCGACGGTATTGAACAGCCGCACGATTATCACCGGCAGCTTGCGCTCCTTCCAGTACGCCAGCGCCAGGAATTCGTCGATGAGCTTGCTGCACGCGTACGCCCAGCGATGCTTCACCGTCGCGCCGAGCACGTGCTCGGCACCTTCGCGAAACGGAACGTCGGTGCTCTTGCCGTACACCTCGGATGTGGACGCGATGAAGACCAGCTTCTTCTTCTTGTTCGCGTGTTTCAGCACGACCTCGGTGCCATGCACGTTGGTTTCAATCGTGTGCACCGGCTGCTCGACGATCAACTTCACGCCGACGGCTGCGGCGAGATGATAGACGACGTCGCTGCGGTCGATCATCTCGGCGAGCAGCGATTCGTTGGTCACCGAATCGATGGCGTACGAGAAGCCAGGTGTCTGCTTGAGATGGCTGATGTTGTCGATGGAACCGGTAGACAGGTTGTCGAGCACCGCCACCTCGTGGCCGTCGCGCAGCAGTCGTTCGGCGAGGTGGGATCCGATGAACCCGGCGCCTCCGGTAATCAGAGCTTTCACGCGGTACGATGTCCTTTCGCAAAGGCGGCCACGCTGTCGGCGACACGGATGATGTCCTCGTCCGTAAGTCGCGGAGACAGCGGCAGCGATAACAGTTGGCCAGCGGCGGAGACGGCAACGGGACACTCGTGCGAGGCGAATGCCGCGAATGCCGGCTGCTGTGTCAGCGCGGCCGGGTAATGCACCATCGTGTCGATGCCGGCCGCTGCGAGATGCGCCTGCAGCTCCGCGCGTTCGGGCGCCAACACCGGAAACAGATGGTACACGTGGCCGGCGTCACGTTCACGAATCGTTCGCAGGGACTCCGGCAGCAGCTGACGATAGCGGCCGGCCAGCGCCCGCCGCCCGATCGTCCACGCCGGCAGCAGCGGCAGCCGTGCGCGAAGCACCGCGGCCTGCAGATCGTCGAGACGGCTATTCACGCCCGCCTCGACGTGGTTGCCGCGTTCGCGCTGTCCGCCGTTGCGGAGCTGGCGAATACGCGACGCGATCGCGTCATTGCTGGTGATGACCGCCCCACCGTCACCAACGCCCCCGAGATTCTTCGTCGGATAGAAGCTGAATGCCGCGGCTTCCGACCTCGTGCCGACCGGGATCCCGCTTTCCGTGGCCAGGTGTGCCTGACAACAATCTTCAACGATAGCGAGCGCGTGACGACTGGCGACGCTGCGAATTGCGTCCATGTCAGCCGGTTGTCCATATAAGTGCACCGGCACGATCGCGCGCGTCCGCCTCGTCACGGCGGCGAGGCACGCGTTCGCGTTCATGGTCAGCGTGTCGGGCTCGACGTCAACGAGGACCGGCGTCGCGCCAGCGATGATTACCGCGAGAGCGGTGAACGCCGCCGTCATCGCCGGCACGATCACTTCGTCGCCGACGCCGATGTCGAGTGCGCGAAGCGACAGGGCGATCGCGTCAGTGCCGCTGCCAACGCCGATCGCAAACGCGGCGCCTGATGCGGCGGCGAATTCGTGTTCGAAGGCGTCCACTTCCGGGCCGAGCACGAACCAGCCGCGGGCGACGACGCGATTGATGGCGGCACGGACCGCGGCCTCGTCTTCGCCGGGTCCCAGATCGATGAAAGGGATCGGTGCGGGCGCACTCACGGCACGCCGACGTGCGACGCGTCCGTCACGTACTTGTCGAGGTGCGCGCGGTAGAACTCGATCGTGCGTGTGAGACCCTCGCGCAACGGCGTGATCGGGTGCCACCCGAGCGTACGACGGATAAGCGAGGAGTCGGCGTGGAAGTCGCCGATGTCGATGGCCTTCTTCTCGGGCGGCCACTCGACCAGGCGGAACCGTCCGGTGCCGGCGATGTCCATCATCAGCTCGACCAGATCGCGCAGCGAAATCGGCTGGGCGCCGCCAACGTTGTACGCGTGGCCGTTGCAGGCGTCGGAGGCACCTGCACGCAGGAACGCATCGGCGGCATCATCCACGAAGACGAAGTCGCGCAACTGACCGCCGTCGCCGTACAGCTGAATCTCGCGATCTTCGACCACCTGTCGGATGAACCACGCGATGAAGCCCTGACGATTGTGTTTGATCAGCTGACGCGGTCCGTAGACGTTGGTCAGACGCAGGGAGCAGGCGCGGATGCCGAACACGTTGTTGTAGACGAGGTGATAGTACTCACCCGCCGCCTTGTTGATGCCGTTCACGTCGGTCGGTCGGACGAGATGCGACTCAGAGACCGGCAGTGAATCGGGACGGCCGTAGACCTGCCGCGTCCCGGCGAATACGACCTTCGCCCGCGGGTTGTGGATGCGGCAGGCTTCGAGCAGTGACAGCTGTGCACGGCAGTTGATCTCGAGATCCGTGTGGGGATCCTGCATGCTGTCGATGTGGCTGACCTGACCGGCGAGATTGAAGATGACGTCCTGCTGGCGCACCAGATAGTTCATGGTGCTCTGTTGCCGGATGTCGGCGATGTTCACCGTCACGCGGTCTTCGATGCCGCGAATGTTGAACAGGTTGCCGCCGTACTCGGAGATGAGCGAATCGATGATCAGCACGCGCGCGCCGAGGCCGGCGAGCTGACGGGCGAGATTACTGCCGATGAATCCGAGTCCGCCGGTGATCATCACCCGGCGGTCGCGATAGAACGTGCGAACGGCGTCTGCGCCGGCCGTGCTCACGCGGCCGATTCTATCAGAGCGCGCAGACCCTTCAGTTTGGCCACGATCATGAGTTCCACCCACATCACCGCGAGATCCACATAGGTGCGGAGAATCCGCCGTGGAGTGAAGAACTCCGAGACGCCCGAACGTCGCGCGTAATGATGGACCGACACTTCACGGAACTGCGCACCAGCACGCTGCGCCTGCTTCACGAGTTCGACACAGATCGAGCCACTGCTGCTCGACAACCTGATCTTGTCGAGGATCGAGCGGCGAATCAGACGGAAGTCGCAGTCGACGTCGCTGATCGGCAGCCAGAACGACCAGCGTGTGGCGAAACGGTGGAGGTTGCCGATGAAGACGCGATGCGGCGGATCCTGGCGCGTCATCTTCATGCCGTTGACGAAGTGCGTGTCGTCGGTCAGCAGCACCAAGAGGATCGAGATCTCGTTGACGTCGTACTGCCCGTCGCCATCGGTGTAGAAGACGAGATCCTTGGTGGCGTGCTCGAAGCCGCTGCGCAGTGCGGCGCCGTAGCCGCGATTGATCAGGTGGTGCACGACGCGCAGCCTCGGCACTTCGTTGGTCAACGTCGCCAACACAGCAGCGCTCTCATCCCTTGATCCGTCGTTGACCACGATGATCTCGTAGTCGTCGGTGAGCTCGCCCAGCACGCGATCCGCCTGTCCTACCAGGTCACCGATCGTCTTTGCGTCGTTGTAGCAGGGAAAGAACGCCGAAATCGATGGTTTCGGCACGGGCAAAGATATATCACCTTTTGACTAACGGCCGCGTGGCCGGGCGACCACCCGCCACGGCAGGACGATCGACTCGGCGATCACGCGGCCCGACATCTTCGATTGACCCTCACGCCGTTCGACGAAGCTGATTGGCACTTCGACGATGCGACCGCCAGCGATGTGGGCTTCCCAGGCCATTTCCACCTGAAACGCGTAGCCGTTTGACACGATTCGATCGAGCGGCAGCCGCACGAGCAGGTCGCGGGTCCAGCAGCGAAAGCCGCTCGTGCAGTCGTGCACCGGCAAACGCGTGATCGCGCGGATATACCAATTCGCGAACCGGCTCAACACGCGGCGGTGTGCGGGCCAATTACGGAGCTCGCCGCCTGGGACATATCGGGATCCAATGACCAGATCTGCCGCAGTCGCGGCTGTCAGGAGCTGCGGCAGCGCCGCGGGGTCGTGCGAGAAATCCGCGTCCATCTGACAGATGTGCGTCGCGTCGGTGCGCAGCGCCGCGGCCATACCGTCGATGTAGGAGCGGCCCAAACCGCGTGGGCCCGCGCGGCGCATCACCGAAACGCGACCGTGACTCGCGGCGGCGAGCACTTCGGCTTCGTCAGCGGTGCCGTCCGGCGAGTTGTCGTCGACGACGAGCACCTTCACGCCGTCGACTGCCATCAGCGCCGTGACGAGCGGCCGCAGATTATCGCGCTCGTTGTAGGTCGGCAGTAGCACGAGCGGCCGCATTACCGACGACCGTCTACCACCGCGACCGCCCGTCGAAGCGCAGCGAGGAGATCTGCTCCGAGATCAAGCCGACGAGGAAGACGATCACCGCGAACAGAATCAGGATCACGGCGCCGTTCGGAATCCGTCCCCACATCGCGAAGTTCAACAGACCGTACGCCACGCCGAGCAGCAATGACGCCGCGCTCATCGGGATGAAGATGCGCAGCGGGCTGAAGATGGTGATGACCTTCAGGAGGATCAGAAAGAACCGCGTGCCGTCTTTGGCGAATTTGATTTTCGATTGACCGGTGCGCGCGCGTGCATCGACAGGTTCGAAGGTGACGTTGTAGCCCGCCTTGATGAACGCCAGCGTCGTCGTCGTGGGCGTCGAGAATCCATTGGGCAGCAGGTGCAGGAACTCGCGCAGGTGCTCGCGCCGCGCACCGCGAAACCCTGAGGTGAGATCGGGAACGTACCGTCCAGTGAGATAGCTCGCCAGACGATTAAGCAGGTGGTTGCCGATTCGCCGGCCGACCGTCGCCTGCGTCTGCGCCGAGCGTGCGCCGACGACGAGATCGAACTCACCGAGACGCTCGACCAGGCGACGTGCATCCGATGGTGCATGCTGGCCGTCGGCGTCGAGGATGAGGATGAACTGACCTTCCGCGCGGCGAATGCCGGTCTTCACGGCGGCACCATTGCCCTTGGTGTACGGGTGGCGCACGACGAGGGCGCCGGCACGTGCCGCCCGTTCACCGGTCGCGTCACGTGAGCCATCGTCCACGACAAGGATCTCTCTCCACTCGGCTTCGGCACGCAGGCTCGACACGACGTCGCCGATCGCGTCCTCTTCGTTCAACGCCGGAATCACGATGGAGACGCTCGACGGATCAGCCAAGCAGGCGCTCCACGACACCGTCCCAGGTGATCTGCCGCGCGCGCGCGAGTCCTGCCTGGCCGAGTTGCGCGGCACGTGCGCGATCGGTGGCGAGACTGACGATTGCCGCACCGATGGCGGCGGGCTCCGGCGCACACACGAACCCATTCTGATCGTTGACCACGAATTCCAGCGTTCCACCGGAATCGGTCGCGGTGATCACGGGCTTTGCACAGAGGAACGATTCGAGCGTCACGTAACCGTAGTCTTCGTCGAACGGAGCATAGACGACAGCAAGCGCTCCGGCGTAGAGATTGATCAGCGCTTCGCCGCCGATCGCGCCGGCGAACACGACGCGGCCGTGCAAGCCATGCTCCGCCACCGATCGCTCCGCGGCAGCGCGCTGCGAACCGTCACCAGCGATGATCAATTTCAGCGGCGGCGGCACATGCGTCATCGCCGCGATGGCGAGATCCACGCGCTTCACGTTCTCGATCCGTCCAACGACCAGCACGTAGTCACCGTACGGTCCCTGACGCAAACGATCGGCGAGCGGCGGCGGATGATACAGGCCTTCGGCGGGCACGCCGTTGAACGTCTGTAACCGCCGCGCCGTGTTGTTCGAATTGGCGAACACGTGCCGGCACTCGCCGAGCATGCGCGCATCGAGCTCGAACAGCTTGCGGCGCAGTCCGACATCTCCCTCAGTGTGCTCGAAGTCGCTGTACGGTGTGCCGCACAACTCGTAGGCGGCGCGATGCTGATGGATCACCCACGCCACCTTGCGCGGATGCCTGGCGAAGTAGGTGGGGAAGCGAGTCGCGATAAGCAGATCGACCGGCTGGCTGTTGCTGGACGAGAGATCGAGCAAGCGCCAGGCGGCCGCTTGCGCGAGCAGCTCTTCCTTGGGCTGCGATCGAAATGGCAGCGCGACGAGATCGACATCGTGACCGCGATGCCGCAGCACGTCGATGAGCGATCGGACGTGCAGTTCGGCACCGCCTGTGACAAACGGCACGTGCGCGTCGGCGACGAGGATGCGCTTAGGTTGCAAAACGGAAGTTGATGATATCTCCGTCCTGAACGACGTATTCCTTGCCTTCCAGTCGCACCTCGCCGTGGTCGCGACACGCGGCCATGGAGCCGCGGCCCGTCAGCGCATCGTACGCGACGACTTCGGCACGGATGAATCCGCGCTGTATGTCGCTGTGGATTTCGCCAGCCGCCGCCTGCGCCGCCGTGCCACGCGCGATCGACCACGCGCGGCATTCGTCTTCGCCCACAGTAAAGAAAGACATGTAACCAAGCAGGTCGTACGTCGATCGGATCACGCGATCGAGTCCGGATTCGTTCAGACCGAGATCAGCGAGAAACGCTTTGGCGTCGGCGCCTTCGAGCTGTGAGATCTCGAGCTCGATCTTGGCGCAGAGCGCGACGGCCTTCGTTTCCGCATGGGCAAGAAACGACTTCAGGCCGGCCTTCGCCGCGGCAGTTTCGATGCCAGCGACGACGTCGCCAATATCGGACTCGTCGAGATTGATGACGAGCAACAGCGGCTTTGCCGAGAGGAATTGAAAGCCACTCAGACGTTTGAGATCGTCGCCGGTCAGCTGCAAGGAACGCAGCGGCTTGCCTTCTTCGAGTGCGGCCTTGCAGCGTTGCACCAGCTCGCGTTCTTTCTCGAGCTCAGTCGAACGGCCTTTCTTCAAATCTTTCTCGAGGCGCTCCAGACGCCGTTCGACGATGACGAGGTCCGCGAGGATCAGCTCGTCCTCCATCGTCTGCGCGTCGCGCGCCGGATCGATCGACCCTGCCGCATGCGGGACTGCCGCGTCTCCGAAGGCACGGACGACGTGCACAAGTGCGTCGGCGTTCTTGTAGCCGGCCACATCGACGAGCGCCTGCGCGCCTGATTTCGTCGCAGCGATGATGTCGGTGAACTCGACCGTCGCCGGAACGCGCTTCTTCGGGTTGTACATCCCGGTCAGGATGTCGAGCCTGGCGTCGGGAACCTTGGAAATGCCGATGTTGACGTCGCCTTTTCCGCGGGGCGCCTCTCTGGCGCTGGTCATCAATTGGAAGAGGGTCGTCTTGCCGCTGGAGGGAAGACCGATCAGAGCCGCACGAAGCATGAGTTTTTCAGCCTAGCACGTGGGGTCAGGCGCGGGCTTGGCCCAGATCTGACCGAGGCTGCGGTCGGTCACGAGTGTCGCTAGGGCCAGTCCCCCATTTCTGGCTAATCGAAAACACAGCGAAAGTTTGGCGTAACTCACTGCCGATCAGCAGCTTGCGGTTGACATCCACAGGCGCCGGTTCTACTATCCGGGTGGATTTTTGTGGAGTCAAGTGGAGCAAAAAGGCTTACGAGGGAGCGCTCCGGCCCGTATCGACGACAAAGGCCGGCTTAAAGTGCCCACGATCTTTCGCACGGTCATCCATGACCAACAGGGCGCGGACGTCTTCGTCACGAGTCTGACGGGGGATTGTGTCCGCATTTACCCGATGTCCGTGTGGCTCGAGACTGAGCGCAAGCTCCTCGAAGGATCCCGTAACCATCCGGCTCGACTGAAATTCCTGGACCGCGTGAATTACTACGGCCAGTCCAGCGAACTCGACGTGCAAGGCCGCGTCGTCATTCCGACGCACCTCCGCGACAGCGCCACGATTGTAGGCGACGTTCGCGTCTTCGGGCGCATTGATTACCTCGAGGTGTGGAACGACGAACGCTTCGCGCAGAAGTTGCAGCGCGAACCATGGACCGACGAGGACGGCCGCAGTCTCGCGGAGCTCGGGATCTGATGGGAGTGGATCGTGCACACACCGGTGATGGTGGACGAGGTGGACGCGCATCTCGAGCCGTCGCGCGGCGGCGTGTATGTCGATTGCACGGTTGGGATGGCAGGACACGCGCGCCGCATGCTCGACGCCGGCGCGACGCGAGTGATCGGGATCGACCGCGATCCTGACGCGCTCGAACAGGCGCGCGAGGCGCTGCGCGTGTATGGCGATCGCGTCTCGCTCGTGCACAGCGACTACCGCAACCTCGTCGGGGTACTCGACGCGTGTGGGATCGATGTGGTGGACGGGGTGCTGGCCGATCTCGGCGTGTCGTCGATGCAGCTCGACTCGCCGGACCGTGGCTTCAGCTTCCGGAGAGATGAGCCGCTCGACATGCGCATGGATCGATCGAGCGGCGCGACGGCGGCCGAAATGCTCGCCTCCGTTGATGAACGAACGTTGGCGGATGTGATTTACGAGTTCGGGGAAGAACGCCACGCGCGGCGCGTGGCACGGGCGATCGTCGAGGCCGGCCGCACTCGGCGAATCGAGACGACGGGACGACTGGCCGAGATCGTGCGGAAGGCGGTGCCGCGCAAAGGGTATTCGCGCATTGATCCCGCGACGCGGACGTTTCAAGCGATCCGCATCTGGGTCAATCGCGAGCTCGAGGACCTCGATGGGTTCCTGACGCGCGCCGCCGGCCGGCTCGCGCCGGCCGGGCGTCTGGTGGTGATTACGTTCCATTCGCTGGAGGACCGCGTGGTGAAGCACACGCTGCGGACACTGCAGGCGAACGGCGCGCTCACCATCCGGACCAAGCGGCCGCAGGTGCCGACGGAAGCCGAGATCGAACGGAATCCCCGTGCGCGAAGCGCGAAGCTGCGGGCAGCCAACCGGTAGACAGGCGGTGCGGACATGACGGCCGAGACCTTCGAATACGCGATCAAGAAAGACGTCCGCAACAACCCGATCGTCCGCGAGGTCGATCGCGAGCGTCACCGTGAGATGTGGCGCTCGACGTTGATTGGCATCTTCCTCGTGCTGGTCCTGTTGTTCTCGGCCTGGCAGCACTTCGAGCTGCTCCGACATGGATATCGCCTCGAGGAGATGCAGCGAGAGCGCGCCAGCGAAGAGAACATCAACCGGCACCTGCGTCTCGAGATCGAGACGCTGCGCTCGCCGGAACGAATCGAGCGGATGGCCACTGGACGGCTGCGGATGGTGGCGCCCTCTGCTGACGATGCGATCGTGATTGAGCGAGTCATCCGGACCCCGGCCCCGCCGCGGTCCGTCGTCGCTCGACGCTAGTACGGAACGGAGTCTTTCGCGTGGCCGCCGACCAGCCCGCCAACGTATTGCGCGCAACGCTGAAGCGCCGGGTCGCCCTGGCCTTCGGCTTTCTCCTGCTCTGGGCGGTCGCCATCGAGGCGCGCCTGGTGTATCTGCAGGTCTTCCGCTACAGCGAGCTGAAGGAGCGAGCCGAGGGCCAGCACTCACGGACCGTCAAGGCACCAGCCAAGCGCGGCGACATCCTCGATCGCCACGGCCACATCCTCGCCTACAGCGTGGACGCGGACACGATCTACGCGGTGCCGAGCGAGCTCGGCGACGCTGACGCGGCGGCGGCGGCGCTGTGCCGTGCGCTGGCCGACTGCGACGCGAAGGATCGTCAGGCGATGATCGAGCGGATTCGCAAGGGCAAGTATTTCGCCTACATCCGCCGACAGGTGTGGCCCGATCAGGCGGCGCGCGTGGCCGCGCTCGACCTGCCGGGCATCGGTTTCATCAAGGAGAGCAAGCGCACCTACCCGAACGCTGATCTGGCGTCGCACGTGCTCGGCTACGTCGGGGTGGACAACGTCGGCCTGTCTGGTATCGAGGCCGCCTATGACTCGCTGATCCTCGGCCGCGCCGGCACCGTGCTCGTCGAGCGCGATGCCCGCGGCAGCGCGTTCAGCCGCGTCGAGCGGCCGCCGACCGCGGGTGCGTCGCTGGAATTGACGATCGACGAGTATCTGCAGCACGTCGCCGAGCGCGAGCTGCGCGACGGCATCAAGTGGGCTGGGGCGTCGGGTGGATCGGCGATCGTCATGGATCCTTCCACTGGAGAGATCCTCGCGCTCGCCAACGCCCCGGACTTCGATCCCAACGCGTATCGCGATGCGCGCGAGGAGCTGCGCCGCAATCGCGCGATCCAGGACATCTACGAACCGGGATCGACGTTCAAGATCGTCACGGCCAGTGCGGCGTTCGAAGAACGCGCGGCGGCGCCGAACACGATTATCGACGCCAGCGCCGGCAACATCCGCTTCGGCCCCCGGGTGATTCGCGACGACCACAACTACGGCGTGCTGTCGTTTGCACAGGCGATCATCAAGTCGAGCAATGTGGGCGCCATCAAGGTGGCGCTCAAGCTCGGACCGGAGAAGGTCAGCGACTACGTGCGCCGGTTCGGCTTCGGCAAGCCAACCTCGCCCGACTTCCGTGGCGAGAGCCCGGGCATCGTCTGGGATCCATCGAAACTCACCGACAGTGCGCTTGCGTCAGTGGCGATGGGCTATCAGGTCGGAGTGACGCCGCTGCAGATGGCGCAAGCCGTCAGCGTCGTTGCCAACGGCGGCGAGCTGGTCCAGCCACGGGTGGTGCGTGCAGTGGTTCGCGATCGCCGGCGCCTGCCCGTGCCGCGCAAGGTCATGGCGCGTCCGATCACCACGAACACCGCGGCGACGCTCACCGAGATCATGCAAGGCGTCGTGACTGAAGGTACCGGGAAGGCGGCGCAGATTCCTGGATATACCGTGGCCGGAAAGACCGGCACGGCGAAAAAGCTGGTCAACGGCAGCTATCGCGGTCACTCCGACTACAACGTGTCGTTTGTCGGATTCGTGCCGGCGCAGAAGCCGGTGTTCGCGATTGTGGTCGTCGTCGATTCGCCGCACCGTGTGTCTCCGTACGGCGGCGTGGTGGCGGCGCCGATCTTCCAGAAGATTGCCCAGACCGCGCTGCGCCACTATGGTGTGCCGCAGTCGATTAATGCGCCAGAGCCCGTGTTCGCGGGTGATCCCCACGACACCAACGAGCAGCAGGCCTCTGGTCCGAGCGGCCCGCCGAAGATCGTGCCGCTCGGCGGGTTGGGTGGTGCGATCACGGTGTTCCCCGATCTCACCGGCATGAACGCGCGCGACGCGCTGCGAGTGCTCGCACAGCTCGGGATGACCGCCCGCCTGCAAGGCGCCGGAGTCGTCACGCAGCAGTATCCGCCGGCCGGCGAGCCCATCGAATCTGCAACCACCGTCGTGCTCAAGCTCGGACGGCAGGAGTCCGATCAAATCGCGAGCACGGCCACAAGCCATGACCGTCGGTGATCTCCTGCGCGCGCTCGACCGTGTGCCCGGGCTGGTGCATTCGCCGCTGCCCGTGGGTGCGGCGCTCAACGCGCAGTGCACGGGCGTGACGCACGACTCGAGACGTGTCGGGCGTGGCGCGATCTTCGCGGCGCTTGTCGGGCTGAAGGCGAACGGCGCAGCGTTCGCACCGCAGGCGGTCGCCGCCGGCGCATCGGCCATCGTCTCGGAGTCGCCAGCGCCGGCTGACGTGACCGTTCCGTGGATTGTCGTCAACGACGCCCGGCTCGCCCTGGCGTGGCTGTCAGCGGAGTTCTTCTATCACCCCAGCCGCGAAATGAGCGTCGTCGGCATCACCGGCACCAATGGGAAGACGACGAGCAGCTTTCTCGTCAGCGCGATCCTCGATGCGGCAGGGATTCAGTGCGGCTTGATGGGAACCGTCACGTATCGCATCGGCGATCTCGCCTTCGACGCCACGCGCACGACGCCTGAAGCCCCCGATCTGCAGGCCTTCATGCGCGACATGGTGGCGGGCGGCTGTGGCGCGTGCGTGATGGAAGTGTCGTCGCACGCGCTGGCGCTCAAGCGCGTGGATGGCATCCAGTTCGCCGCGGCGATGTTCACGAACCTCACCCGCGATCACCTCGACTTCCACGGGGACATGGAGGACTACTTCGCCGCCAAGCGACGGTTGTTCGAGATCCTCCCCGCTGAGGCGCCGGCGCTGATCAACGTTGATGATCCGCGGGGCGCGTCACTCATCGAGGTGGTGAAGCGACCGGTGACCTACGCGATCAACAAGACCGCCGACGTCTCGCCTGGACCGTTGTCGTACTCGCTCGCCGGACTCGACTTCGACGTCCGGACACCACATGGCGCCGTGCACGTTCGTTCGAAACTGGTCGGCAAGCCGAACGTCTACAACATCCTCGGTGCGGTTGGAACGGCAGTCGAGCTCGGTGTGCCGATCGAGGCAGTCGAGCAAGGGCTGCAACAGCTCCCGGGTGTGCCCGGGCGGTTCGAGCTCGTGTCCAGCGCCGCAGACGATGTAACGGTCGTCGTTGACTACGCGCACACCGACGATGCGCTGCGGAACCTGCTCGAGACGGCACGGCCGCTGGCGACGCGACGGCTGATCACGGTGTTTGGCGCTGGTGGCGATCGCGATCGGGCCAAGCGGCCGCTGATGGGCATGGTCGCGGCGCGATTGAGCGACGTAGTGGTGATTACGTCGGACAACCCGCGCAGCGAGGATCCCGAGCGGATCATCGAAGAAGTCAAACGTGGCGCCGATGCGGAAGTTCGTCAGAGCAACGCATCCATCGTTACGGAAATCGATCGGCGCGGGGCGATTCTGCAGGCAGTGCACGGCGCGAGTCCCGGCGACGTTGTGCTCATTGCCGGCAAGGGTCACGAGAAGTACCAGGAGATCGGCGGACGGCGGCTGGCATTCGACGACATCGACGTGGCTCTGCAAGCGCTGGAGGCGCGGCGCGTCAAGTCGCGAGCGTAGTGAACGAGCTCGAACTGACCCTCGGGTGGGTCGCGAAGACGGTTGGGGGCACGCTGCAGTCCGGAGATCCCGCGCTGCCGGTCGGAGACGTCCTGACCGACAGCCGATCGCTGCGAGCAGGCGATCTGTTCGTGGCGCTCAAGGGTCCGAGGTTCGACGGCCACTCGTTCATCGAAGAAGTGCTGGAGCGAGGGGCGGCTGGAGCGATCGTCGAGGGTGGCGATAGCCGTAGGGCGGGTCCTGGTGTGTGGACCCACCATGGAGCGGTCATCGAGGTCGCCGATACGCTGCGCGCGCTGCAGGACCTGGCGCACGGAGTTCGGTTGGCCGCCGAGACACGGGTGATCGCGATCACGGGCAGTGCGGGCAAGACGACGACGAAGGAAACCATCGCAGAGATGTTGGCCACGCGCCACCGCGTGGTGAAGAACAAGGGGAACCTGAACAACCACATTGGCCTGCCGCTGTCGTTGATGCAGCTACGCACGAGGCCGGATGTGGCGGTCATGGAACTGGGCATGAATCACGCCGGGGAGATCAGCAGATTGGTCGAGATTGCCGAACCCGATGTTCGTGTGTGGACGAACGTCGGTGACGCACACCTCGGCTTCTTTGCGTCTCCCGACGCGATCGCCGATGCCAAGGGCGAGATCCTGCAGCGGGCGACCGCCGCGACGCTTCTGGTCTGCAACGCCGACGATTGGCGCGTCATGGCGCGGGCTCGCGCGTTTGCTGGCCGGACGATCACGTTCGGCACCGTCGAGAACGCCGATGTGCATGCGGCATCGATCGACGATCGCGGCGTGGACGGCATGCGCGCTCGCGTGACGACACCGTCGGGCGAGCGCAGCTTTGAAACGCCGCTGCTTGGCCGAGGCAACCTGGCCAACGTGCTCGCGGCCACCGCGGTGGCACTGGACGCCGGCATCGCGCTCGACACCATCGTTGACGTCGCCGCCAGGCTTCGGCCGGCGGATCGCCGTGGTGCCGTTGCGCGGCTGGGTGGTGGCATCACACTCATCGACGATTCCTACAACTCGAGTCCGAGTGCGCTTCGTCGCGCGCTGGAGGTCGTCGCCCACGAAAACCGTTGCGAGAGGAAGATCGCTGTGCTGGGCGAGATGCTCGAGCTCGGCGACCACGCACAGGCGCTGCACGAAGAATGCGGCCGCGCCGCGGCCGCCGCGGGCCTGACGATGCTCTTTGCGATCGGCGGTGCGCCGGTGCGTGCGCTCGCTGATGCAGCGGTCGCGGCTGGGATGCCGCGCGAGTCGGTCGTGTATTTCGCGCAGAGCGCCGAAGCGATTGCGCCGGTGTCGGCCCAGGTAAGGCGCGGTGACCTGGTGCTCGTCAAGGGATCGCGCGGCACGCGTACAGATCTGGTGGCGGATCGTCTTGCGGCGGAGTTCGCCTGATGCTGT
>Ga0126304_10000753_pt1 | contig 14096 bp, 11 predicted proteins | sample Plot25_FD_92538 | JGI IMG/M metagenome (GOLD analysis project Ga0126304, IMG submission 92538) | Serpentine soil microbial communities from UC McLaughlin Reserve, CA, USA - Plot25 | ecosystem: Environmental > Terrestrial > Soil > Grasslands | place: USA: UC McLaughlin Reserve, Lake County... | reverse complement strand
TATACATAAAAAACTGTGACCAAAATAATTACAGAATTTTATATCTTCTAAAATTAATTGCTATAGTATTTCCCTTAGAAGAAATTGAATCAATGTATAGATTCGATATTTTAGACATCCACCTATAAGGTATTAGACTAAAAACGTAAAATAGTAGGTCTAGTTGAGTACTTTAAAATGGTTTTTAGTCATGAATGTATTGATAGCTGAAGATGAGCATGACATCGCTCTCTTATATAAAATGGCGTTAGAAAGAAGAAATCATCAAGTTACAACAACTGAAAATGGCGAAAATTGTCTTAAAGCTTACCACGAAAAATGCCAGAATATAAGATTTGCAATACATGATATTGGACAAACATTGCCATTTGATGTTGTCATCCTTGACCATAAAATGCCTAAGATTAATGGTATGCAGGTAGCAGAAGAAATTCTTGCAATGAATCCCCGTCAGCGAATAATATTTGCTTCTGCATATGTTAAAGAAACTCTTACAGATTCTATAAGAACGTTAAAACAAGTTGTAGAGCTAATGCAAAAACCTTTTAATGTGAATACATTAATTGATACAGTAGAAGACAAAGAAATTTATTCTGAGTTAAAACGATTGGATGTAGATTTAGATATCATTAAAGCTATTAATCCAACACATGAACAAATAATAGATTTGTTAAAACGATTAAGGACAGTACAAAAGGGTAGAACATTTTAGTTTAGGCTTTATTGATTAATGCATGCTAATGATTAACGTCGCAATAAATAATAACAACAACAAGTTCCATAAGTCATTCTCTTTGGTGTAATTTGATTTATAAAATTAGTAATGTTTCATATTAAAGTACAGAATGTATTAATGTATGGCATACACAATCAATTTATATTTAAAAGTATCATTGCTAATAGACATTTAGAAATAAGTCATCATTAAGATACTTATTAGCAGAATTTAGATGTGAATTCCCTTTTTTCATATCTTGAATTTTGATTTGATGGCATAACTCTATAAATCTCCGAAAGCTTTATGAATTCCAAGAGACAGTGATGATATAATTTTGGAGATATTGTTATGTTCAATCGAATAGGAGCAGTTATACTTCTGGTTTCAGATATGAAAAAATCTCTAAAGTTCTATAAAGATACCCTAGGAATGGAATTAAAGAAAGAATCGGAAGATTGGATTGAATTTGTAAAACATGGAACAACTGTACTTGCTTTACATCCTACAAAAAAAAGGAAGATGACAAAAACTAATAGCATGTTAGTAGGCTTCAACGTTAGTAATCTAGAATCAGTCTGTAGCGAACTAGAAAAGAAAGAAGTAAAGTTTTACAAAAAGTTGACCGAGCAACCATTTGGAAAACATGCTATTATAAAAGATCCTGATGGCCATTTAATTTCACTGACAGAGATAATTTCAAAAGAAGAAGAATATATGCAGATACCTTACTATCATGGTTTTGCACCAGCTTGATGATTATAATTGCCTTCAATAGGGACCTGCGGCATTAATAGTCAAATTAATCTTACTATCTTTGAATTATATATTGTTTTCTCAAATCCTTGGTGATGGACTTTCTATTGCTAGCCACTTACGGATAATCTTGATTGAGATTACTATAGTACTTCTTGGTCCTTTTAAGGATAATTTATTATCATTTGTTGTTGTGATAAAGCCACACAAGTCAAAAAAATTTATGGATTACTTATAGATACTCAAACTGGTTAGCCAACATTAAGATAGACCTATGCTAAACTATAAATAAAATATTAGATTATTATTAGCGACAATAACTTCTAAAACACGAAAGCTTGTTGGCAGTTGTATATTTTATAGGCCAATCAATAGAATAATGTAATATTTTTTGGTTTATACTATGAGAAACATTTAATTCAAAATCTCTCAGGCCTTGCAACCTGTCAAGTGTGTATGTTCTTTGAAAATATGCCACTCCTCTAACAGTCTTCAGCTTCTTTTATAATTGAGCTGCTTCAGTGCTTTTAATTTATCTGGGAGAAATGTGAATCATTCTATCCTTGAATACAGCAGGGCAAAGGATGCATTTCAGAGAAGCTACAACCAATAGTGCCATTATAAGATATAATTTTAAGAATGTTCTATTTGACATAAGGATATTGTGTTGTGTTTTATGGTATACTACCATTTTTTACCTGCACTTTGTCGCATATAATAAAAAAGATACTGCTGGGCGTAGCCAGAATATTTCCCAAAGTATTTTCTAATAGATTCCGAAAATGTTATATATTGATCATAGTTTATTTTTTTGCTCTTATTATTTTCCTTTTCTTTTCCATTGTGACTTAAAAGCCAACTATAATGGTGGGAAAGTGCTCTTGTAATCCAGATATCAATAGGAAAAGCCTCAAGCTTCTCTAGAGAGAATAATAGTATACAATCAGCAATTTTATTACCTATGCCATATACTTTCAATAATTCTTTTTTTGCATCGTCATAGCTAGCTTGTATTAGATATTTAACATCAAGGTTTCCTTGGATAATACTCTCGGCAAGCAATTTAATTGCTTTTGCTCTATATCCAAGTCCACAGGAACGCAAGTCCTCGATTGTTGCTCTGTTTAGATCAGCGGCAGTAGGAAACGTAAAAAATTCTTTTCCATCAACTCCTATTCTTCTACCAAATTTTCTCGAAAGGCTATTTAGCATTCTGCGAATCATTAGGATATTAGTATTGCTAGCACATACAAAAGAAAACATACACTGATAAGGATCCTGGCGCATCAGACGCAGCCCTGAAAATCTTCTTATTGCATTAGATAAAAGAGTATCATTTGGAAAACTAGATAAAATATATTTAATATCATCATCCAATCTGAAAACATGTTGTTCCCATCCTTTCATATCGGGAAAGGAGTAAAATTCGATCAATCTATCGTTTTTATTTATATTTTTATTTTGCTTAGGATTATCTGCCACAAAGGTAGAAAATTTGAGGATATGTTCTCCATATATTCCGTACCACGCATTGTCAATTCTTTTCCACAAGAACATCTGTCCACTATTTATGCTGATCTCTAGATTGATGATTTCTTGGTCGAGGCATACAGAAGACAAAGGCTGTAACAACTACAGCTATCCTTATGAACTCCTTACTCATATTCTTTATTGAACTTTTTTAGTTTCTTCTTCTTCTATTTTTTTTAAATCATTCTTTAAAATATCAATAGTTTTTGGAATTTCATTTTTGGCGCATGAAAAGCAAACCTGTTGTAAGGATAAGGGATAGGTAAAATATTTTTCATTAAGAGCTATATCTCTTTTGCAGGATACGCACTTTTTCCTTTTATATGGATCAGTATTTTTTATGATCAATGGGATATAAACAAATTAGAAATCATCTAATTTATAGGTATGACACTCTCTGCTAACATTATTTTAACTTGATTTTATTTTGGCAAGGGCTTGGGAATATCAAACTCGATTAAAATTAAAAGAGAATATTGTATACATTGACTATACAGTTTACTATAAATAATAGATAAGGTTGATTCAATAAAAGGACATGATTACAATAAAATCAACAATCATAGAATAACAGAAATGAAAGATAAATAAATTAAGAATCAATTCCATAAAGCAGGTAAAAATGACTGATCATCAACTATTTCTAATCCGAATTTTCATGAGTCGATACTAAATCTATATTATACAAATAAAATTCCTTTTACATATTAATTATAACTTGATTGTTGGATTTGTTCTTCCAAGAAAATTCTTACAGCTAAGAATCAAAATTCTGGATGCAGACATAACCTCATATTAACTCTATAATCTAGTAAAGGTTAATTAGTATTATTTTCAAATGGGAGTAAATTAAAAAAAAGTAATGCTGTGATTGTCATTCAAAGTATTATATATCCGTTTTTGGTAAAGGTAGATTGGAAGTATTATGAAGCCTAATAATTTTGCAATGAGAGACTGGCATTTAGAGCATGTTGAAAAAGTCATAATTCGTTATATAACAGGTATATCTCCTGATGCCTCGTCATTTGAAAAACGTAATTTCAAGAAATATAGTACCATTTCAAACTGTGCTAAACAGATTGAATATGATATAAAACATGGCGTAACGACCGATGAGGTTTTGGCGGTAATGCAAAAAGTTAGATATGACAAATCTTTCTCGCAGCTGCGTGCAAATCCAGAGACAATACCAAGACTTGACGAGCTAGAAAGGCAAGTTTGCGCTCCAAAAAAAGTAACGTCTTGGTAATATATCGTTAGTATTTCCTATATTGTTATTAATAATTTTCTTCTTTTACATAGTAGTCTTCTAGTAGATGTTGTATCTCTATGTTAAGAGATATAACTTTGTTGGGACGTTTATTATAAATCTCGTTATATTTATTATTGGTAAATTTGTCAAGAAAGCATTGACTTATCTCTATATTGTAAAGATTTCATCTAGTTAAGATTAGCGCAATATTCTACTGCCTCAATCTATCCTTCTTCATCCTCTACGGCGGCGGCCTCGGTGACAACGAAATCTACAGAGGCAACATCAGTTACACCTTGCCCATCGATGACAGTCAACCGAAATGTTAATGTCGTGTCTCCGTCTATCTCATCACATGCCGGAATTGCAAATGTACTAATGGGTGCTCCAGAATCTATTATATCAACATCAGGTTCTCCTCCTGTCTGTTCCCACCTTGCTGTTATAGGAACCATAGGGCTGACGGTACCTTCCAAAGTAACAGTGCCATCAGTATCACATGCAGCACTGCTTGGCGTGGCTACAGCTGTAGAGATATTAATTGGAGTAGCTTGAGCGGTTAAATTTTGTTCACCAGGAGATGGTTGAGGAACGCTCGCATTACTACTTATTTGCCCCCCACCAGCCGTCGCAGCAACATTCTCACCTATGTTTGCACCTCCACCTATGTTTGCACCTCCACCTATGTTTGCACCATCAGCTATTCTTGTGTTTTCAGCTATGCTCGCACCCTGAGCTATGCTCGCACCTCCACCTATGATCGCACCCTGAGCTACTCTTGTGTTCTCACCTATGCTCGCACCTCCACCTATGTTCGCACCATCAGCTATGTTTGCACCTCCACCTATGCTCGCACCTCCACCTATGCTCGCACGTACACCTATGTTTGCACCTCGACCTATTTTCGCATTCTCAGCTATGTTTGCACCCTGAGCTACTCTTGTGTTATCAGCTATGTTTGCACCCTGAGCTATTCTTGTGTTCTCAGCTATGCTCGCGTTATTACCTACAGTTACACTACTGCCCATGGTCGTATTATCACCTATAGTTACACTACTGCCCATGGTCGTATTATTACCCACAGTTACACTACTGCCCATGGTCGTATTATTACCCACAGTAACGCCACTTGCAAGTTGTTGCGCTTCGGCTAATAACAAACCAACTTTATTCCCCGTTGTATTAATCATATCAGTTATTGTTATTGCAAGTGCAAAAACCGCCATAAATCCAACACTTATCAGCAGAGTATTTCTATTCATTTTGTTAGTATATTCAAAGGTGTCTATCTAATATACCTTGTTGCTTATCTGCCTCTTTCTGTTATAAATTCAATACAGTCAGCAGCAAAATCCTTGAACGTGGTAGTGATATGGCTCCATAATTTATGTGGGAGTATCGACAATCCTTTGTGGCAATAACTTCGTTTAATGGCTATTGCTATATTTGTATAACTTATGAAACTATTTCGCAGGCTATTTGAATAGAGCCCCTTTTCAAAGCCAGAAATAAAGTATACACTGCTATAATATACATTTCAGTGAGTCGCATACAGACCAAGAAAACTCCTTTTCTCTTCATTTCATATACCGTTGTAAATTCTTGTTATTATTATATCAATAGTATTTCTCAATATCTATGGACAAATTTCACTTATTATAGCCATACATACACTACGGACATAGTTGTATGCATATGATCATTCTTATGACTAATCAATAGATGCTACACGTTTAAGTTATTACTGGTACGAATTTAAGTCGAGTAGCAATAAATGGAAATTCGTTGATCTATACACAAATTTTGAAATAGATTTGTCATGATTGGGGCACTGAGTAAATTATCTGATGAGAAACGGATTAAAACTATTAATTAAATAGTGACATACAAATGCCAACTTATATCCTGTTAGATGATACTTGTATTGCATATTTTGATAGCGACTGTAACAGTTTAGATTATGATGATGCAGATGATATTCTCGATTAGTATGAACAACCCAGGTAGATATGGCAACTGTTAAAGCCACGGACCAACCATGATCTTTGTATAATAAGACCTGTAACGGTGAAATTGACTGGCAGGACTGTAACTTCGGTTCTGTCTGTATTTCTATCTCCAGATATAAAAGAAAAATATCTTTAACCAGTTATCAACATCATGTTGTCTCTATCACATGTTACTTTCTGGCATGGTATTAATTATTATTAATATCACCAAAAAACATTCAGTTCTATCTTTGATCTGCTACATATACTTCTACATGATGATATTCTTGCGAATCTGCTTCATAGATAATACTATACTTATTCCTTAACCATTTACATTCATATCATTATAATCATAACTAGTAATAATCTGAACCATTTATTTATCTTCAAAGTTTCATCAACAAATATGTTTTCTTGATTTTCATCTTACTACTACTGCAAAAATCTATCTATTAGTCTCGAATATTTTTTCATCATTTCCAAATAAAGCTGTATGCGTGTTTTTTTCATTTTGTAATTGGTTCGTGACTTTTACATGTGAATTTAAATTCTAGATGTAAAATACAACAAGTAAAGACCATGTGAGATTATAGCGTGTGGAGTATGCTCAATAATGCATTTCAGAATATACAAGAAACTATTAGGACACAGCTTTATGTTATGCAAACACTATTTGAAAATACACTTAAGTTAACGGAGCCTGAGCCAGGTAGAGAGCATATATATATATATATATATTTTATTAATTTAGTACTAACAAGTTTTGGTACACATCCCAACAATTTTGATACTTCTTAATTCAAGAATAGTCACAATAGCCTTTTGAATATCGCGTTTTGATATAAAGTCAAAATCCCATGCATCTATAAATCTTTGATATTCTTGTTCTAGTGTCTTGGCTGTGTCTTGGAATACAACCATCTTCTCAGGAGTATCTGGTGCCTGGTAACCTTTCGCGACCATAATCGGACATCTTTTGTCTCCAGCTAATGGAATATACCAAGCATTTTTTGCAAATTCGTATCGACCAGTAATAACAGCATCATACATACGCATTAATTCATCATTTGATAATTTTTGCATATCCGAAAACCAGGGTTCATTCTCAAATTTTACTACAGGTAATACGTAGTTATTCTTTCTGCTTTTTATACCACTATTCCTAAATATCACTACATTATAGTCATAGTCAATCAGATAAAAATACCTTTTCTCCTGTTTAAACATGCTTGACGTCTGAATTAATATCAATAAAAGACACTTGCATTATGTTATCAATATCTTACAACGTAAATTATAAATGAATCTCTACCGCTTGTTCTTGTTAAAGCATTTACTGCCTTGTCTAAATTTAGTTACTTTTTAGTTACTTGCTCAGTTAATGGGATTACTATACGATCTTATTTTGCTGATTATTAGATTCTAGTAATATAGTTTATCTCCAGTTATTATTAGTCTCCCTACTAGAATATTGTTCTCCTAAATTCATAAGAATAGTATTAAAATTGACTAGAGCAAATGTAAGTGAAACAAATATCTTGCCTTTTTTAATGATATTTTGGCCTATCTAAAAATAGAGACGAAAGAGATAAATTGAAAGTAAATTCTTTTGTATCAATGAATAAAAGACACTCTGCAAAATACGCAATTTTATCTGGAATTGCGTTTTTAGCATTACTTGCACCATTTTTAATTGATGTCAACAGCCAATTTATACAGCAAGCATTAGGACAAGATACTGCTACAACAAATACAACCACTACAGCAATTAATCAAGCTGATAGGACATTAATGCCATTTGTAATCAATGTTACACGTAATACTAATGCAACAGGTACAGCAGCAGAATACATCGTAAATGTAACAACCTCTGGCATGACTAATACATCTGGAATGTCAGACAATCAAACTGGTCTTGAGATAACACCATTTCTGGTAGACGTACTTCGTAATACTAATGCAACAAGCATAGCAGCAGAATACATCGTAAATATAACAACTGGCGCTAATGATACAACTGCACAATAATAATATATCATCACAATCTTTTTTTCCTAAAACAAAATTATGATATAGTTAGAAATAATATTTCTTATACTTTATCTACTATCAATCATAATGAAGGCGATTTTTAAATATCCCGTCGTGATTAGTAATCAATATTATCGAAATAATAATGTTATCTGATTATAGAATAAAACAGTAAATATATTATGTTGTTTTGACGATTGTGTATCTTGTTTTTAATATTTCAATATAGATATCTTTATAATTAGTTAATTCATAATGTGGAGATATTTTATCAAATTTACAAAGAACAAAGAAAACACTAAAAGTGAAATATTTACTTTACATTAGACAGCATTTGTTTTGAACATCAAAATCATTTCCTTAGTAATTCGATGGTAGACTATAGATAAAACATTTATTGCATAATTGAGTCAATGTACTATACATCAATCTTATTTGTAATGCCAAACTGCTGATGATATTGTATTATACAATTTTACAATCTATAGGTTACATATTAATTTGAAAAATGGATCAGAAGTTACATGAAGAGATATTCGTGATTAATTGATGTTAATATATATCCATAATTATAAATGTGGTGTTTAGATATTCTTCTCGATAAAATCAATAATGATACACGAATACTGCAGCACGATCTACAACTGCAACAACAATTAGCCTAGATGCTAACAATCAGTTCTACCTGTAGGGCATATAAAAGCATAACAGAGTTCGTGGATGCCATATGTAAAAAAACAGCTACAATACAGGTAACTTTAACATCTATTGCAACATATTTAACTTACATTTATAGTTTCTAATTAACATATATTGTGTGGAATTGGTCTAAATCGAATAATCAATAAATTAGAGCCAGTGTTGGATATTTAGAAAATTATCAATTGGCTCTTTTTTAAGCAATTTAATAAGAGCCAGCGTCTGAGGAATTGATAGCACAGGTTTCTTGAAATGGTTATCGATAGATATCCTCGGACAGGCAACTTGTACAAATGCATCGATACCTTTGAAAATTTGTATACGATCTTCGGTAATATCTGTCAATGCAATTAGTTGCACCTTCTTTCCTAACTGTTCAAAAGATTTCTTTAATTCAAGTGCCTTTATATGTGCAAATTGTCCTTCTTTTAATCCAATTATAATTCCTATTATTTCTGCATCCAATGCTTTATAGATCGATAAGATGGCTTTCTTTTGTAGTTGTTTAGCAATTCCATTAACTTCAGAATATTCTTCGAAGTATGGATCCAGCATATATGTTGGTTTTTCTGTGGATATTGCAATGCTCGCTGAATGAAATGCGCTTTGACCTAAGAAAATATAAGCGTCAACTTGGTTTTGGACATTATATGCTGGATAGAATTCGCAGCCAAAAACTTGTGCATCATTGAGCTGTCCTTTTCCTCTACCGATAATTACCTGGTAACCAAATTCTTCAAAGATCTCTCTGACACGTGTGATTTGATTAAGGTGTTGGCTATCAGTTACTAAAGATAGTGAATTGTAGTTTTTACTTTTAAGTTCTAATGCACATTTTCTTGCTATTCTATCGAAAATGATATCGTCAAATGCATCGATCATTACTACTTTCTCATCAAATATTTCCATCGATATAGTATGGCCAATATTGAACAAAATTTCAGCTCCTAACATATCTGCTGCATGCGTATTCAGATCGCATGAACCCCAACATGTATCGCCAATAACATAGGCGGGAATTCCAAATTTTTCTGTGATACTACTTGCGCTATTTTGAATTTTCGGTATAAGAGCTTCTGGCCCATTGAGTGCTACAGAACGAGGCTTTCGTTCATTAATTATTTTGAATATTCTTTTTTCATCTATTATCATCATGTCTAGTTAGCCACCTTAAGAGAGCATAATTTGCGGATTGTCAATATCACTATTTCATATACAATACAATAAATCCAATCTCTTTCCCTTGCAGATATTACTTTTTTATCTATTTGCACTGACAAGTTTTCTCAACCAATCAGAAATATAAATTAAATTTAAATTATACGAAATACGAGAATTTAATTATATCTTTTTATATGCCATAATAATTATTAAGTTTATAAGTTGTTCTCATAATTCTCTTTTTTCTAAAAATATTATTTGTCTAAATACATTTTAAAAATATAAGAAAAGAACGAGTCATGAACCTCAATATATAGATTATTCTAAAATAGAAACAATATTTATTCTTACTATACATCGTTATAAAGAATTAGTAGCCAGATTCATAGACGATATTTTGAATATGATTACAAATATAGATCAATTCTTAATATCAATAGAATAGGTATTACTGAGAATCTCTGGCGCTTTATTAGCACCCATGTTTTTGAATCGAACAGATATTTTTTCACTATTGGCATCAACTAAGATTTGGAATCTGCTAAACCCTTTGGTAGTTTGAAAAACGTGCTCAAATTTAATAGGAACGGAATTATTTCTTAAGGATTCAGGAATTTGTGGTTCAAAATGGATTTTATTCTCAATCATATTCATTTTCATCCCTAACATCATCTCACGCAAGGCATAAGTATACATCCCGACTGACCAAGCCTGAAGTATACAAGAATTAAATGGTTCAGGTCTATCGCCTCTATATGTTTCGGCAAACATGCCATTTTCAGACAGGATCCGTTCCGCCATTGATTCTATGTAATAAAGTGCCTGTTCTTTCCTTCTGAATTTAATTTCACTTATAGCGGCCCATCCTGTAACTAGAGGCCAAACAGCACCATCATGATAAAGGCTCGGATGATATTTAGGATCTAATGCGCTTAATGTTCTGACGCCCCAAGCTGTTGTAATATCATCTTTTTCAATCCTTGTGAGAACATATTCAGCTTTGGCTCTATCTTGAACTGCATCTGTCATCAAAAGTACCAACGCATTGGGTCGAATACTCGGATCCTTTGAGCCATCCTTTCTTATTGTATCATGATAAAATTTGGTAGTGGCATTCCAATATTCTAAATCAATTTTATCCCGTAGTTGTTCGGCTGACTTTTGCCATTTTTCCCTATTATAATTATCTCCTACGATCCTCGCTAGATTACTTCCTATTTTCAAACTTTCGTAAAACAGAGCTTGAATATCATTAGCACTTTTCCTTCTATCGATATGATCCATCCATGTAGAATCTTGTATAGGTAATTTTTCAGCAACTCCTGTAAATCCATGCTCTACTAATCCATCACCATCAGAATCTTTCAAAAATCCCCAATTTACAAGATCGGTAATGGATTCCCATCGCTTTTTTAGGTAGCCAATATCACCAGTAGCTAACACATATTCGTGTATTGCCCATGGAAAAAGAAAAGTAGAATCAGCCGACCCATAAGTTGTATTGTGTAAAAAAGCCTGCCCACTTATTATCATAGGCAACTCACCTTTCTTTGCTAGTGATGAGGTTTTTTTAGCTTGGTAATGTAGAAAATTTTCAATTATTGAATAGACAAAATAATAATCCTCCATAGACAAATAACCTCTTAGCGCCCAACCAGTATCTCTCGCCCAATAATTAGGGAACCTTGGTAGTCCCGCACAAATTCCCGCTCCAAGTTCATTGTATTCTGCTTTTAAATATTCCATGCTCACCTTTGCTTTGTCTAAAGCTTTGAGTAGTTTCGCAACAGTTGGATTTTGTTTTGAAGTTGATTCTGCATATAACGTAGAAGAGAAGACAGTTATGAAGTGCTCCCGGGTATCTTCTAAAAGTTGCCTGTAATTATCTCTTATAAACCTGTATTCTTTTATACAATCTTTAGAACTGCTAAAACTGCCAGCGCCGACAAGAGAAATCTCACAACTCTTTCCTGCTTCAATTTCAAGGTCATAAGATAGCTCGAGGTCATTATCAAAAGAATCCGTTAGAATTTTAGAAGGCCTCAAATCTCTCGGTGCAACTCCAATTGTTCCATAATAATGAGCAACACCTTTTTTGGCACTTGTTTGTATTTGCAGGCAATTATCCGTCGTAAGCAACTTTGAATAATTACTTTGAGAAATAGCAGCAAGACCATAACTGGTGATATTGCCATCAATAAGAAAATGAACTCGAATCTTTCGTTTGGTTTTTTGAATTTTCTTCTTTAAACCCATTTTTGAAAAATCACTATGTTTATCTAAGAGATCAAGTTCTAAGCGCATAACAAATCCTCTGTTTTCTACAGGTACGAATAATGTCCTTTTTACTTGCAATCCTGCTACTTCATGCCTAGTAGAGAGAAATCCTTTCTCATGTCTTGAAGACACAACAAAATTTGGAAGCCGCTTACGTATACCATCATCCATAGAAATTTCAACTATAATCCGGCCAAAAGCTCGTGCAGGAGGCACATATAATCCTCCATTATCATATTTAGCACCCATCCATGTCCAATTAGCAGAAAGTGATCCGCTAGATGAACAAACTATATATGCCTTTTTTCCAGATAATATTAATGGGTTCGTAAAGTTCTTAAAGATAGTATCTTCGTTCGTTGTAACAGATTCTTGATCATCAACTAGATTAGAAGAGAGAAAGATCCTTTCTCTCCGTTCTCCTGCATAATCGGTGAAGGTAAAGGGAATAATTATCTGCTCGAAGCCTTCAAGTTTACTCAAAATTACAATTTTGTGTTTCTTTTTTTCTTCCAATCCATCTTCTTTTATTATTAAGAATCTTGCACTCTGGAAAGGCTTAAATGGAATAGGTCTATTTTCAGAAAGCGCTGAGGCATTTATGACATCCTCTGAGGTTGCAATAAAAATCGATTTCTTTGGGATGGGAATCTCATTTACATAGATATCAAGCGATACAATATTTCCGCCTAAAGGCACTGGCGGATTTAGCAAAGAGAAAATAAATCCCTGGTGTTTATTCTCACCCTCGACTATCATCACATTTTTTAAACTTCCCTCAATATAGGAGAGTACAGTATGTGTTTTATCTAATGTTCTTACCATCCCACTACACCTAACTAGCGTATCATCAGCAGATGAACGAATAACCCTCTTAAATTTTAAACTATAAAATACTTTATAAGACTATCAATATGTAATAGACCATATTCTCCAATAAAACTAGATGTTGATATATGCAGTAGTGACAAAAATTATATATGTTAGCAATCAGTAACAATTGCTAATTTAGTATCGAAAACTGTGAAGAGTAAATAAAAAATTGACATCTATTGGTAAAGTCTTGGTTGGAGATAACTATCCAGTTAGGGTGATGGGAATAATTAATACTAGTCCAGAATCATTTTACAAAGAATCCATTAAAACTAGCACCAAAGAAATTGTTGAAACAGCTATAGAGATGCAGAATAGTGGAGCCGATATAATAGATATAGGTTCAATGTCTACAGCGCCCTACCTTCAAACTATCATTTCTATTGAAGAAGAAATCAAAAGAATGAAACAAGCAATAAACATAGTAAGGAAAAGTTGCAACTTACCAATTTCAATTGATACACCAAGATCAAGGGTGGCTAAAGAGGCTATCGCCTTTGGTGCTAATGCTATCAACGATATTACTGGGTTAAAGTATGACAAAGAGATGGCAGATATTGTATCAAAATCAAATCTTCCAGTCATCGTAGGTGCACATAATAGGAATAAATCGTTACCAAAGGCCAACTTGGGCAAAATCTCTGGTACGATAAAACTTCTAAAGGAGAGCATAACGATTGCAAAAAGAGCAGGTATTAGTAACGACAATATAATCATAGATCCATCTATTGGATTTTTCCGAGTTGATGGTAAAAATCCATTCTTTACAGAAATGAAAGATGTACCTTGGTATAGTCGAGATATTGAAGTA
>Ga0126304_10000752_pt1 | contig 14105 bp, 11 predicted proteins | sample Plot25_FD_92538 | JGI IMG/M metagenome (GOLD analysis project Ga0126304, IMG submission 92538) | Serpentine soil microbial communities from UC McLaughlin Reserve, CA, USA - Plot25 | ecosystem: Environmental > Terrestrial > Soil > Grasslands | place: USA: UC McLaughlin Reserve, Lake County... | reverse complement strand
GCGATTGCCGCCAACAAGATTCACGGAATCCGCGCGGCGATGTGCACAGACGAGACGATCGCCCGCTACTCCCGCGAGCACAACGGCGCGAATGTGATGACGCTCGGATCCTCTTTGCTGGCCGGGCCGGACGCCGCGATCCGGATCGTGGATGTGTGGCTCGGCACTCCGATGCGAGAAGCTCGTTACATTCGCCGGTTGTTGAAAATCCGCCGCTTGGAACAGAATCCGGATTGATGCTGAATCCACAGGACCTGCAGCGCCTCGTCGAGATGATCACCGAGGAGGTCGTCGCCGCTCAGCGTGCCGCCACCGCATCCGGCCCGTGCGCGTGCCATGCCGTTCAATCCGACTGCTGTCCGGATCGGCTTCGCTCGGTCGTCGAGGCCGGTGCCACCAGGCTCGGTCTTCATGCGACCGGTGCCGGCACCAGCGCCGTGTCGACCATGATCGATCACACGCTGTTGAAGGCGGATGCGACGCGCGAGGAGATCGACAAGCTGTGCCGTGAGGCAGCCGAGTTCCATTTCGCCACCGTCTGCGTGAATCCCGCGTGGGTCGCGCACGCGGCAACCCGGCTGCGCGGCAGCGGAGTCGGCGTCTGCTCGGTGGTCGGCTTCCCGCTCGGGGCAACAACCCACGACGTCAAGCAGTACGAAGCGAGGCGCGCCATCTACGATGGCGCGACCGAGATCGATATGGTGATCAACGTTGGCGCCTTGAAGTCAGGCGACCTGCGCACGGTAGAACGGGATATCGAAGCGGTGGTCGAGCCCTGCCGGCAGTGCGGTGTCATCAGCAAGGTGATCATCGAGGCCGCGCTCCTCAATGACGAACAGAAGATCACAGCCTGCACTCTGTCCAAAGCGGCCGGCGCCGATTTCGTGAAGACTTCAACCGGGTTCGGACCAGGAGGCGCGACGGCTGCCGATGTCGCGCTGATGCGGCGCGTGGTTGGCGATGAGATGGGGGTCAAGGCCGCCGGCGGTGTGCGGGACCTCGATGGCCTCAAGGCGATGGTGGCGGCCGGTGCGACTCGCGTCGGTGCGAGCGCCGGAGTGAAAATCGTCCAGGAGTCACGCGGCCAGAAGCCGACGGGCGGGGGCCCCGCCGGTTACTGACCGCGGTTTCGTTTCAAACAGCAGCCCTAAAGGGCTGGACGACGAATTACGACTTCACCAGCTCGGTGACAGCGGCGGCGAGCATTTTCGCCTTCGCCTGATCTGCCGCTCCCGATGCGTCCTTGCTCACCTGCGCAGCGAGTCCTTTGAGAGCCTGCTGGCGCGCGTTGCCGGAGAGCTTCTCCGCCGCGGCGAGTCCTGTGCGGGTTGCACCGATCTGAGCTGAGCTCAGGCCATTCGTTCGTTCGAGCTGGTCCAGATACGCGCGTGCCTTGGCAAAGCTCGGCGGCCACACCAGTTTGCGCTGCTCCTGCGCATTCAGATAATCGAACTTCACCGTCTTGGCAGCGTCGATTTCATTCTGCGAGATCAGGCCGTTCGGCAGCAGCTCGTAAACGTCCAGACCTCGGGCGATCTCCGAACTCACGATCAGCCCGTTGTACCAGTAGACCGACCACGAACCGCCACTGATCATTCGCGTGGGGTCGACCGGGCCGCGGTCGTAGAAAGCAACTTCCTTCGGCTTGCTGACGTCGGTCCAGTCGAACACCGAGATGCCCCCTTGATACCAGCCCTGCACCATCACGTCCCGGCCCGGAATGGGTATCAGCGAGCCGTTGTGGGCCACGCAGTTCTCGAGTGATGTCTGCGGCGCAGGCATCTTGTAATAACTCTTGAAGTTCATCTTCTGGTTTTCGATGGTGAACAGCGCGTCGGCACCCCATTCGAGCTTGTCGGTATCGCGGCATCGCGGCTGCGATCCGCCGCCCCACTCGTCGGAGAAGAGAATCTTGCTGCCGTCGTTGCTGAAGGTGGCGGAGTGCCAGAACGACATGTTGATATCGGCCGCCTGGTCGATGCGCTTCGGATTGGCGACGTCACGGATGTCGAGCAGCAATCCATATCCGCCGCAGGCGCCGCCGGCAAGGCCGATGTCGGGATACACCGTGATGTCGTGGCATTGATTGGGTCCGGTGTTCTCACGGGGCGGGCCGCCGGCGCGTCCGCCGCCTGCCGCGATCACGTTCGGATCAGACGGGGGTGTCGCCGGCGGCGTCGCCGGAGGTGTCGTGGGCGGCGTCGGCGGCGGATTGGGCGCCGAGGGATCAGTCCCCGCCGGTGCACCGCCACGGCCTGGTTCGACGCGGCGGGGCGGCGGCGCCAGGCCGTAGAAGATCCGCGGCGAGCTGACGATCGCGGCCTTCTGGGGCGCGGCGAGCGGCACCTTGATTACCTCGAGACGGAAACGCGCGCTCTCCGGGTCATCGACCGGACCGTCTTTACAGCCCGGAAGCTCCTCGGCCGAGCGCACCCTAGAGGATCCGGAGACATAGATGTACACGTTGTCTTTGTCTTTCGGATCGGTGACGACGGTGTGCGTGTGCGAACCGCGGCAGGTCTGCACGTTGGCCAGGTACTTCGGCGTGTTGATGTTGGAGATGTCGAAAACGCGGATGCCACGCAACCGATCCTTGCTGACGGGCTCGGGTACACCCTGGATGCCGCAGTCGACGCGACCCGTGAGGCCTTCACCCGAGACGAACAGCAGGTTCTTGAAGACCGACACGTCGCTCTGCGATGCGGGGCACACGTAAGTCAGCGCGAGAACCGGTTTCGAGGGCGTCGAAATGTCGAAGATCTGGAAGCCGTTGTAGTTGCCCTGGATCGCGTACTTCCCCGTGAACGCGAGATCGGAGTTCGTCACGCCAAGGAATTTCTCCGCGGGTGGCGTGGTCGAAATCATCTTCATGTTCCACGCGGCCTGGGCCGCGTCCCATCGCCCGGCCGCAAGGCCGACTCGAGGATCGGGGCTCGGCGCTGTCGCGCCGACGATTGGCGTGACCGGTGCCGGCATCACACTCGGCGGTGGAGGCGGCGGGGGAGGAGGAGTGCCGCCGCGGCCGCCCCGGCCGCCGCCTGCCCCACGCCCGCCCGCCGGATCGGTGGCCGCAGGCGTTGCAGCTGCCGGTGCAGCCGTTTGCGACGTCGCCGCCGGTACTGTCGGAGGCGGTGTGGCGGCTGGCGCCGACGGCGCAGGCGCAGCCGACGGCGGTGGAGTGGCGGACGCGGTCGCCGGCGGAGTGGGCGTGGATGCCGGCGCGGAGTTGCCCGCACATGCAACCGCCAGCAGTGCCGACGCGAACGATGCGAAGAGTAGTCGTCTCATAATGAACTCCGTTGTGGCGTGTCGACTGGCGGTCTCATCGCCCGCCTGGTTTGACTGGTTGCGCGAGCATCTTCTGCATTCGTTCGATTTCCGCGGTCTGATCGGCGTAGATATCGGACGCAAATTTGAACAGATCGTCATCCTGCAGGGCGCCGTAGGCCTCGAAGATGTCGTCCACCATCTTCAGCGCGCCCTCGTGATGCTTGATCATTCCCTGCAGAAACAGGCGGTCCCATTCAGGACCGCGTGCCTTGTCAAGCCGGGACATTTCCTCGGCGCTCAGCATCCCGGGCATGAGCGTGTCGTGGTCCATGCCGTTCATCTTCATTCGATGGTGAGTGGCATCGGCCGCAGGAACCGTTTCGCCGCGGTCGCGCAGCCAGTTCCGCATGAAGGCGATTTCGTCCCCCTGCGCGACGACGATCCGTTCGCACAGGACTCGTACGTCGGGTCGCGCATCATGTGACGCCGCCCAGCCCGCCATCACGACCGCCTGGGCGTGGTGGGGAATCATGCCCGCCATGAACTCGGCGTCCGCGGCGTTGTACGGCGCTCTCACCAGATCCGGACGCGGCGGTGGATCGGCCTTCGCCGCGGGTTGCTGGGCCGCAGCCAGGCGAGCCAGCGACATGGCGACGAATGCCAGCGCGATCAGCTGTCGTTTCGTGGTCTTCATGATGGTGTCAGCGTCGCGTGGGATTGTATATCCATCCGAGCGGTCACGGTGGTCAAGGATCGGCGCGACGCGGCGGGGGCTGGGGGCCGAAGCGCGGGGAAGGCAGCTGGACGGATTGATCCCCGAACCGCCGCAGGATCCGCTTGCGCAACTCGCGTCCGATCTCCCACTGCTTGAGCGGAACGGTCTTCATCCTCATTTTCATCAGCACCGACCAGTCCGCCAGTGCTTCGACGCCCAGCACCTCCAGCGGTTCGAGGATCAGGGGGCGGAATCGATCGTCCGCCTGCAGTGATGCCCCTACTTCATTGAGGATCCGGGTAATGCGGTCGGGATCCTCTTCGTAATCGATGCCGATTTCGAGGACCGCATACGAGAACTCCTTGCTGCGGTTTGCCAGGGTGTTGATCGCACCGTTCGGGAACACGTGAACAGTGCCCTCCACATCCCGAAGCACGATCGTTCGGAGGTTGATCGCTTCGACCAGCCCGCCTGTGCCGTTGATCGCGGCGACATCGCCGACGCGGACCTGGTTCTCGAGGATCAGGAAGAAACCGCTGATGATGTCGCGAACCACTGTCTGCGCGCCGAAACCAACGGCGAGTCCGACGATGCCGGCGCCCGTGAGAACCGGAGCGATGTCGAGACCGAGCTCACGCAGGATCATCAGCACCGCCACGGCGCATACCACCGCAGTCGTCGCGTTGTTGACGACAGATCCGAGTGTGCGCGCGCGCTTGCCCCGCTCGAGCGCATCGAGATCCGTGCCGAGACTGAGGTCGTGCTCGAATCGTCGCACCAGCAGCGTGCAGGTCCGGATCAGCGCGTACGCGAGCGCCGCGATCAACAGGATCTTGAGGCCGGCGCCGAACGCCCATTCCGCCAGCGTCCGCAGATGCACGCCTGTTCGTGGGCGGAGGCCCGCGATCTCCATGGCAGGAACGATCAGAACGGCGAAGGTCAGTACGAAGGACGCGATCCCGAGCAGTCGCAGCGGACGACGCACGGCCGGACTGGAGGTCACAACCGTGTCGCGAAGCAGCGCTCTCAGTCCACGTGCCGCCAGCCGGCAGACGATTCGCGAGGCGATCCACGAGACCAGCAGCGAAATGAGAAGCGTGAAAAGGACCGTCCGCCAGTCGCTGGGGGCGGCGAAGAGCCTGGTGAGGACAGATTGAGGCATGAACGGGCGAAGAATAACAGATCTGTCATGTTAAGTACCATGCCGTCAGAGACTTGCAGAATTTGTTGTTGACAGATGCGCCACTCGCCCCCACACTTACCCGGCGCCAGTGTGGCGCGGATTCAAACCAGCGAGGGACCCCTAATGAAACAACTCTTCACCACACGTGGGATAGTCGCCGGAGCAGTAATCACCGTGCTTTGTTCGACAGTGGCGACGGCGCACCACTCATGGCGCAAATATCACTGGGCAACGACCACGGGAGTCGTCTCGCTGGAGGTTGGTGACAATGTCGACGCCAACTGGGACACGCATCTGACCGTGGCCGTGTCGGACTGGAGCGTCTCCTCGAACCTGGACTTGACCAAAGTTCCCGGTGGGACCAACCCTGCTACCTGCGCTCCGACAACGGGCCGTATCGAGACGTGCAATGGCAGCTACGGCAACAATGGTTGGCTGGGCATTGCACAGATCTGGATCCAGGGTTCGGCGCACATCTACCAGGCGACGACGAGGTTGAACGATACCTACTTCAACACGGCGACCTACAACACACCGGCGTGGCGCCAGCTGGTCACGTGCCAGGAGGTCGGACACGATTTCGGGCTGGACCATCAGGACGAGAGAAACAACAACGTGAATCTCGGCACCTGTATGGACTACACCAACGATCCTGACGGCTTCGCGGGCGGCGCATCGCCCTCCGATCCTTCGAACGAGCACCCGAACCAGCACGATTACGATCAACTTGCCTCGATCTATTCCCACAGGGATTCTACCAACACCGCCGGCGCATCAACCGCCAGCCGCGCCGCGGCGCGACCCGAGGCGGCCGATTGGGGCCAGCTGGTTCGCACGAGTCCCGACAACCGCGTTCAGACATACGAGCGAGACCTCGGCAACGGCAACCGGGTCGTCACGCACGTGTTCTGGGCCGACCCGGAAGGCGACGCGAAGCCCGGCCGTCGCTGAAACTCCCTGTCTTCGTGAAGAAGACCGGGTGCGTCGTGCGCCCGGTCTGTCTAAACCCCCTTCAAACCGCCTTCGCCTCCGTCCCCGCCATCACGTACAACGGCATTCGCAGGCTCGCCCGGCACCCGCGCCGGTCCTCCCGATTGAGCAGCAGCAGACTGCCGCCATGAGCTTCAGCGATCTGTCGGCTGAGGACCAGCCCGATACCGGACCCGCCAGGTTTTGTCGTGAAGAACGGTACGAACAGGTTCCCGGTATTCGACAGTCCCGGCCCTTCATCGTCCACCCATAACTCCATTGATGCGGCCGGCCCGGGAAGCCGGTTCCAGCCGACCGTGACGCTGCCGCCGGTTTCGCGCACCGCGTCCAGGGCGTTGCGAATGAGATTGATCAGGAGCTGCTCGAGTTGATCGCCGTCCGCCTGAACGATCAGCGGCGGACCGGGCACGACGCGGATCTGGTGCGCCTTCTCGAGCGTGACGACGCGATCGACGAACGTGCCGACGTCCAGGGTCGTGAGTTTCGGCGGCGGCAACTTCGCAAGCCGCGCGTACGCGCTCATGAAGCGGCTCAGTGACTCCGACCGGGACGCGATGACGCCGAGGCCGCGCTGCATGTCTTCGCGCCAGTCTTCGGGTGGCGGATCCCTTTCGATGATGGTTGCGAGGCTCCCCGCGATCGACTTGATCGGCGCGAGCGAATTGTTCATCTCGTGGCCGATGACGCGGATCAGGCGCTGGAACGCCTGGCGTTCTTCCTCTCGCAGTGGACGGCTCAAATCCGAGAGCACGAGAAGTTCGTGCGGGCGGCCACCCTGGCGGAACTGGCTGCGCCGCACCTCCCAGCGGCCGACACCGCCGGCAAACGCGGTGTTGATCACGCGAGGTGCTTCACCTCCGAGATATGGATCGAGCGAGATCTCGGCCGCACGCCGTCCGAGCAGCCGCTCCGCAGGTAATGCGAGCAGCCTTGCACCCGCACGATTCACGAACTTCAGTTCTGACTCCTCGTCGAACGTGAATACGGCGACGTCGATCTCGGCCATCACCTTGCGCAGCAGCGTCGTGGCTTCGAGCGCGTCCAGGCGCTGATGCCGCAGCGTCTCGACCAGCGCGTTCACTTCGACCATGACCTCGCCGAGCGGATCCCCCCCACGGGCACCACGTGCGCGAATCGAGAAGTCACCTTCGCCGAGGGCGGCAAGCAGGTTCGAGAGCGTCTGCAGGGGAAGCACCACCCGTTCGCGCAGTGCGAAAGCAAAGCCCAGGCAGAAGGTGACGATCAGGACGCTCAGGGTCCATTGGACTTTGGGCGTGTAGTCGCCCGTCCACCACAGGAAGATCAGGGAGATCATCGCGCCGGGGAGCGCCGACGCGAACGCCATCAGCAGGATGCGCTGATCGTGGCTCAGTCGCGGCTGCCGCCGGGAGTTACCGCGAGACATCGGTCTTCATCGTACCGTAGTGCAGCCCTTCAGGGCTGCCGTGTGGTGTGCTGGCGCGATCAGAGGCCGTAGCGTTGCAGGCGTCTGTAGAGCGCGCTGCGGCTCAATCCCAGCGCCTTGGCCGCCTGGCTGACATTGCCGTCGTAACGGGTCATCGCCTTCTTGATCAGGAAACACTCCACGTCCTCGAGGCTCATGTCCTCCAGCCGTCCGGCACTTTCTCTGGCGGTGCGCAACCCGAGGTCGCCGGTCTTGACGAGCGGACCGCCGGCCATCAGGACGGCGCGTTCGACCGCATGATCGAGCTCGCGCACGTTCCCGGGCCACGAGTGATCGAGCAGCATCTGCATCGCGCCGCTTTCGAAGCCAGTGAGACGTTTGCGGTAACGCTGCGCGTGTTGCCGCAGGAAGTGCTGGGCGAGGAGTGGCGTATCTTCCCGGCGATCCCGGAGCGGCGGTATGCGGATCTCGATCGTGTTGAGACGGAAGAGGAGATCCTGACGAAAGCGTCCGGCGGTGACTTCCTCGTTGAGATCGGCATTGGTGGCGGAGATGATCCGCACGTCCACCCGCCGCGTGCGCGATGATCCGAGCCGCTCGAATTCCCCGGTCTCGATCACCCGCAGCAGCTTCGCCTGCTGGCTCATGGGAACGTTGGCGATCTCGTCGAGGAACACTGTCGCCTGGTCGGCGAGTTCGAACCGGCCAACCCGGTCGGCCTTGGCGTCGATGAAGGCTCCGCGTACGTGGCCGAACAACTCGCTCTCGAACACCCCCTCCGACACACCGCCGGAGTTCACGATCACCATTGGACGGGAGGCGCGGCTCGAGACCGTGTGCAGCGCTCGTGCGACGACGCCCTTTCCGGTGCCGTTCTCGCCAAGGACGAGCACGTTCGCATCCGACGGACCGACACGCGAAATGACCTGCAGCACGTTCTGCATCGCCGGCGATTCCGCGACGATGTTCGGCATGCCTTCGCCGCGAAGGATCGAGTTCTCGGCTGCGAGTCGCTGCCCTTTGCTCAGCGCCCGGCTCAACTCGATCGGGGTCCGTACGATTGCGAGCAGCCGCGCGTTGTCCCACGGCTTCTGGATGAAGTCGCGTGCGCCGCGGCGCATCGCCTCGACGGCCACTTCGACGCTGCCCCAGGCCGTCATGACGACCACCGGCAGCGTCGGATCGATCCCCTGAATCCGGGAAAGCAGATTCAGGCCCTCTTCTCCGGATGTGGTGTCGCGGGTGTAGTTCAGGTCGATCAGCGCGACATCGAATTCGCGGACTTCGACTGCGGCGAGAACGCCGGCAGGCGAGGAAGCGGTTTCGAGCTGAAGCCCCTCGCCTTTGAGCAGGAGCCGCAGCGCTTCGAGCACGTCCCCCTGGTCGTCGGCGATGAGGACGCGCGGTTCGCCGGGTTTGACCGGGTGACGAAGGGAAGAGGTGTCTGGGTTATGCATTGAGAATGCTGACAGGCGACGGCTGAATGCTGACGTAAGGCTGACGACGGCTCGCGCTTACTTCAGCATTCAGCTGCAGCATTCAGACGGGGAACAGCCCTGACCGCCTCCGCCCCGGCTACGGCGGTCTCGCCGAAGCGCATGCGCGAAGGCGGAAGGGGCTGCACTACGAATGCGAGGTTCTAGTGTTCGAGATGGAAACCGCTCTCTTCGAGCTCGCGCTCGGCGCGCTTCCCAGTGCCGTCTTCCTCGACGACCCGGCCGTCGAACAGATGGATCGACCGGTCGGCGTGACGCGCATAGCGCGGGTCGTGCGTCACCATGCAGATCGTCGCACCCTCGCGATGCAGTTCGCGCAGCAGTTCCATCACCGCTTCGCCGTTCTTCGAGTCGAGGTTACCGGTCGGTTCGTCCGCCAGCAGGATCGACGGAGATCCGGCGACCGCGCGAGCGACCGCGACGCGCTGCTGCTGACCGCCCGAGAGCTGGCTGGGGAGGTGCTTCGCGCGATGCGCCATGCCCACCTTCTCGAGAGCCGCCATGACCCGCTCCTTGCGCTCGGCCGACTTCATGCCGCGATAGGTCAGCGGCAGCTCGACGTTCTCGTAGACATTGAGGTCGCCAATCAGGTTGAAGCTCTGGAAGATGAACCCGATCTCGCGATTGCGGACGCGGGCACGCTCCGACAGCGGGAGGTCGGCGACTGACTTGCCGTTCAGGATGTACTTGCCTTCCGTCGGTGAGTCGAGCAGTCCGAGGATCGACAGCAGCGTCGACTTGCCGCAGCCCGAAGGGCCGGCAATCGCGATGTACTCGCCGCTCTTGATCTCGAGGTGAATCCCCGCCAGCGCGTGGGTCTCAACTTCATCCGTGAAAAATACCTTGGTTACTCCGTCGAGATGGATCAGCGGTTGCCCTGCAGTCGTCATCGTAGCTCCTTTGTTTATCGGCGGGGCCCCCGGCACCCCGCCTGGCGGCCTTCACTCGCGTTGCGCTCCGTTCCGGCCGCTCAATCCCGAAACGTAGCTAGTTCAATCGAATACGGTCGTATGCATCCTGCGCCGACATGTCGGACAGGATCACCTGGTCTCCCGGCTGCAGCCCTTCGACGATCTCGATCTGATTGACCGAGCTGCGTCCGAGCTTGACCTGGACGCGCTGCGCCTCGCCGGTGTCTCCGGTCAGCTTGAACAGCATCACGGTGCTGTTCTCCTGGCCGAACGCCGGACGGCCGACGAAAATGACGTTATCCAGCTTCTCGAGAGTGATGGTGCCGTCAACACTGAGGTCCGGACGCGCGCCCGCCGGCAGCGCTTCCTCGAGCGTGATGTCCACGCCGACCGTGCCGCCCGTGGACGCCGGGTCGATGCGCGAGACGCGCCCCTTGATCACGCCGTTGCGAGTATCGACTTCGGCAATCTGGCCGATGTGGATGTCTTTGGTCTGCGTTTCAGCGATCCGGACTTCCGCCTTCAGCTTGGTCGGATCGGCGACGCGCGCCAGGTTCGTGCCGGGGTTGATCTGCTGGCCCACTTCGACCGGGACCTGCTGGAGCACACCGCTCATGTTCGACTTGACCCGCAGGTTCTCCAGCTGGTTGACGCGCAGCTGGTAGACGGCGCGAGTTTGGTCCACGGATGCCTCCTGCGGTGCCATCTGGGACTTCACACCCGCCGTGGCGTTCTGCAGCTGCTTCTGTGCGATCGCCAGCCGGTTCTTGAGCTCCGCTTCACGCGATCGCGACTGCTTGACCTGGATTTCGGAGATCAATCCGTCCTTGTACAGTTTTTCCTGCGCCTCGAGCTGCAGGGCGGCATCCTTGTAGTTCGCCTCGATCCCAGCCACATCGGACTGCTGCGTCAGCAGCTGCCGTTCCAGCTCGGCTTTCCGGTTTTCGAAGTTCGCCTGAGCCGACTGATACGAGAGCTGAGCCTCGGTGACCGACTGTTGCAGTTCAGGATTGCTGAGCTCGAGGATGACGGTGCCGGGGGTGACCATTGCACCGGGGCGCAGCAGAATCCGTTCGACGCGTCCTTGAGTGGAGGTGTTGATCCAGCGGATGTCTTCGGGTACGAGCGTGCCGGACCCGCGGACCAGTCGCAGCATCGGACCGCGCTTGACGGTGTCGACCCATACGGCCGCACGGTCGACCGAGGGTGCCGCCGGTTTCAGACGCGATACACCGACCGTGATGAGCACGATCGCGAGCAGGGCTACGACCCCATAAATAATGCGGCGGATTTTCTTTTTCTTTGCGACCGCTGCTGGACGTGCGATATCGACCATTAGAAGAGCCTCTGTCCTGGAAAAACCGGGGAGCAGGATGGACACCCGGCCAGGAGCAGAATAACCAAACTACCTGCCATGGATCACGTTGCGTCTAACCCTATACGTCGGAAAGGTTTGCGGAGATCCATGGATTTGGGTCACCCGCCCTTCTGACCGCTCGTGGAATGGGTCGTCCCGAAATCGGTCACTGGCGCGGCGCCTCGAGCCCGGCACCGTCGCCGGTCAACCGTGCAATTGGACGAAAGTTGTGTCGATCTGGTTTAGAACAAATCCACGAATTCGTCGGTTTGACAAGTGAAGTCAGTGCGGCGAGCATCAGGAGCGCGAATGGGCTACGAAGCACCGTGCACGCTGAACTACGCAGGGAAGTCGGCCCAGGGGCAGGCGCATCTCGAACAGAAGGACCTGGTGTTCAGAGGGCCGATACGGCTGTCAATTCCTCTTGCGGACATCACGGCTGCACGCGCCACCGGAGACAAACTGCACGTCACCTTCAAGGGGAGGCCGGCGGAATTCATCGTCGGCGCCGCGGCGGCGGAAAAGTGGGCGAGACGAATCCTGAATCCGCCCACGCGCCTCGACAAGTTCGGTGTCAAGCCGGGCATGTCGGTCCTGTGCCTCTCGCTGCGCGACGACGAGTTCGTCGAGGAGTTGTGCGCCCGGGGCGCAGACGTATCCGCGCGCGTCCGCACCGGCGCCGACCTGATTTTCTATGGCGCGCCAGATGGTGGAGCGCTAGGCCGCCTGCCGGGACTCGTCGGTTCCATGAAGAGGGACGGCGCCCTCTGGGTGATCCGTCCGAAAGGCGTCAAGTCGATCACCGAGGGCGACGTCATGGCCGCGGGAAAAGCGGCGGGGCTCGTCGACGTCAAGGTCGTGAGCTTCTCCGAAACACACACGGCCGAGAAATTCGTCATCCGGCGATCGCAACGCTGATGCGAAGCACACATCCACCTGATCCGTTTGAATGCAGCCATCCGGCATATGGAATGCGAGTCTGACCGACCCATGAGCGAGCTCAACGATCGTCTCGTCGCGGAACTTATCGATGCGCTGAAGGCGGCACTGAAGCGAGAACAGACAGAACGTCTCCGCGACGTGTATCTAATTGGCGATATCGAAAAGGACACGGCCCGTGCCGTCATCGAGCGACTGCGCGAACTTGCGAGCGAAAGCGCCAAGCCGATCACGGTCTACATGAACACCGCCGGCGGGAACGTTACCGACGGGCTGGCTATTCACGACGCCATCGCCCACGTCGTCGCGCAGGGCATCGAGGTGAGCGTCATCGTCCAGGGCATGGCCTACTCGATGGGTTCGGTCGTGCTGCAGGCGGCCAGCAATGGGAAACGCCTCTCGTTTCCACACTCGTGGATCATGATCCACGAACCGGCCAAGTGGGCCGGCTGGCAATCCACGACCGCCGCAGCGCAGCATCTCGATCGGTTGAAGCAGATGCAAAGCCAGATATACCGGATTCTCTCGGCGCGTTCCGGCAAGCCGTTGAAGCAGATCATCCGGGATACGAAGCGCATGGATTTTTATCTCGATGCGACGAGAGCGCTCGAATACGGTCTTGTCGACAAGGTTCTCGGTGTGACCCACGCGTCGACTCCGGTGCTGTCAGACGTGAATCGTGATCCGAACAGTGAGGCGGCCGCCGCCGTCGAGGCGCCCGCCTCCAGCCCGGCAGCAGAGCCTCCCATCTCACCTCAGCGGGAAGAACGGACGGAAGGCAGCACGACCAGCTAGTCCGTGGCGCGCGCGTTGCAAGTTGTCCGGTCGATGTCAGTCGGATGCTGTAATCATCGGCGCACACCATGAAAGGGGCTGCCGATGCTTATCCGTTCCCGACCCTCGCGACGCCCCTCCGGTTTGGTATAGCGCTCGGCCTCGTCGCTCTCGTGTTTCTTCTCGACACGATCGCGCCGTCGTTGATCGATGACGGCAGCCTTTTCATCCTCCTGGGTACAGCCGTCGGCGCGACCGCATGGTTTGCCGGCACCGGTCCGGCACTCGCCGCAACGGTCATCGCCGCAGTGCTTGGCGCTTCGCGGGCCGGCGGCCCGCTCGACGGCGCCATCCCTATCCATCTCGCGTTGTTCCTCGTCCACGGTCTGCTGCTGACGGCAGTCGTCGCAGAACTTCGCAGCGCCAGGCGGGATGCTGAAACGCGTGCGCTCGAAGCGCAGGCGGCACGCCGCGAGGGAGAGGCCGCGAACCGGATGAAGGACGAATTCCTGGCCACGATCTCCCACGAACTCCGGACGCCGCTCAATGCCGTGCTCGGCTGGGTTCACCTGCTGCGCACCGGCAGGCTCGATTCGCCCACTTCGGTTCGCGGGCTCGAGTCGATCGATCGCAACGTCCGTCATCAGGCGCAGCTGACCGCCGATCTGCTCGATGTCTCCAAGGCGCTGACCGGCAGACTGAGACTCGACTCGCGTCCGTCGCTGCTGGACGATGCGGTTCGGCAGGCGGTGAGTGCGGCGTCATCCGCCGCGAAAGCGAAGGGCGTGCGCCTGAACCTGACGGCGGCGAACCCGGTCGCGGTCCATGGGGACGGAACGCGGCTGCGTCAGATTGCCTGGCACCTGATTGCCAACGCTATCAAGTTCACGCCGCGCGGCGGAACGATCGACGTCGCGGTCCGAGCCGACGGCGACGAGGCACGGCTCACCGTCGAGGACAGCGGCAAAGGGATCTCACCGGAATTCCTGCCGCGTGTCTTCGAGCGGTTCACGCAGGCGGACTCCTCGGCGACCCGGACAGCCGGCGGCCTCGGCGTCGGCCTGG
>Ga0126304_10000751_pt1 | contig 14113 bp, 12 predicted proteins | sample Plot25_FD_92538 | JGI IMG/M metagenome (GOLD analysis project Ga0126304, IMG submission 92538) | Serpentine soil microbial communities from UC McLaughlin Reserve, CA, USA - Plot25 | ecosystem: Environmental > Terrestrial > Soil > Grasslands | place: USA: UC McLaughlin Reserve, Lake County... | reverse complement strand
CTGTTACAAATGGTAAAGATGCTACTGATCCTAATATGGGAAAGCTATTTGATACAAGCATAATTAATGCAGGAGATTCTAGTGAAATTGTAACTACTGATTTGCAACCAGGTGAATATCCATATTTCTGTTCAGTACATCCTTATATGACTGGGACTTTGACTGTACAGTAATTAGAATCATAGTAAAGCACAGTTAGTATTAGTGATAATTAACAGTTCAGCAAATAATAGTATAAAACTGCTAATTTCGACCTATCTAATCTCCATACTACAATCTTCTAACTAACCATTTTAGCATTCTAACCATTCTAATGTGATAAGAACACTCCCAGTCTGGTGGCTAACCTTACCTCTGAATACAAAACTATGCTTATACTTATATTGTCTATGAGTAGATACGGATAATAGAGAGATAATTAAAAATGATGTTTCTTGAATGCAAAGACTTACATGCAAGCATTGAGGGCAAGGAAATTCTTAAAGGTCTCAACCTAGCAGTTGATAAAGGGCAGGTTCATGCACTCATGGGGCCCAATGGTTCAGGCAAAAGCACCTTTGCAAACGTATTATTAGGTCATCCCAAATACTCAGTTATATCCGGCGACATCCTTGTCAGAGGAGAAAGCATTATCAATTTATCGCCCGACGAGAGGGCAAAAAAAGGACTATTTCTGGGTTTCCAGTATCCTCTTGAAATTACAGGAGTCGGCTATAGCCATTTTTTAAGAAATGCATACAATACCCTGAATAAAACATTGGCTGAAGAACAAAAGGACAGAGAAGTATTTCTTACGGTTAGAGAATTTCATGAGTACGTAAAGAGAAATCTAGATAGTGTTGGCCTCGACCCCACCTTTCTGGGTAGATATCTTAACGAAGGATTTTCTGGAGGAGAGAAAAAGAGATCGGAAGTAATGCAAATGCTTGTATTAAAGCCAAATCTAGCAGTTCTAGATGAACCCGATTCTGGTCTTGATATCGATGCTGTCAAGTCGGTGGCCGAAGCAATTAACAAACTAATTGAAATCGGAGCAGGCGTCGTTGTAATTACCCACTATGCTCGCATCTTGAGATACCTTAGAAAATTAGACTATGTCCATGTCATGTCAAAGGGTAAAATAATCAAGTCTGGTAGCAAAGAATTGTCCGAAGAGCTTGAGACAAAAGGATATGGCTGGCTAGGATTAGAAGAGTGAAATGCAATAATATAGAAAAGAAAAGGCACAGCCCCTGTATCATCCGTTATTATTGTTTTTTATTCTTGTCATACCGTGACTGTTTCCCTTTTTTAATAAAATTATAAGAAGTCCAAATTGTTACAATGAAGTAACTCTTTCTTTCCTTTTTGGTTTATTTTCTATTGATTCATCACGTTTAAATGTTATTTATCTTCTATTTGTCGTTGGCACATATATATGTCCTCTAACGATAGAACCAGAAGTAAAGACAGGCGAGAACTGTCAAATACAGAAGAAACTTCGCTGGAAACAAGATCACTTTCAACAACATCATCAATCCATGCGACAGACGAAACCAAGCTTCCGACCCAAACTTCTCCGGTGTTTCTAAACTTTTCATTTTATAAAGTAGACCCAAAGTGGCGTTGGCTAAATGAACTAGGAAAAGAGGAGGCGGCAAAAGAGTTTGCAAGCTTAATCGAGGTTGCCAATACAAAAATGAAAGTACGAGTATATTCTACGTTAGGTCTTCGCGATGACTCGGAGTTCATGCTGTGGATGATATCTGAGTCTGTTGAAAAGATGCAAGTATTGGCATCAAAGATCTACCTCACCGTTTTCGGGAAATATATTGAATCTTCAAAAGTATACCTCTCGTCCTATCGGCCGTCAGTTTACTCAAAAAGATCCAAAATGACACCGGGATATCTTTTAGATGACAACAAAAAAGAAAATGAACCAATGAAATATGCCATTGTCTATCCTTTCATAAAATCAAGGGAATGGTATTTGCTACCCTTTGAGGACAGAATGAAGATGATGGATGAGCATATAACGGTTGGAAGAAAGTTTCCTCAAGTTAGACTAAATACATCATATTCATTTGGCATTGGGGACCAAGATTTTATGCTTGCTTTTGAAACAAATGATTTAATGATCTTCCAAGACCTAATAGTCCAATTGCGTGAAACGCTTGTTAGCAGATACGTAGTAAAAGATACGCCGATGATAGTTTGCATTTATAAGGGTGGTGTGGAGGAATTTATCAAGAGCCTTGGATAGTCCAACTTATGACACTGGACCTTCTACTACTACCAATCCCAATTTATATCGGACTCTGACTACTATAGACAAAACTACAGCTAAAGCTACGAGTACAAATGGAACCGCAAGTAATACCCCGGATCTGGACAAAGAAGTACAACAGCCTCAGACTATTCCCGCTTCAGTTCAGGATTTGACTTATTCTGTGAACACCACTATAATAACAGCGGCACTCAAAGAGTGGGCAATTGTTTGCAGAGCTCTTGAAGACGGTAGGCAGGTATTGCTGTTGAGAAAGGGAGGAATCATGGAGTATAGACACGGCTTTGAAGTAAAACACAGTACTTTTTTCCTTTATCCTACTTTTGAGCATCAGTCAAAGGAATCCATACAGGCCGACTATGCTGAGAAATTTGACATGCTAACACATGAACAGCCATCACACAAGAAAAATACAATCACTTCTTACGCACGGGCGGTATCAGTAAAACAAATTACTGATGGCTCGCTGTTACCAAGGCTTCAGAAATACCATATTTGGAATAATAGCTACATTGATGTTAGATTGAATTATAATCCAAAGAGGCCTATAAACGTAGTACTGCTTCGAGTTTACAAGCTAGATAAGCCCATTGAAGTGGAAGTTAAGTCAGAATGGCTTGGATGCAAATCATGGATTCCTATAAAATCTTCTCCTTTTCAATCACAATCAACAAGTCATATCGAAGAACAGCCTCAGCTAGATCGTGAATATCGGAGTAACTCTGTCAATTGTTCTAATGTCATACATTATAATGCGCATCCGGTTTTGGAGGATTTGAAATTTGAAGAGGTTGTCACAGAAATTGAGGAGATCCTAAAGTAGCAATATGAAGTATAGGAAATTAGGAAAGAGCGGAATAACTGTAAGTGAAATAGGGTTCGGGGCATGGACTATAGGTATGGATTGGTGGAATAAAAAAATTGATGATGACGAAGCAATAGCGATGCTAAAAAAGGCTTATGATAAAGGCATCAATTTTTACGAAACAGCAGACGTTTATGGAAAGGGAAAGAGTGAAAGGTTGCTTGCCCAAGCCTTCAAGGACATGCATAATGATGAAATTATATACTCCACTAAATGGGGCTACGATATCTATAATGCTGAACAGGTGGGGCATAATGAGTTGCCGCAAAGGCACAATCCTGAATTCCTACAATATGCGCTACAACAGAGCATGAATCGGTTACATGTAGACCATATAGACGTATACAGCCTTCATAATCCAAAGATGAGTGCTATACAAGACGATCAACTATTTATGTCGCTGGACAGACTAGTAAAAGCTGGCAAGATTCGAAGTCATGGAGTTGCATTGGGTCCCGCTATTGGATGGAAGGAAGAGGGACTCGCAGCCATGCAAAAGAGAAACATAACATGCCTTCAGACAGTTTATAATATTTTAGAACAAGACCCAGGCCGAAATTTCTTAGACTTGGCGAAACAAAACGAAGTAGGACTTCTGGTACGTGTTCCAGATGCATCAGGCGTGTTGACAGGCAAAGTGAATGAAAAAACAATATTTGACAAAAATGATCATAGAAGTACCAGAAAAAGAGACTGGATTATCCAGGCAATACAGAAGGTAGAAAAATTAAAGCTAATGTCTGACTCCAATGGCTGGAATATAACTGAGCTAGCCATTAAATTCATTTTATCTCAGAAAGAGGTATCAGCAGTATTGCCTACGGTTGTCGATGTTGAAGAGATTGAGATGTTTGTACAAATGTCAGATGGCAAATATCTAACGGATAGTCAATTATTACAGATAACTGAACTCTATAACAATAGTTTTTTTGTTTAAGGACTATAATCATTAGCAATAAACAAGCGGCTTTTTTTGTAGTAAGAGGGGAAACAGATGTGAGTATATTATAGTTAAATTCTAATTGACGGGTAAGACGAGGATGAGGGGGTCGAGGATGGCGAGTCGCTGGATGGCTGCAAGGATAGTAATTGTCTGATTCCGTCTTCCACATTTTTCCATCTTGGTTTATAACCTAATTCTAATCTTGCAAGCGATATGTCTGCCATCGTATGCTGCACATAGTTATTTATCGGGTTTTTGACATAGATTGGCTTTATATCAATGCCTAACTGTTTGTTTATAATTTCAACCGCTCTGTTAAACGAAGTTTGTATTCCAGTTCCAACATTGTAGATATTAAAGCCAGACCTTGCATTATTCCCCCTCTTTCTCCTATGCCCTTTGTTGTTATCATTATTATTGCTGTTGATAATAACATTATCGTCTGACCCCTCATGTTGCTTTTTTCCATTCATTGCTAAGATATTTGCTTGAACGACATCGTCTACAAATGTGGTATCTCGTCTTGCGACAGATCGAGGATAATTTCAACTAATATTCTGTTATACTTCTACTCTGGCTAGATATTGTATGATTGAATAGGTGGTGGTTATCTTTTATTCATTGTAGTTCAAACGATTTTATACTCGTTCTCACGAAATCTTTCTTTTACATACTAGTTTAACATGCAATTCCGCATTTGACTAGTCAACCTGATAGGCCCAATTACTATGCAGAGAAGAAGAGACATAGCTTACTTTTATGCTAACAACGAATAATCCATACTTTATTTATTTTTGGATGAATCCTGTCAAAGATAAGTTTTAATTGACGAAGCACATCACGACGAGTGAGAAAAAAATGGCCATGACAGCGTCACCACCACTTCAGGCTGAACAGTTAGATAAAACAGACAAAGAACTTCTTAATGAGATCCAATGGTCTTTCCCTCTGGCACAAAGACCCTTCCTTGAAATTTCAAAACGACATAAATTATTGGAAGACGAAGTTATTCACAGAATTGCTCGCCTGAAAGATATGGGGCTCATAAGACAAATTAATGCCATATTCGATACAAGACGTCTTGGTTATAAAAGTGCCTTAATCGCCTTCTCAGTTGAGGCTGACAAACTTGATGAAGTAGCAACTGAAATTAATAGACATCCAGGAGTTAGCCACAACTATGAAAGAAATCACGAATATAATATGTGGTTTACTCTTGCCGTTCCACCAAATGAAAACATGAGGGCAGTTTTGGATAGGATGGCTACCCTTGATGGGGTTCTAAAATACAGGCTCTTGCCAACCTTGAAACTCTATAAGATTGGAGTGAGACTGGACATGGTAAACAGTGATGCGGAAAAGCCTGAGCCTACGGAGACGGTAAAGGAGCTCAACCCAAGCAAGATTTCATTGACAGAACAAGACAAAGATTTTATCCGGGAATTACAAAAGGATTTGGAAATTATACCAGAGCCTTTCAGCAAAGGTGCTGAAAACCTCGGCGTCACTACAACGGAGCTTTTCTTAAAAGCGATGGAATATGAGAAAAAAGGGGTGATGCGAAGGTTTGCGGCGATATTGCGCCACCGTGATGCGGGGTTCTCTGCCAATGGTATGGTTGTATGGAATGTACCTGAGGAAAAAGTTGACGAGGCAGGTTACAAGATTGCATCTTTTCCACAAGTAAGTCACTGCTACCAACGACCCATTTATACTGATTGGCCATTCAGTTTGTTCAGCATGATTCATGCTCGGACAATTGAAGCAGCAGAAATAATTGCAGCAGAAATATCAAATACCATTGGAATCAAAGATTACAGAATTCTATTTAGTTCAAGAGAGTTTAAGAAAGAACGCATAAAATACTTTGAAGAAGATAGAAGAAATCTTGGATAGTAACGATGCCCTCAGAATCAACTACCAAGGTCAAATGAATTACATTAGAAGGTGCTAGAGCAAGACGCCAGTTTTTTGTATTTCAATACATGCCTTCACAGTCAATTCAGAAACAGCGGCATCACCTACTTTCTACACTCCTTATTCGTGAATTCTTTACAAGTACTATCGTGCCTCCAACTCCCGTTAAAAAAAACCTCGAGATGGGAATTATTATCTCTGTCTGTCACAACTCTCTGCTGACCATTTTTGGGATTATGTGGAGATGCTCGTCCTATATTGCCGCTAGAATAGTTCACCATATTACTATATAACAAGCATATCCTCACATAATAATTAGTCTATATGTTATTCTAAATCAGTCTTCGATTAACCAACTATAGCAACAATCGACGGAATTTATTATCGATGCCCCAGTCTCTTGATGACAAGTAAGTCATAGGTTAAAGTTTAATAAAAATGATGAATTGATACCACTAAGTCTAAGGCAAGACCTGTGATGAAATTTTACTTTCAGGGTATTTTATCCCAAATCAGAATGAAAAAATTTAAAACACGAAACTAGTTATCAATCTGATCCATAAATTAAATACAGGAACCAGCCAAAGGCAAGAATAGACATGAATATCGAAACCATGGTACTGGTTATTTAACATTGAGACCAATTCTAAATCAGTTACTTTCAGGACAGTCCTATCCCTTTATCGATTAAACAACAAAAGTTTATGTATGTAGCAGGTATATTCTTTCATAATTTCTTTAAGGCTGAAAAACTGGATCGTAAGTATGGTTTTGGGCCTATAATCGCTAGAAGAGCTTTTCCTTATGTTCATGCTTTAGATTAAAATGGGCCTGGGAGCGGGATTCGAAGCCACATTTAGGAGTTCTAAACAATATAGTCTAATTCGTTCTCTTACCAATTGAAAATATATAATATACTATTTTATATATAAAAGATACCGGGCTTGGCAAAATTAGAGCCCATTGTTTCGGCTATTAGTAGCAGGAAAGCGGCTGTTTTAGTGGGCATTGTAATAATTTTTCTCGTAATTATCGATCTGCTGGTCACGAGGCAAGTTTTGCCTTCTTATAAAGAAATTGAAATTACAATTTTCGTTTTGACCGTAACCATAGGATATGGCATTGGTTCTTGGATTCTTTTGGGATATATTGGACGAGTAAGTAAGGAGATTAGAGCGAAATCAGGTTTTATTAATCTGATGCACTGGACTGTGAAGGTAGTTCAGTTTTCGTTGTTGGGGATATTATTATTTGTACTTTTTAGTAATAGTCCTACAAACACAAGGTTTCTATCTCATACAGTTTTCGCTGTCAGCTCGATACTCGCAACAGTTACAATGGGAGTTATTTCGTTCAAATTCTTTTCATGGTACAAGTTAAGTGAATACAAAAATTTCACCGTATTATTTTATGGTATCGCTGCCTTAACTCTTGGTATGTCGATCGCAGAAGATGTTGGGACAAAATTACTAATGGTACAAGAAGTAGAGGAAAAAACTCCTCCTGGAGCAATTAGTCAATCGTCTTTCCAATACAAAGCGTCTGACAAATACGATGCTGAAGTAATACGCAAAGAGGTAAATCCGGATACTACAGCATTACTAATATTACCAAACTCAGACTTGGAATACTACAACCTCCTGAATTCTACAGTGCTTCCTATAGCGTTTGTATTCAGATGGATAGCTTCTACCACACTTTTGCGGGGTGTCTACCAGAGGATAGGTAAACTTCCACTTTCTTTTTGGATAATTCTATCCCTCCCTCTAATACTCTATCTAGTTGGTAAAATGCCTGGCTTTTTTGCGGGTGAAAGTTTAGCAGGAGTGGACGAGGCATATAGATACTACTTTAGAATTCTATTCAGAGCTGGCACTATAGGAGGAAATATTGTTTTTGGTCTTGCTTTTTTTGTGATAGCAAGAAGATTGGCTTCATCGAAAATAAAAGACTACCTTATTATTACTGCGATAGGGGATACCATAGTAGGTATCGCACTTTCAACTTCTGCCCTAGAACCAACATACGGAGTGGCAGCCCATTCTCTGGTGATGTTGTCGTCGTATCTGTTTAGCGTCGGATTGTATATTTGTGCTATATCATTGTCACAGGATAGTTCATTAAGAAAATCAATCAGAAGATCCAACATAGGACTAGTAGATAATATAGTAACAGCTCAAATGGAGCACGAACTCAGGAAAAAAATATTAAAAATAGTTGAAGATGGAAAAGATAAGATAGAAGAACAGACCGGCGGTCTTTCATATTCAGTGACTGAGAAAGATGTAAGAGACTATATGGAGCTAGTAATAGACGAAAGAAAACATTCAACTATTTTAAACAAAGAACAAGAATCAAAGAAAGAAGGCAACGAAGAGAATACTGGAAATAACCCTAATCCCTGACTACCTAATCTAAGTTTGATTCTGAATCACAAAGCCCAAGAGTAATGTAATGCATCTTTTAGCCATATGTAGAGCTAGAAGTGAGATAAACTAGTTTTTGTTGTCTTATTTCTGTAGTAAAATCTTATATGCTTAGCCGAGAGAAATTCCATATACACATGACTAAGTGTATTGCTTTCCATTCTTACAAAGGGGGAACTGGAAAGACGACATTGGCATGCAATTCAGCAGCCGCGTTGGCAAAAAAAGGATTCAATGTATGTTTATTAGATTTAGACCTTTATGCTCCAAGTTTTCAAATATACTTTCAGAAGGAGCCCAGTAAAGGGATAAACGATTTTCTGGATACTAATGCAAGAGTTGAAGATGTTATGGTTGACGTGACAAATATTATCAATGACGTAAAAATTGTTGATAGTAGGAATAGCAATGGTACTGCTTCGACAAGCTCAGCTCAGGACGAAGAACAAACAAAAACTGGGAAGCTGTGGATTGGTTTCTCTCATCCAAAGAAGAAAGACGTATTCAAGCTTGAAATGGCAGAAACAGACACAAAAAAGGAGATTATTAGGAGATTCATAAAACTCAGAGAAAGGTTAATGTCAGAATATGACGCTGACTATATCATCCTAGATACAAGCCCGGGTATGAGATTTTGGTCCATAAATACTTTAGCAATCGCGGATATTCTACTTTTAACCCTTAAAAGCGGTGACCTTGATATTGAAGGAACAAAAAGAGTCGTTGACGAAATATATCGAACCTTTACAAAATTCGGAAGCAAAGCTTTTCTTTTGTGCAATAGGGTAGCTGGTTATTGTGTGCCGCATGCCATTAAACAAAATACCGACAGTTTCCCATCGTACTCCACCTCTTTCCTTCCTGTATCAATATCGCCTTCAGCAAATCATAATCAGGCCATAATGCAGTCACAGGAAGAACAAATACAGGATGCGCTCGACACAATTGGTAAGCTATCCACAGAATTGGGAATTCGAACAATTAGTTCCATTCCATGTTTCTGCGATATCCAATTCTTAAGAAGAGAGTTCTTGACTGTACTCAAGTATCCCCAACATCCTTTTGCAAAACAAATTCAGCAGTTGACTGACTCATTTTAATATAGATGAAGACTTGTCCAGAGACTCATACGCAGGATATTCTACGACAGGGAATGTTTACGCGCTTAGTGGAATGCTGAAGGTAAATGTAGCACCTTTTCCGTCAGGGTTGTTCTCTGCCCATATCTTTCCACCATGACTCTCTATGATACTCTTTGAGATGAATAAACCAAGGCCAAGTCCTGTACTCTTATCAGATTTTGTGGCGAATTTTTCAAATAATCTAGACATTATAGATGGATCAATACCTTGGCCATTGTCTTTAATGCTCACAACTGCGTGATTACTGCCATTATTATCAATCCTCCTCTCTATCCGAATTGATACTGTCCCATGTTCGGTGAACTTGATCGCGTTGGTAAGCAAGTTAGAGACAACTTGCATCAACCTAAGTCTGTCTGCTTCTACCAATATTTCGTTAATTGTAGAATCAATACCTATTGCTTCTACGTTTATTATGACATTATGTTCCTTAGCTAATTGACTTTGTATGTCCGATACTTCATCTCTAATTACCTCTTGTATGTTAACCCTCTCTTTGTGCAGGATCAGAGATGACTGGCTCTCGATTCTGGTGAGGTCCAAAATATTCTCTGTCAAGGCCTTTAATCTCTTGGCATTTCGAATAATAATTGCTAGAAGTTCTCCTTGTTCTTGAATATTTATTCCCTTTCGGGATTGAAGAACCTCGGCCAAACCTAATACTGGTTGAATAGGATCTCTTAGCTCGTGAGCTGCTATACTGAGAAAATCTGTTTTCAAGCTCTGCTGAGATCTCAACTTCTCAAGAAGATTGGAGATCTGCTCATTGAGTTCCAATTCTTTCCAAAGGGTTTCAAATATCGTAGCGTAAGATAATACTGTTGGTATGTTGTTGGAATAGGTTCCTAATTCTATCATCTCTTCTGATGTATCTTGCTGTTTATTCATAATATTGTAAGGTGCGATCAAAGCTTCCTTTGTGTATTCTTCTTTTTTTTCCTTGAGCTGCAAAGCCAGAGATTGTTTTCCATCTACAACTAAAAGTATTATTTTATTATCTAAAAAACGTGTTTCTTCGATGCATCTGATTTGAATGTTGGGTAGTTTCTGGGTGTTTGTTTTGGAAGGTATTTCCTTTATATTTTTGTCTGAGGGAGTAATAATTTTTACATCGAGGCCTTTTTTAGCTGCAGCGCTTTCTAAAAGTTGAAATCCCCCCTGAGATTTTTTTTTGTGGTGATGATAATAATAAAATAAGTCAATAGAGGAAAATAGGATTTCTATTTTTTCTCTACCAGAGTTTATAAGTTCATTAAAGAGCTCTTGTATTTGTATCAGATCTTTAATGATCACAGTTTCTGATCTTTTTTCTCTAGACCTATCGTTTCGTCTCTGTTTTTCTTGCTTTCCACTTTCTTTGATTTCCTGCTCTTTAGGAATAATATATGTTGTCTTTCCTGAGAGCAATTTAAAATCATCTCCATATACAGCGAGAAATCTCTTAAACATAACAGCACAGTCTTTCGTATCGAACCTGTAACTTTTTTTTCCGATTTTTTCCTCGACAAGGTTGGAGTGGCTTATTAATCGGTTTCCACATAGTGCACATCCGTTGATATGTGACTTGTCATCCATAGACATTAGACTGTAAAACTAGCTTTGTAACAAGGACGTCTAAAATACAAGTAGGAAAAGGCAATTGCTAGAGGAAGTGTTCGCAATGTTTAGAAGAGTATAGCCACTAGCTCACTTATAACCTCTTCTTTGCCCTAAAAGGGAGTATCACATTTACATAAGCTTCTAGTAAATAGTAAAACAATAGTATTATCTTGTCTTTCTATCTTCGAAACCCTTTGGCGCTCCAATCAATAAAACAAACGCCAGGTTGAAGAATTTTTCTATGAAAGTCCTATAACGAGTCTCCATTTGTAACCCATTTTTTATTATTTTTAGGTTTCCTGCAAATCCTATTGAAAACTGGGCCGCAAATTATAAGTATCTAAGGCAGCTCACTTTTCTCTGTATGGCCGTTAATTATCTATGAAAAATGCCCGAAAAACTGCGATTTATTATAATCCATATAATGTTATTAACACGGTAATAGAATTTGTGGATAAAGCTAACCACGGAATTGATGCCTGCGTCGACTATACGCGTCCCTCTCTGACTGTTGATATTGCAGCATTGAAGAAGGCGTTTATTGATGCTAAAGAGAGAGGGGTAAAATTAAGGTATGTCACAGAGATCACAAGTGATAATGTGTCTTATTGTAAAGAGCTAATGAATACAATCAATGTAGATGAGCTGAGGCATATAGACGGAATCAAAGGTAACTTTTATGTCAGTGAAAATGAATACGTAGCACCTGCAACTTTTCATCACAAAGGAAAACCAGCGTCTCACATTATATACAGTAATGTCAAGGAAATTGTAGAACATCAACAGTATGTTTTTGAGAGCTTTTGGAATAGAGCAATACCAGCACAACAACGTATAAAAGAAATTGAAGAGGGAGTAATACACTACCAGACAAAAATAGTAGACAACCCTAATGAGATCATAAAAGAGATATCTCGCCTTACTGCTGATTCGTATAAGTTGGCTACTTGCCTAGCTCCTGGGGGAATGCAATACAGTCATAATCACTTCTTTGACATAAAAAAGAAATTATTAGATAAACAAAAGGTTGGAGAACATAAAGGTATAAGGTACATTACTAATATAAATAAACAAAATGTACATCTAGCTAAATTATACCTAGAGCACGGTATCCAAATTAAACACATTAAAAATCTACCAGCTATGAGTTTTGGAGTTTCAGATAAAGAAGTAGCAGTAACAATAGAAAATATGGAAAGTGGCAAACCAATTCATAGTCTCTTAGTCAGTAACGAACCTCTTTATCTAAAGCACTTTGCTTCTACATTTGAAGAATTGTGGAAAAATGGCACAGATGTGGCAGATCGGATTAGAGAAATTGAACAAGGATTCGAATCTTCCGACATAGAAATTATCGAAAATCCAAGACAAGCAATAAAGCGTGCCCAACAAATTATAAAGTTAGCACAACATGAGGTTCTGAGAATATATCCCTCTCTCAATGCATTTCGCCGCCAAGTACGTATAGGCGCGGTAGATTTGTTTCAAGAAGTGTTAGAACATGGTGCGAAAGTTAGGATATTGATACCTGCTGATGAAGAGCAAATTACACATATAGTAGATGAGACGGCATTAGAATTACCTCAACTTGATATTAGGAGTATAGACAAGAGTTTACAGACCCAAATGGGTATCCTAGTAGTTGATAGAAAAGAGTCTCTAATTATTGAATTAAGAGATGACACTAAAGAGAATTATTATGATGCGGCGGGATTGGCAGCATACTCCAATAGCACACCTATTGCTTTATCATATGTTTCGATATTTGAAAGTCTTTGGAAACAGGGAGAATTGTATGAACAGTTAAAAGCCTATAATATGATGCAAAGAGACTTTATCAATATAGCAGCACATGAGCTAAGAACACCCATACAACCAATATTGGGATTATCTCAGGTTGTCAGCCCTAGGGTAGGAGTCGAAGAGCAAGAACACATGAGCGTTATCATAAGAAATGCAAAAAGGTTGCAAAGACTAACAGAGAATATTTTGGATATCACAAAAATCGATAACCACACACTAAAACTACAAAAAGAAATATTCAACCTAACTGATTTGATATCAAGCATTGCACAAGATTATAGGAACCAGATTAATAACTCCAATTTACGACTAGTATGCAACTTCGAAGAAAAACAAGGAGAAGATAATAACGATGCGGCTATTTTTGTACAAGCCGACAAATCTAGGTTAACTCAGGTTATTTCCAATCTTTTAAGTAACGCCATTAAATTTACCAAGGAGGGCACAATATGCCTAGATATAGAAAAGAAAGTAAGGGAAATAGAAAAAGGCAAAAAACAAGAAGCAGCCATAATCACAGTTAGGGACACGGGTATGGGAATAGACTCTGAACTGTTGGATAGATTGTTCTCAAAATTCGTCACTAAATCCAAGAAAGAAGCCGGAGGCACTGGGTTGGGATTATTCATATCAAAAAGCATTATTGAAGCCCACGAAGGTACAATACATGCCGAGAATAACCCGGATGGAAAAGGAGCTACCTTTAGCTTTACTCTGCCAATTGTCAGAAATGCGAACTCGGTGGTAAACTCCAGTGAAGAGGAAGGGAACTAATTTATCATTATCATTGCAGCCAGATTTTGGAAAATATGACACTTTAATCAAATACACACTCGTTCCGTCAATACCTCTCTCTATTATTGCCATTCTATGTATTAACCCTAACACTTGGGTTCTATCTGAAATCCATCATTTTTATATTGAATTATTTGCAGTGTTACTTGCTGCAATATTATCATTCTACTACTTGTCACGGGCTAAAACATTAGATGACAAGTTTAGTTTGTTTATTGGTATTGGCTTTCTAGTTAATGCTCTGATTGATTTGCTGCATGTAGTAATATCAATTACTTATATGAATGAATTTCTTTTTTTAAAGTATTTTATCCCACAAACATGGTTTGCAGGAAGAATATTTCTAGGTGCTATGTT